>Ga0272412_1000515_pt1 | contig 11738 bp, 7 predicted proteins | sample WWTPWeurt_MetaT_FD_193540 | JGI IMG/M metagenome (GOLD analysis project Ga0272412, IMG submission 193540) | Metatranscriptome of activated sludge microbial communities from WWTP in Nijmegen, Gelderland, Netherland - WWTP Weurt (Metagenome... | ecosystem: Engineered > WWTP > Aerobic digester >...
AAAATGGCTTGTCAAATGAGCAGAATTCATAGAAAATCATTTACCGTACCCATCAGGTATCTGGTTCTCATATTGATCCTTTTTTCGGGAATCAATACACTGATTGCCAGTCCTTTCCAAAGTGAAAGTGCTGGTTTTGCAGCGTCGTTCGGATCCCCTGAAATGGGCATAGGGCAGGCACCTGGTGCGCCTGCGCCTAGCGTCAATGTTGAGTATCAGAGCATTTATGTGACGCTCGCCCTCATGGTGGGCGTTTTGATTTTGGTAATCCTATTGCTTGTGTTCATCTCGGTGAACCTTGTAAACCTTGTGCGAGTGAGGGAGGGCAAAGAAGCTTATTCCTTCGGCGGCACTTTGGCGATTACCAAAAACTACGCTTTGAATCCTTATGTGGCTTCATTGGGCACATTGGTTGTTGCCGTGGTTGGACTCTTCATCGCAGTGCCGATCGCACGCGGCGTCGGGCACTCCCAAGGGTATGCACCTGATCAGCCCATTTGGTTCTCACACAAGATTCACGCTGGTCAGTTTGAAATCGACTGTCAGTATTGCCACAGCGGGGCGTCCAAGGGCAAAAACGCTTGGATTCCTGCGGTAAGCGTCTGTATGAACTGCCACAAAGGCATTCAGGAAGGTGCAGTCACTGGAACCAAAGAGATCGCCAAGATCTATGCGGCCTACGACAACAACGTTCCCATTGAATGGGTGCGTGTGCACAACCTTCCTGACTTGTCCTATTTCAATCACCAACAGCACGTGGTTGCTGGAAAGGTTGAATGTCAGGAATGCCATGGTCCCGTTCAGGAAATGGATGTGCTTTACCAGTACAATACGCTCAGTATGGGATGGTGTATCAACTGTCACCGAACGAAGGAAGTTCAGAAGGATCTCTACAAGGCGCTTGGACGCGAGGAAGTTGTTACTGTCGCCGATCAGGGCGGTACGGAATGCGCGAGGTGCCACTATTGATTGTTTAGCTGCCGACAGTTTGTCGAATGCGTTGAAAAAATTTAGAACTCAGTACATAGATATAAATGGGAAAGAACGAAACATACTGGAACGGATTGGAGCAATACCAAGCTGAACCAGGGTTTGGGAAAGACCAGAAGGACGAGTTTTCTGAGGATCTTCCGATTGGGGAAGCCCTTTCTGAGGAATCGCTTGGATTTTCCAGCAATCGCAGGGATTTCCTCAAGTTGTTCGGCTTCGGTCTGACGGCAGCAGCGATTACCGCCTGCGTAAAGGCTCCTGTAAATAAGGCGATTCCTTATGTGGTCAAGCCAGAAAACGTAACCCCGGGCGTAGCAAGCTGGTATGCAACAACCTGCCAAGGTTGCGCCGCCAATTGCGGTTTGTTGGTGAAGTCTCGCGAAGGTCGTCCAATCAAGGTAGAAGGTAACGACCTTCATGCTTTGTCCAAAGGAGGAACCTGTGCTGTTGGCCAAGCTACGATCCTTAATCTGTATGATTCAGATCGCCTCAAAGCTCCCAAAGGCCCTCAGGGTGCTACCACTTGGGACAGCGCACTTTCTGAAATCAAAACCAAGTTGGACGGTGTCAAGGCTTCAGGTGGCAAGGTTTACCTTGTAAGCAACACGCTCACCAGCCCAACTTCCAAAAAGGTCATTGAAGGGTTTTCTGCTCAATATCCTGGTGCAAAGCACGTGGTATATGATACCACAAGCTTCTTTGCATTGGCTTCTGCACACAATGGCGGAGGTTCGCATTGGTTGCCAAGCTTCAACTTCGCCAAGGCGGATGTGATCGTAAGCATCGATGCAGACTTTTTGGGCAACTGGATCTCGCCCGTCCAATTCACAAAGGATTATATCAGTAAGCGCAAAGTCACGGAAGAAAATCCGACGATGTCGCGCCATATTCACTTTGAGTCGAGGTTGTCACTCACCGGTTCGAATGCAGATTTGCGCGTTCCGATGAAGCCAAGCGCACTTTATGGCGCTGTGTCTAGCCTCTACAAGAAGATCGTCGGTGGAAATGGTGTCGATTTTGATGCCGCAGGTAATGCTGTCAACCGTGCTGCGATCGAACTGAAGAAGGCTGGTCCTGGCAAAGCGCTCGTCATTTGTGGGATCAATGACGTAGCAGTTCAATCCGTGGTGAAGGCCATCAACGAAGCGCTCGGCAGCTATGGCTCCACGATTGATGTTGCTGTCCCGAGCTATCAGGCGCAAGGCAATGACGTCGACATGATCGACTTCATGAACAATGTCGGCACTGCCGGTGCAGTGATCTTCCTGGATGAAGCCAATCCGGTGTATGATGCAGCAGGCGGAACCAAATTTGGTGAAGCACTCGCCAAGCATCCGTTGACGATTTCTTTCAACAGTAAAGAAAACGAGACTTCCCAAAAGTGTAAATACGTTCTGGCCCAGACACATTATCTGGAAGCATGGGACGATGCAAACCCCGTCGCAGGTCATTACAGCTTGCAACAACCATTGGTTCGTCCGATTCATGGTTCGCGCCAATGGCAAGACATCCTTTTGGGATGGACGGATGCTGCCCCTGCCAAGAAGTACTACGATTACCTGAAGTGGAATTGGGAAACCACGATGTATCCAACACAGAGCGCTGGAGGAAATTTCCGCAAGTTCTGGGAAGGTATCGTGCGCAATGGCTACTTCACCAATGCAGGCGCTGCAGTTCCTGTTGCCGTCGAGCCTGAGGATTCCGAAAAGCCAAAAGCGAAAGGCAAAGTAAAGGCTAACGAGGAAGTCGTTGAAGCTCCAGCTCCAATCGTGGCCGATGTCAGTACACATCTTGAGACGGTGAATGCTGCCTTCAACAAAGGCAAAGCTGGCCTCGAATTGGTGGTCTACGAGAAAAATTACATGCGTGGTGGCCGCTATGGCAACAACCCATGGATTCAAGAGATGCCGGATCCGATTACAAAGGTGACCTGGGACAATTATGTCTCTATTCCCTACGGATGGGCAATGTCTCAGAATATCAAGGACGGTGATAAATTGAAGGTGACAGCCAACGGCTACGAAGTCACCCTTCCCGCCATCGTTCAACCTGGCCAGGCTAATGATTCGATTGCCATCGCATTGGGTTGGGGCCGCGCTGACATTGTCGGCAAGGTTTCCAAAGGTGTGGGTGCAAATGCAGCTCCGTTCATCAGCGCTGCCAATAGCCAATTCCAGTATCATTCTGCTGGAGTGACGATTGCTCCGACTGGCGAAAACATTGAAATGGCCAAAACGCAAACCTATATCGGTTACGATATGGTTGCTGAAGGTGGTCATAGCAAGCGCGAGCAAATCGAAGGACGTATCAGTGACTTCATTACGAAGGAAACGACACTTGCTGAATATGTCGAGCATAAGTCGGCTGGCAACAAGCGTCCGTCTCCGCATCACATGATCTCCCTTTGGGATATCCATGATAAAAAAGGCCACCACTGGGCAATGGCCATTGACTTGAATGCTTGTACCGGTTGCGGAACTTGTATTGTGAGCTGCAACGCAGAAAACAATATTGCAACTGTGGGCCGCGACGAAGTGCGCCGTCGCCGCGAAATGCACTGGATGCGGATTGACCGCTACTTCAAAGGTGATCCAGATGCACAGGACGGTAGCTTGCAAGTGTTGCATCAGCCGATGCTTTGCCAACACTGCGATAACGCTCCTTGTGAGTCAGTCTGTCCAGTGCTCGCAACTACGCACAGCGACGAAGGTCTGAACCAACAGATCTACAACCGCTGCGTCGGTACACGCTACTGCGCCAACAACTGTCCCTACAAAGTGCGCCGCTTCAACTGGTTCAGCTATTACTGGAATGATAAGTTCAAGGATGTCAATCCAACGCAACACGACAAAGTGGGTCGTTTGGTGTTGAATCCTGACGTGACCGTGCGTGCCAGAGGGGTCATGGAAAAATGCTCCTTCTGCGTGCAACGTATCCAGGAGAAGAAGCTCGTCGCCAAAACGGAGATGCGCAATCCTCACGACGGCGAAATCAAAACGGCTTGTCAGCAGTCCTGCCCCGCCGATGCTATTGTCTTTGGAGACCTCAACGATGAGAACTCCGAAATCAACAAGCTCTTCTACAACAAGCGCGGTTACCACGCACTTGAAGATGTGAAGACACTCCCAAAGGTATTGTACCTGACCAAAGTCAGAAATACAGAAAAATCCGCTGGAACACCTGCTCACGCAGAAGGTCATGGCGAACCCGCATAATCTGATTAAGAATAAAAGGAAATAACCGAAACGAAATGTCACATCACGTTTCTCCTTTAAGAGGCCAAGAGGTGTTAGGTGGTTTAAATTACCACGATGTCACCGAAGGCGTTTTGAGGCCGCTGGAAAACAAACCTGCCAAGCTATGGATGCTGGCAATGATGATTTCCATGACGGCTTTAGGCATCGGACTGTTTTGCATTGGCTATGCAATCTGGTACGGTATCGGAACTTGGGGTCTGAACAAGACTGTAGGTTGGGCCTTTGACATCACGGACTTTGTGTTCTGGGTGGGTATCGGTCACGCAGGTACCTTGATTTCGGCAATCTTGTTGTTGTTCCGTCAGACTTGGCGAAACTCAATCAACCGTGCTGCTGAGGCGATGACCATTTTCGCGGTGATTTGTGCGGCGATCTTTCCGATGATTCACATGGGTCGACCTTGGTTGGGTGCATTTTGGGTTTTCCCTCTGCCGAATACGCGTGGTCCGCTCTGGGTGAACTTCAATTCACCGCTTCTTTGGGACGTATTTGCAATCTCGACCTACTTCTCGGTATCCTTGGTGTTCTGGTATTTGGGTCTTGTTCCTGACTTTGCATCGGTACGTGACCGTGCCAAAAACAAGATCGCCAAGATGGTTTATGGCGGACTTTCTTTGGGATGGAATGGATCTGCAAAAACTTGGTACCGCTTCGAATTGGTCTCCTTGATTTTAGCAGGCGTTTCAACTCCACTGGTGCTTTCTGTGCACACCATTGTGTCGATGGACTTTGCAACCTCTGTAATTCCTGGCTGGCACACGACGATTTTCCCTCCCTACTTTGTGGCGGGTGCAATCTTCTCCGGCTTCGGAATGGTGCAGACCTTGCTCGTTGTGACGCGGAAGGTGTATAAATTGGAAAACATGATCACCATGAATCACATGGAGGCAATGGCCAAAATTGTGATCTTGACAGGTTCTTTGGTCGGCATTGCCTACGGCACAGAGTTTTTTATCGCTTGGTACTCTGGCAATCACTTTGAGAGCTTCGCATTTGTAAACCGTGCTTTTGGTCCCTACTGGTGGAGCTACTGGATCATGATTTCCTGCAACGTAATTTCTCCACAGTTGTTCTGGATCAAGAAGATTCGCACAAGCATGCTGGCGACCTTCATCTTGTCCATCTTCGTGAACATCGGGATGTGGTTTGAACGATTTGTAATTATCGTGACTTCTTTGCACCGAGACTATTTGCCCTCAAGCTGGGCGATGTATACACCAACTTGGATAGAGATCGGAACTTTCGTGGGCACATTTGGAATTTTCTTCACGTTCTTCTTTGCCTTTGCTAAGTTCTTCCCTGTGGTGAACATGTTTGAAGTGAAAACATTGATTCATATTCCTCATAATCAACAAGATGAGCACTGAGAATCATTCTGTGAAATTTTTGCTGGGCAAATTCAAAACGCCCGCAGCCTTGAGCTCTTCGGTTACTGCCTTGCAGTCCGAGGGTATCAAGGTCTATGATGTGTATTCGCCGTTTCCTATCCACGGCATGGAAAAACTTCTGGGCTTTAAGCGTTCACGCTTGACAGTAGCATCGTTTTTCTTTGGCCTGACGGGAATGTTGTGCGCCATTTTGTTGCAAGTGTTCATGCTGGTCTGGGACTGGCCGATGGACATCGGTGGCAAACCATTTTTCCAAGGCCCTGCCCTGGTGCCGGTGACTTTTGAGTTGACAGTGCTTTTCGCTGCATTCGGGATGGTATTTACCTTTTTGTTTGTGAATAAGCTGTTTCCTTGGAAAACGCCAGTGTTGTTTGATCAGCGCATTACGGACGATGTATTTGTGCTCGCGATTGATCAGAAGCAATTGAAAGGCAACCCAACGTCAGCAAGAGAAATTTTGTTGCACTCTGGCGCCTACGAGGTTGCAGAACAAGAAGTTAACGACCCTTACTTTGACGTGTTTTAAGACTCATGAAGCATCCAAAACACATATTCAGCATCGGTGCGATCCTAGGATTGGCTGCTTTGGCAGTGTCCTGTGGACGTGATCCCAATGATCCGGGGATTCAGTATGCACCTGAAATGTACGAGGCCATTCCTTATGAGCCTTTCAAGCAGGTGAGGGACAGCATCACCCCGTTTTTCAATCATCAGACGATGCAGGCGCCGCCGGACGGAACTGTACCGCGCGGTGGTTATTTGCAGGGGTTTGAATACGCCGAAGGCGACTCCATGCGTGCGACGGCTGAGGTGATCAATTACCCCAACCCGATAGAAAAATCGCCTGCAGTGTTGGCCGAAGGCGAAGTGCTTTATGTGCGCTTTTGTGCAGCATGCCATGGTAAAACCGGTGCTGGCAATGGCCCAGTGACGAAAAATCCTGCGATCAAGCCGCTGGCTTACGACAGCGATAAGTTAAAGGGTTATACTGACGGTCAAATTTATCACACCATTATATATGGTCGTGGCGTGATGGGAAGCTATACCTCCCAAGTCCAATATGAAGACCGCTGGAAGATTGTGCATTACGTGCGCACCCTTCAAGGAACGGCTGCAAGTGACTCGACAGCGAGTGACAGCGCAGCAGTGTTGAATGTAGTACCAAAAGATCCTGCTGCACCTGCTGTCAAAGGCAAGGGCAATGGAAAGTAATCGCCAATTAGATAATAAAACGAAAATGGCGCATCAAGCATCTGAAGAATTGAAACCGTTTCGCATGGGGAGCAACCATACGCGAAACTTTGGAATCCTCGCCGCAGTAGGAGTGGTGCTCTTTATTTTGGGCATCGTGCTATCGTTGGTAAAGCTTCCATCTGAAGAAGGTGAAGCAGCTGCTGCACCTGCTGGAAAAGAAGAGCATCATGAAGAAGGTTCGAAACCTGAGCATCATGGTTCTGCAGCTGAAAAGGTAACTGCGCAGTATGCATCTGCTGGGCATGAAGCTGCACCAAAAGGCCATGGCAATGCTGAAGGGCATGAAGCAGCTGGCGAAGGTGGTCATGGCGGCCATGTCATTCATGATACCAAATCGGAGGGCGGAACTTGGCGCCGTGCGCAGTTTCATGACGATCAGGCTATTGCCAATCATCATGAAAAGGAGGTAACCCTTGCATCGAAGATCGGCGTAGCCTTGGTGATTGGGGGGTACCTGTGGTTTGCGGTCGCATTGTTTGGCGTATTTTTCATGGCTGTCAGCTACACGGCGAATGCAGGTTGGTATGTGATGTTCAAACGTGTACTTGAGAGCTTCTATCGCTTTCTTCCAATTGGATCGGTCATCTTGCTGATTGTGTTTTTCGCCTTCGGTGCCGCTGTTTATGACTGGCAAGCCGAATCCGCAGCACACGACGCATTGATTCAGCACAAGAGTGCCTTCCTCAATGTCGCATTTATCCTCGGAACTGGCGTTTTGTTGGTGGGCATTTGGGCATTTTTGGGCCACATGCTTCGCTCGAACAGCTTGGCTGAGGAAGCAAATGGTGGATTAACCTATCACAAAAAGTCACAAGGCACCTCGATCCTTTTCTTGGTACTCTTCGGCTTTGGATTCTCCGCTTGGGCTTTCCTCTGGATCATGTCCGTCGATCCGCACTGGTTCAGTACCATCTTTGCAGTGTATTGCTTTGCAGGATTGTTCGTGAGTGGGATGACGGTGACAATGTTCATCACGACTGGTTTGAAGAAGGAGGGTTACCTTCCGAATTTCAGCGCCGATCACTTGCATGACATTGGTAAGTTCATGTTTGCCTTCAGTGTATTCTGGGCATACATCTGGGTGTCACAATACCTGTTGATCTGGTATGCGAATATCCCTGAAGAAACGATCTACTATTATCACCGCTTCCAAAACTACAGCGTACTTTTTGGAATCAACGTGTTGATCAACTTCATTTTCCCATTCATTGCTTTGATGACGCGTGATGCCAAACGTAAGGCTGAATCGCTTCGTTCCGCAGGACGGGTAATGTTGTTAGGCCGGTTCTTGGATGCTTTCTTGTTGCTCGTGCCAGGTGCACTGGGCGCTGAAGGCGGCTTCTCGGTGATGTTGATGGCTGCAGGTGCTACCTGCGTATTTGGTTCGATCTTCCTGTTCGTGGTCTATTCTGGATTCAACGGGCTGAAAATGGAACCACGCAATCACCCCTTCTACGAAGAAAGTTTGCACCATTCCACTGGGGTTTAATGGGTGGTCGTGCAGAACAAATTGGATTTGAAATTGGTTAATGAGCATAGGATAGCATAGGTAAATTGATATGAATTTCCGAGCAAAATCCTCGATAAGAGAAAACATGGGATCTCGCATTGCAGGGAAACTGCGTAGCGCGATCTTGGCAGCCGCATCATTGCTGATGCTGTTGGGAATCAACAGTTCGGTGTTGGCTGCAGATGCCGCAAAAGGTAAGATTGCCTTTGATGCAAACTGCGCCAGGTGCCACAATGCACAACTGGATAAGAAAGGTACCGGCCCCGCCTTGATGGGAGTTTCCAATAGGATTCCTGGCGGTGATTGGAAATACCGTTGGGTAGCCAACTCTGCCAAATTGATTCAGGAGGGCGATGCCTATGCCGTCAAGATTTGGAACGAGAATGCCAAAGGTGCAATGGATCCATTTCCAGCCTTGTCGAAGGAATCGATTGACGACATCTTTGCATGGATTGATTCCTATGTTGTCGCAGGCCCCAAGGTAGGTACTGATAACAGCATTGCCATTTCAGATGATAAATCCCTGAGTTCCCTTTGGAATTGGCTTCGCTTGTTGATTTTCGTGATTGTGATCTTGATGGTCAACATTGCGATGCAAGTGGCACGTCTGCGTGGTGTCGAGTTTTTTGCTGGAATCAACCTTGACAAGTTGAATGCAAGGTTGATGTTGGGCTTTTTTGTCGTTGGGTTGATCGCATCGACTTGGAGTATTCAAGTGTTCCAACCTTATTTTATGGCATCTAACAGTGCTTCGGTGCATGGCGTGGAGATAGACCAACTTTTTTGGATTACCATGGTTGTCGTTTACACAGTTTTTGTGCTGACAAATGGAGTATTGTTTTACTTTGCTTACAAGTACGGCAAGGACGGTGGTCGCAAGGCTAGGTACTATCCTGAGAATCACAAGTTGGAGTTGATTTGGACTGTAGTGCCTGCTGTTGTGTTGGCCGTTTTAATCATCTTCGGCATCAAAACTTGGACTTCCATCATGACGCCTCCTGATGGCCCAACTGTCAAAGTAGAAGTGAATGGTCAGCAATGGGGTTGGATTCTTCGGTACGCAGGTGCCGATGAGAAATTTGGCGACATAGACGTTCGCAGAATCGGTGGTGACAACATTTTAGGTGTTGATTTGAGCGCAGAGCATATCGCTTCGCATGATGACTATATTTCAGATACCATGTTTATCCCCAAAGGTGCCACGGTGGACTTGAAAATTCGGTCACGCGACGTGTTGCACAGCGTTTACCTCCCGCACTTCCGAGTGAAAATGGATGCTGTACCTGGCATGGATACACGTTTCCACTTTGTCACCAACCAAACGACAGAGGAATACCGTGATTTCTTGATGGGCAATCCTTACTGGAGCCAAGTGGATACGGTCGTTTCAACCACGATCAAAAAGGGTGAGAAATTGAGCGATGGTACTATTGCTACAATGGATGTATCAGTAACTGATACCATTCACAAGGCTGATAAGTTCGATTTCGAACTTGCCTGTGCGGAGGTTTGCGGTCGTGGCCACTATTCCATGCGGAAGGTTGTCGTCGTCCTTGAACCTGAAGCCTACCAAGCTTGGGTCGCCAAGGCAAGTAAAACCACACTATATGTTCCTGGAACGGAAGCTCCCAAATTGGATGTTGAATCTCCAGTTGCAGGGTTGAAGGAAGGTGTCGTGCAGGACGGCAACGTAGGAATTCTCAAATAATAACATTAGAAGTCAGCGATAGCGATATTAATAGCGGTTATGGCAGATCACGCAATTACATTAGACAGAGGTCACGAAGAGGCACACGGTCATGATCACGATCATGAGCACGAGCATCACAAGCAGACCTTTATTACCAAGTATGTCTTTAGCCAAGACCACAAGACGATTGCTAAGCAGTTTATGTTCACGGGCATATTCATGGCAATGGTTGGTCTGTTTATGTCCCTGATCTTCAGGTTACAGCTCGCTTGGCCCGACGCAGAAATGCCTTGGCTTGAGTCGATCATTGGCAAGTGGGGCGAAGGCGGTAAGTTGGATCCGAACTTCTACCTCGCCCTCGTTACGATGCACGGAACGATCATGGTGTTTTTCGTACTCACTGCAGGGTTGAGTGGCACATTCTCCAACTTTTTGATTCCGCTTCAGGTTGGCGCAAGAGACATGGCCTCCGGGTTCATGAACATGTTGAGCTACTGGTTCTTCTTCCTTTCGTCGGTTATCATGTTGGGTTCCATTTTTGTGACCAACGGACCTGCAGGTGGTGGATGGACGATCTATCCTCCGTTGAGTGCATTACCAGCAGCTAATCCAGGTTCGGGATTAGGCATGGACATGTTCTTGGTGAGTATGGCATTCTTCATTGTATCCTCACTACTTGGATCAATCAATTATATCACAACGATCATTAACCTGCGCACCAAGGGTTTGTCGATGACAAGACTGCCGCTGACCTGCTGGGCTTTTATGATAACAGCGATCTTGGGCACGCTTTCATTCCCCGTTTTGTTTGCAGCGGCTTTGTTGTTGTTGATGGATCGGAATTTCGGAACGAGCTTTTTCTTGAGTGACATCTACATCGGAGGAGAGGCTCTACCGAATGAAGGCGGTTCTCCAGTGCTCTTCCAACACTTGTTTTGGTTCTTGGGCCACCCTGAGGTGTACATCGTTTTGTTGCCTGCCTTGGGGATCACCTCTGAGATCATTTCGACGATGTCGCGTAAGCCGATTTTTGGTTACCGCGCGATGGTTGGATCCATGTTGGCAATTGGTATTTTGTCCTTTGTTGTGTGGGCACACCACATGTATGTAACGGGCATGAACCCTTGGTTAGGAACTGTATTTATGTTGCTAACGCTGATCATCGCTGTTCCATCAGCGGTAAAGGCATTTAACTACATCACTACACTTTGGCAAGGTGACTTGAAGTTCTCGCCTGCAATGCTGTTCTCGATCGGATTGGTCTCGATGTTCATCTCCGGTGGTGTAACAGGTATTTTCCTAGGAAATGCTGCAATTGATATTCCTTTGCATGATACTTACTTCGTTGTAGCCCACTTTCATATGGTGATGGGTTCTGCCGCAGCGTTTGGATTTTTCGCTGGGATTTATCATTGGTTTCCAAAAATGTTTGGTAAAATGATGGATCCTAAATTAGGAACGCTACACTTTTGGTTCACTTTTCTCTCGTTGTATCTTGTGTTTTATCCGATGCACTTCATCGGTATGGGCGGTGTTCCACGTCGTTATTACACGTATTCAACTTTCCAGTTTACAGGCATTGAAGCCTATATGGATTTGAGTCAGTTTATTACGATTTCCGCGATCATTGGAGTTTTTGCACAATTCAT
>Ga0272412_1000522_pt1 | contig 11707 bp, 8 predicted proteins | sample WWTPWeurt_MetaT_FD_193540 | JGI IMG/M metagenome (GOLD analysis project Ga0272412, IMG submission 193540) | Metatranscriptome of activated sludge microbial communities from WWTP in Nijmegen, Gelderland, Netherland - WWTP Weurt (Metagenome... | ecosystem: Engineered > WWTP > Aerobic digester >...
CAGACAGAGGCCCCGCATCGCTCATCATCCCTGCGAACGCCACTCTCCCCAGATCGACGGGTCGTGGCACCTGCACAGATTGAGTCGTTCCTGAACCGTTGAGTGTGATTCCGTTGAGCGTGAGTCCATTGAGTGTGAGTCCGTTGAGCGTGAGTCCATTGAGTGTGAGTCCGTTGAGCGTGAGTCCGTTCGTGTAGGAGTCATTGGGGAAAACCGCGCCAAGACGGGTCAAGTCCAATGTGAGGGGTGGTCTTTCACCGCAGCCAACGGACGACAACAGAGCGATACAGAGAACCTTTGCGAACCGGTGACACCTCATGTTTGTGTCCTCCGCTTCGACAGCGACGCAAGAAGCACGCCAATCCATCCAAACTGACTCGCTGCGCCATCTATCCCATTTCATTGACCCGGCTTGATCGGGCACGGAACGGCGTGGAAAAAAACGACCGGCGACTTGCCCGTGGGGTCTTTTGTTCCCGTCCTTTTGGCCCCACCCGTGTGGCAAAAAGCTCGAACGGCACGTAGCAGTTATTCCGACAGCAGCGCGTCGATGCACGCCTTGGCTTCCGGGCCGTGCCAATTCTCACGTGTGCTCACAATGAAGTACCGAATGTTCCCCTCGCGATCGATCAAAAAGCTCTCGGGAAACTTCTCGGTGCCAAACGAAGCAGGCACACTCCGATCGGAATTGAGCAGCACCGTCATCGGGGACCCCTTCGGAAAGTGCGATCGAACGACCTCCCAATCCGTATCGACACTGACCGCGAGGATCGAAAAATCCCGATCCTTCATCGCTTTCGCAAGCTGCGTCAGCGACGGTTCCTCTTCCAAGCACGGCGGGCACCACGTCGCCCAAAAGTTGACCAGGACCACCCGACCGCGCAGCGCAGACAATCGCACCTCTTTTCCGTCGTGCGTCTTGAGCGCAAAATCCGGCGCGGGCAGCGGCACCCGGCCAAGCTTTGTCATCGCCGTCGGAGCCAACGCCTGACAAGGTGCCTCTTTGGTTTTTCGCAAACCCTCGCGCCCCCGCTTGAGCATGTCCGGCAGCGACCATCCAAAAAAAGCGATCAGTACAAAAGAAATCGCCGACGCCACGACATACGCAGACCACTTGGGAACCGGCGGAGAAGTTGTTTCCATGTCTTTTGTCAAACAGGACCCGAGCAGGCCCACATCCTTTTCTGTTGGCCTGTGTGTCACAACCGGGCGCAGTTTTTCCAATGGTTTTTGCGGGAACCGAAGCAACGTCGAGCGGGGCGCGTCCTACAGTTTTTCAATCCGCGCCAAAATCACGGTGATGTTGTCTGTGCCGCCCGCCGCGTTGGCCATTTTGATCAGGGTGTCGCACGCTCGATCCAGATCGCTTTCCCGACGCAGAAGATCGGCCATCTCTTGATCCGAAACCATCCCTGACAGACCGTCGGAGCACAGCAAATACACATCGTCGAGCTGGGGTTGATCGATGAGCGTATCGACCTGCACCGATTCCTTCATGCCCAACGCTCGCACGATCACGTTTTTTTGCGTGAAACGAGCGCCGTCTTCCCCCGAAAGACGCTTCATTTTCATGTAGTCGTTGAGCAGCGAGTGGTCCTCGGTGAGCTGAATCAGTTGGTTGCGACGATACCGATAGCAGCGGCTGTCTCCGACGTGCGCGACGATCACGCGATCTTCGTTGAACAGTGCAGCAACAATCGTCGTCCCCATGCCGCGTTTGCTTTCCTCGGCTTGGGACGTTTCATAGATGCGTTGGTTTGCGTGCTTGATCGCCACGACGAGCCGCTGGGTATCGTTGCGCAGGCCTGTGTCCAATTTGAACGGCCACGTCACAATCGGGGGTTCGAGGGTGGCGTGCAGATACTCGCCAACAGACTCGACCGCCATGCCAGACGCGACCTCACCACTTGCGTGCCCGCCCATTCCGTCAGCGACGACGACGACACGCTCGAAATCGGGAATGAGGAAACTGTCCTCATTGTGTTGACGCTTCATTCCGATGTTGGTGTCACCAGAGAAGCGGACCCGCATATTCCGCATAGGAAACGACGAGGACATGCGCGAACAGCATATCACGCAACTCTTTTCCCAGACCACGCCCAGTTTCTTGAGAAATGATAGGTTTGGGACATGTTCGATTGTCCCACGTATCCCATCTCGCCAGACGAAAACCGCATCCTGGTTTGCGTCGGTTGTTCCGGCAAAAACCGCATCCCTTTGCAACGTGCCCTCGAACACCCTGACAAGGCCCGCTGCGGTCGTTGTCAGGCACCTCTTTTGTGTGCGCGCGACGCCCCCCTTACACTACACAGTGCGACTTTTCGTCATCCCCTCGATCAGAAAGCCACAGAAGGACTCGAGGCCCTGCCCGGCGTCAGTTCGCTTTTGCGCAAGATCGTCGAAGTGACGACGGAACGGTACGACCGGCTGTTCAACCAATCCAGCTATGTTCGTGTGACCGAACGTCAATTTCCGGGGCTTTTGCAGCGGTTTGAGAACACCGCGCACAGGCTCGGCGTTTCGGATCTGCCCGAGCTTTATGTCTACGGCAGCGGCGAGGTCAATGCCTACACCAGCGGCGTCGAGCAGCACTACGTTGCGCTGTCGAGCTCGCTGTGCGATTCCCTCGCGCCCGACGAGCTTACCGCCGTCATGGCGCACGAATTCACACACATTTTGTCCGAGCACGTCCTATACAAAATTGCTGCGCGTTTGTTTGCGTTCGCCGCCGGAGAACTGGCCAAAGCCACGCTCGGCATCGGTCAGCTTTTGCTGATTCCGCTTCAGCTTGCTTTGCTCAAATGGGATCGCTGTTCCGAACTGACCGCCGATCGCGGAATGCTGCTGTGTACAGCTGATCCCGCGTTGTGCCTCCGCGTGCTCGCAAAACTTGCGTGTGGCAGCCGACGGCTGATGGCTGAGCTTTCCCTGGAAGATTTCATGCAGCAGGCCCTGTCCGCGCGACAAGCCCCCGAAGAGAACGTCCTCGACAAAATTTACAGTCTGATGCAAACAGCCGCCCGAACGCATCCGTTTCCGTTGTGGCGGGCCGCCGAACTTTGGCAATGGGCCTGTCGAGGTGAGTTTCTGTCCCTGTTGCGAGCCATTCCGAACGCGGAAAACACACGGGCCGAAAAAAAAACCACGGCGACACCGGACCCACAGAACTCAGAAAACCCACAAGGTGCCAAGAGGCCCGACACCGCCGTCTCCGCCGACCTTCCCCCGCCCCAAACCGACCCGACGGACGATGCGTAGGATGCGGCTTACTTGATGTCGGTCATGGCGCGCGGCATCAGGGTGTACTGGTTGGCGTAACCGCTGACGATGCCGGACACTTCGGACAGGGCCGTACCGGCGGCGTACTTCGGACTGCCATCCGTTTTGTCTCCGTCGAGCAAGAAGTCACCCACCCGAGTGCAGGCCGGGTTGGTGCCCGTACACGGCTCGGCGGCTTCGTCCGTCACCCAGAAATCATCGTCGCTGGTCAGGGCCGCCCGTGTGGTTACGGTGCTTACTTTGCACAGCAGGTTTTCATACCGCTCGGCGGAACTTTGCGTACCGCCCTGCAAATCGCGCGTTTTCACCGTGACTTTCACCTCGGCGGCAGCGGCATCCGTGCCCGTGATGACGATGCTGCTCACCCGGTCGATTTCGTCTTGTTCCGAGAACACCGTGAAGTTGCCGCTCACCGTGACGATGTGCCCGACTTGCAGCAGCGTGCCATCGGTGGCTTTGGGGGCCGTCGTCCCGCCCAGATAAACCAGCACTCCCGAATACGGCAGGTCCGTGCCCGTGTCCCGAGCGTGGAAACCCATGCTCTTGATGTTGCGGACCGCCGTGATGAGCAAGTTTTTGATCGTCACTTTCGTGCCAGCCGGCGGACGCATTCCGCGAGCCGGATCGCGCAATTCTTTGACCGAAAATTCGCACGCCGCGCCCGCCGGATTTGAAAACGCCGGACACGCATCGCACACATCGCCCACCAAATCACCGTCCGAATCTTTTTGGTTCGTGTTCGGCACGCTCGGGCAATTGTCCAGGCTGTTTTCGATGCCGTCTCCGTCTTCGTCGTTTTTGTCCGGTTTCCGACACATCGCATGGTCTTTGTCGAGCGGACACGCATCGCACGCATCGCCGATTCCATCCCCATCCGAGTCTGGCTGCGCGCCGTGGTCCATCGGACGAATCGGGTTAAACACCGTCGGACAATTGTCCGCCGCGCCTTTCAAACCGTCTCCGTCCGGGTCGTCCGTCGTGCTCTGTCCGTCAAATTCGTTTTCGCGGAACGGCACACAACTCGGTTCATTTGTCGGCACTCCGCACGCAAACAATTGATAGATGGGTTTGATGGCTGCCGTCTCCAAATCCGCCAGTTTCTTGCCCGTTTCCCGTTCGGCGCAGACTCGTTTTTGCACCCCGCACACATCCAGCGCCTCGCATTTGCCCGCGTCGTCGGCCCCGAGTTTTTCCATCACGGTTGCGTCGCCGTACATCGGAACGCCGCCTCGCAGCACCAAACCGACATCTTCGACGCCCGCTCTCACCACCGCCGCATACTCTTGCCGATCCGGTTTGCCAAAAAACAGAGAAAGATCGCCCACTTTTCCGACCGCGATTTGCCCCAGCACATCGTCTGTCGCCGTCGCGAGCGCCGCGTTGTACGTGACCATTTGCCACAGGTCGCGCATCGAAAAGGCTTTGTCGAAATACTTGTCCGACAGATCCGCGGCGCAGGCCAGCTCGCGCAGCACGTTGATAGAACCCGACGCCGTCCAGTCCGTCCCGAGCGCAATGGGCACACCCATCTTCGCCAGCATCGGCACCTGCGCCGTGTGCCCATACAGCGAAATGTTGCTTCGCGGAGACCAAATCACCGCCGCCCCCCGCGTCGCTGTCAACCACGCATCGTACACCGTCAAACCGATCGCATGGATGATCGCCGTCTTGTCTTCCACCAGCTTTTCGCCACCCAAATGCGTGGTGCTCGTACACACAAATTCGTTGCGCGCTTCATCGCTTATGCCTTCGCTGATGTGCGGCTCATACGCATCCAGCGCAGCCAAAGCCGACGCTTTTGCAATCGACGGATATCCACAACCTGACGCCAGCCGCTCGCCCCCCGAATCCCCCAGCGGAAACGTATCGAAGTCCACCGGCTTTTCCGTCAGGCCTTCCTGCGAATTCGTGTCCAGGTTTCGCAGCACCCCTTTGCCCGATCCCGATCCCACAAGCGACGTGGTCCCGCCCAAAAGTTGCCGCAATTCCCCCCACTGCACGGCAGAGGTGTTGTTGCCGCCCGGCACCGAAATTTTGGGCCGCTTCGGATCACCCGAAACGCCCATCCGCCATTCGTGGCGGTGGTTGTATCGGTTCGTCGCGTGCGTGCCCGGCGCGGCTTTGGTGTACGTGATGTGATCGTGCGTGTTGATGAGCCCCGGCGAAATGACACCGTCGGGACAGCTGATTTTCGCCGCATCCGCAGCTTCCGTGTGTGTCGAGCAATCGCACCCCACACACGCGATTTTCCCCGTTCCATCCACAAGCACCTGCCCGTTTTGCGAAACGGAATTGGGCAGAAGCAGCGTGCCCGCCAAAAGCACCGCTTTGGAACCGTTCGCTGGCCCCGTCACTGTGCAGCGTTGGCCATCCGATGGCGTCGGCAGCGCCGAACACGTGGCTGGCGGCGGTGGTGGTTCTTCTTCGGCGAGCGTTACATTCCGATCACACACCGGCAAAAACAAAAGCAGAGACAGCGAAGCGTAGCGAAACAAGCGCGTGCTGGGTCGTTGCATGAAAATCACTCCTCTTGACGTGTTGGGAAAAGAGTAGGCGGGGTTTGCTGGTCTCCAAAGTGACTTTTTCGTTTTGTCCACGCTGCGCAAGAAACTACACTGCCGCCACTTTCAAGCCATGAGCATGCGCACCCACATCCGACCCTCGTTTTTGGCCGTTTTGTCGTGTTTGTTGTTTCTGTCCGTGGTGCTCGGTCGCCACAACCCCGCGCGCGCAGTCGGCGAGCTCGGCGGCAGCATCGCTGGTTTCGTGACCATCAAAGGCACCAAAGACGGTCTGTCCAGCGTCCCCATCACCGTCAGCAGCAAGCAGCTCATCGGCGGCGCGCAGCAAGTCCAGACCGGCGACGACGGCAGTTACCATTTTGTGAACCTGCCGCCCGGCCTCTACGAAATGGAAATCCGGCTCGAAGGCTTTGCGCCCATCAAACAAATCGGCATTCGCGTCAACGCTGGCCAGCGCAGCACCATCGACCTCGAGTTGGAAATCGGCAACACCCAACTCGAAACCCAAACCACCCGCATCATCGAAAAAGTAAACCCCATCCTCAATTCCGAAAGCGCCGCCGCCGTCACTGCCGTCAACAACCAGCAGCTCACCCGCGCGCCCACCTTCCGACAAGAAAAAGGCATCGCGCAGTTTACGGCGGGCGTCACTTCCGGCACCGACAAGGTGTCTGTTCGCGGCGGTTTGGGCCGGTTCAACCGCTATTTCATCGATGGTTTGGAAGTGACCGACATCACCCTCGGCGCGTTCGGCTCCAGCTCTGCCCTCATCAACTCCGATTCGGTCGAGCAGTTCGTCATTTCCGTCGGTGCGATGGACGCAGAGTACAACTCACTCGGTCTTGTCCAAAACATGGTCACGCGCTCGGGAGGCAACCAATTTGTCTTCGACGCAACCGCGATCATCCAACCCCCTTTTATGGCCGCCCTCACCCGCTATCCCAACCGCGCGCCCATTCAAAACACCGTCCTTTTGTATGACGATCGCCCCATTCCCGATCGGTCGTACTACTCCGGGTCCGTGAACTTCGGCGGCCCCATCATCAAGGACCGTTTGTGGTTTTGGACCAGTTTCCAAGCCAGCTTCAACCGCATCACCAACTCCATCGGTGAGCAACCCTGGTACGGCATTCCTTCCCCTTACGACCGCTACCAGGACCAAATCCTCTATTTGGGCCGCGTCAAGCTCACTTGGCAGGCCAACAAAACGACCCGCGTCACCTTGTCCTACAGCACCGATTTCAACGACATTTTGAATGCTTCCACGTCGTCTGCCCTGCGCGGCATGGACCCCAACACCCTCGCCCCCGAGGCCGAACGCCGGGTTCAGCGCGGCGGACATTGGGTCGGACTCCTTGTCGATTCGCTGCTCACCGACAAACTCTTGTTCCAATTGCAAACTGGTGTTTCCTACAAGAACTTCACCGAGGACACCCTCCGCAAAGTCAACGGCGTTCCCGATCGCCTCACCGAGCCCCACGTCCTGCAAACCGCCGACGCTGCCACCAACAACTTTGTGTACCGAAACGGCAGCCGCCCCTGGGAAGAGCAAGGCAAATGGAACGTCCAGTTTGCCCCCACCCTTCTTTACACCGCTAAAGGACTCGGCGGCACCCACAACCTCAAAGCCGGCTTCCAACTGTCCTACATGAAGTACGACCACCGCGTCGGCGTCGCCGGAGGTCGCCGCTACCTCGATACCGTCGCTGGCTTGCCCTGCGATCCAGGTGATCCCCGCACCCACAGCAGTTGCAACCAAGTCGAGGTCTTCCAAGACAGCCTTCCTTCCGAAGACGGCCTCACTCCCGGCGCTGGTTACTTCACCCAATCCGCAGCCCTCAACGCCGGTGTGTTCATCCAGGACCGTTTTTCTGCCGGCAAGTGGCTCACCATCGTGCCCGGCCTGCGCATCGACACCGGCTACCTGTTCGACGTGACCGGTGCCCGCATCCAAACGCTGGTTGGTTTTGGACCCCGTTTGTCCTTTGTGTATGACCTTCTGCACGACCACACCACTCTCATCAAGGTCCACTACGGACGACACAACGACCTGGGCAACGCCGGCATCGCCGACTACACCAATCCCACCCAGACCTCGGTGCTCAGCCGATGGAATTCCGCCACCGCCCGGTTTGATGAAGTCCGCCGCCAAGGGGGCCAGGGCACCCAGCGTTTCGCCCAGGAACTCAACCTGACGCCACCCAGCCTCGATGAGGTCTCCGTCGGCCTTCACCGCCAGGTCCTCGCCGAGGTCGGCGTCGGCGTCGATTACACCTTCCGGCAGTACAGCCACTTCTGGGTCAACCAAGAGACCAACCTCATTTGGGACCCCGCTGGAACCCGCATCGTCGGCTACGCAAACGGCAACAAGGAACGCCTCTTTGTCGCCGACACCCCTTCCGAAGCCCAAAGGACCTATCACGGAGTCGATCTGTGGGTGCGCGGCAATCCCGGAAACTGGGATGTCATGGCCTCCTACTCCCTCACCTTCCTCAACGGCACCGTGAATGACTTTTTTGAAAGCAACGCTTTCATGTCAAACCCCCGCTTGAATCCCCTGTTCTACGGACCGGTCTCCGGTGCTTATCGCCACTACTTGAAGGCGCTGGTCGATTACAACTTCGACTTCGGATTGACCATTGGGGGTAGGCTTCAGTACTACACCGGATACCCTCTGTGGAAGGTCTTCCGCAGCCCCGAAGATCAGTCCTACACCCTCTACCGTTCGCCGCGCGGCACCAGCACCGGCACCCGCGTAAACGACCCCACGACATGGGCGGCGTTCAACTTGCCTGACACCTTCAACTTGGACATCCAAATCGCCTACAACTTGAAGAAGCTCACCGGAATCAACCTCGACGCGATTCTCATGATGTTCAACGCCCTCAGCCTCTCCCCCGCGCAAGGCATCGAAACCCGAGACGGTGCCACCTTCGGCCAAGTCACCCTCCGCCCCGATGTCTTCTTCGCCGAGTTCGTCTTCCGATATCGGTATTAGTCCGAAAAAGGGTCCACACCATGGAACAGAGTCTTCAAGGGAAAGTGGTTTTGCTTACGGGGGCGACTGAGGGGATTGGGAAGGCGGCGGCGTTCTCCCTCGCGAAAATGGGTGCGCGTCTTGTGCTTGTCGGACGCAATCCTGAAAAAAGCGCAGCCGTGCTTGCGCAGATTCGGGAACGGACCGGAAACGCCCAGATCGAGCTCCTTCTGGCCGATTTGTCCCGCCTTTCCGAGGTCCGCCACGCCGCCCGCGCGTTTGCGCAGAATCACGACCGTTTGGATGTCCTTTTGAACAATGCCGGCGCGTACTTTTCCGATTACCAAACGTCCCCCGATGGGTTCGAGCTCACGTTTGCCCTAAACCACCTTTCCTATTTTCTCCTCACCCGCGAGCTGCTCCCCCTCCTCAGAAAAACCCCCGGAGCGCGGATTGTGAATACATCCAGCCGCGCCCACGAGCAGGGCAAGATGCGCCTTCCATTCATCGCCCGCCGAGACGGAAAAACCGCCGGTTTTGCCGCCTATGCCGATTCCAAACTCGCCAACATCCTGTTTTCCCGCGCCCTCGCCAAACGGCCCGAGGCCGCAGGCATCGCCGTCAGTTGTTTCCATCCCGGTTTTGTCCGCACCGGTTTTGCCCAAAACAACGAAGGACTCATGCGGACTCTGTTCAAATTCGGCGGAAAACTCTTTGGGAGGACCCCCGAGCAGGGCGCAGAGACCCTGGTCTGGCTCGCCCACAGCGAAGAAGGGGGGCGCGCCCAGGGCGACTACTTTTTCGACAAACAAATCCACAAAGTCAGCGCCCTCGCCCAAAACGCCTCCCTGGCCGATTCCCTCTACACCCTCAGCGATTCCCTCTGCCCCCAAACCCCTTAATCCATAAGATATTCACGATAGGCGCACGCGGCCTCACCCGCCAGAAACTACAGGTTTGGGTCCGTCTTGCTGTGTAACTTCGCGCTGCATCTCTGACCTCTTCCGAATCGTCCATCCTTGACGTGTGTCAGCGGAAAGTGCCCGAGCGGATTCGATCGCCGCTGACCAATTCTCCTTTGATCGGGCTCTGTTGCTTGTTGCAGGTCCAGCCGGGAAGGGAGTTCGCTATGATGTCCCCCATGCGTTCGTGGTTCTGTATGTTCCTGTTGTTTGCAGCAGGAATGCCGCTACTCATGATTTACGGATATCGTTCTAAGATAGGAATGGGGTGATTGTCTCGGAGGATTTGGGCGAGGATGGCTCGGAAGGACAGGACTGGGCGCAGCGCAGACAATATCGAAAGGACGCCCAGGCGTTGCCTCCACAACAGCAGCGTGGTGGCAGGAAGAGACAATTTTCCTTGTTCAACCAAAATCCAGGTCAATTCGCCAAGTTCTTTTGCATATTCTGGCGTAAGCCGTGTCGCCTCGCGTTCCAGAAAAGGCGCACAAAACAGTCGTTCCCAGCGTCTGTATGTGGCCAAATCAAAGGAACTTACGTCGGAAACCAAACCTTGCTGATAAACTGCATATCGCAAGGATTCCCCGTCTCGTTTGATCATTGCCCAATATAAATTTCGATCTGCTTCTTGAAGTTCATCCGGTATTTTTGCGACACTTCCGAAATCCAAAAAGCCGACTCGGGTTTGCTTCTGATAACGATCTAAAATCAAATAATTGCCGGGATTCGGATCGATATTCACATGACCGTGTCGCAACGGGCATTCGAGTGCAAAACGTAGAATCGTTTGCGCCACACTGGATCGCTCAGCCTCGGTACCGCTGCGCAAGAAAGACGGCAGACGCTCGCCTGTCAGCAGTTCCATCGCGAGTACTTTTTGCGAGGACCATTCAGCATAAACATTCGGAACAACGATGTCTGGATCATGGGCAAAGAAATCACGAAAGAGGCGGATAGAATCGGCTTCTTTTCGATAATCGATCTCTTCGAGCAACTGCTTTCTTAGCGCATCAAGGGTTTCATCTGACAGCGTATTTCCCAAATCAGCGCCGACCAGTTCACGCAAAATCCGATTCGATTGAAGATCATCGTCGAGTGATTCTGCAATTCCAGGATATTGAACTTTGATGGCCAATGCGCGACCATCTCGAGACTGCGCAGAATGCACTTGCCCAAGGGAAGCAGAAGCCAGTGGTTCATCTTGGAATGATTGGAACAAATCTTCTGGTTTTTGTTGCAACTCTTGTTCGATGACTTGGCGAATCAGTGCAGGAGATTCCGACGGGGCTCGATCCCACAAAAGGCCCAAGATGTTTTGCGCATTTGCCTCGAGCGGATTTGCACCTTGTAGGTAAGCGCGAAGTTGCGCCATTTTGGCCACACCTCCGCGCAAAGACGAGGCGGCGCGATACAGATCTTTTGCGTAGAGTGCGTCCTTTTGGGATTTTTCTGCGTCATCATCCACGGTTCCGCTGGCCCACTGCCGCAACGTCAGGCCCGCTCGCGACAGTCTGGATGAAAGTTCCCACCAAAGTCTTTTTTGCGCCCGCTTCATGCAAAACCTGCGTTTTTGCCATCCTACTTCGCAAACAAACACAAAAAGGCCCCGACGCATCACAAAAATGAATGCGCAGGGGGTGGAAAAGGGCGACGCGGGGAAAGCGGGAAATCAGCGGGAGCGGCGACGGCGGAGGGTCAAAAGCAGGAGGGCAGAGGTCCACAGCGCAGCGCCAAAGGGGGATACCGGGGCCACGCTCAGGTTGCAACCGGTGGCGGTTCCAGGGTCTGTGGTTTGGGCGGCTTTGACAACGTCGATGGCGACGATGCCTTCAGCCGTCTTGTCTCCCGAAGTGGCGGTCCACGCCAAATGAATCAGCGTCGGAACGTCGGGGGCTGTGAACCTGACGTTCGGTGTATTCGCCTCCATGAGCTGCACAGGGTTGCCATCCACTTGCGTCCACGACCAA
>Ga0272412_1000524_pt1 | contig 11688 bp, 8 predicted proteins | sample WWTPWeurt_MetaT_FD_193540 | JGI IMG/M metagenome (GOLD analysis project Ga0272412, IMG submission 193540) | Metatranscriptome of activated sludge microbial communities from WWTP in Nijmegen, Gelderland, Netherland - WWTP Weurt (Metagenome... | ecosystem: Engineered > WWTP > Aerobic digester >...
CTGCGTGTATTTGAGCTGGATTTCGAGGCTAATTTGCCTATCGTACGATCCTGCGTCAAATACCGAAAACGGTTGGTATTCCCATCAACTTCTGAAGTTTATGGGATGTGCGCCGATCCAGAATTTGATCCAGAAAACTCGCCGTTGGTTTATGGACCCATTAATAAGCCGCGCTGGATTTATGCCTGCTCCAAGCAAATGATGGATCGGGTTATTTGGGCTTATGGGATGGAACAGGGACTGGACTTTACTCTATTCCGGCCTTTTAACTGGATTGGTGCTGGGCTGGATTCGATTAACACCCCAAAAGAAGGAAGTTCACGGGTGATTACCCAGTTTCTCGGCCAGATTGCCCGAGGCGAAGTGATTAAGCTGGTGGATGGTGGTGAACAGCGGCGTTCCTTCACTTATGTTGATGATGGGATTGCCGCATTGATCAAAATTATTGCCAATGTGGACGGTGTGACCACCGGTAAAATTTATAATATTGGCAATCCATACAATAACCTGTCGGTGCGTGAATTGGCGGTGCGAATGCTGGAGCTGGCGACTGAATATCCTGAATACCGAGATAATGCGGCTAAAGTCCACTTGGTTGATACCACCTCAGTAGATTATTACGGTAAGGGTTATCAGGATGTGCAACAGCGGGTGCCAAAAATCGCCAATACCTGCGCCGATCTGAATTGGCAGCCAACGGTCAAGATGGACGATGCGCTACGGCGGATTTTTGAAGCCTACCGCGCCCATGTTGCTGAAGCTGGTTATTTGGTTGACTGAATATGTCAGCGCCGGTTATTGCGCTTAAGGTCGATGTTGACACCCTGCGCGGGACGTTGGAAGGTGTTCCACGATTACAGGAACTATTCAGTCAGAAACAAACTGATGCGACCTTTTTATTTAGTCTCGGCCCTGATCATACCGGTTGGGCGATTCGGCGGGTCTTTCGACGGGGCTTTCTGAACAAGGTTAAACGCACTTCAGTTCTTGAGCATTATGGGCTGAAAACTCTACTGTACGGTACATTATTACCCGGCCCGGATATTGGTCGGCAAGCAGGCGCAGTAATGCGGAAAGTGCAGAGTGCCGACTTTGAAACTGGTATTCATTGCTGGGATCATGTGCTCTGGCAGGACTGGGTTGCCACGGCTGATTTTGAATGGACGACTCGGCAAATGCAGAAAGCAGCGGATCGCTATATGGAGATTTTTAGGATTTCAGCTACTGTGCATGGCGCGGCGGGTTGGCAAATGAACCACCATGCGCTGCGATTGACCCGAGAACTTGGCTTTAATTGCTGTTCTGACTCACGGGGAACCCAGCCATTTTTACCAGTGGTTGATGGCGATGTGATTCATGTTCCGCAATTTCCAACGACGCTGCCAACGCTGGATGAGTTAATCGGCATTGATGATATTGGCCCGGAAAATGTTGCTGATCGGTTACTGGAACTGACTGAAACGCCACCAGCGACTGGTCATGTTTTTACCCTGCACGCTGAGCTTGAAGGCATGAGATTTTTGCCAATTTTGGAGAGGCTGTTGACGGGTTGGCGCAAGCAAGGTTATGACTTGGGTGCATTAAGGACGTTAGCCGGAGTGATCGACCCAAAGACCCTGCCCCAGCATGAAATTATGCAGGGAACGGCGCCAGGGCGCAGTGGGACGCTGCTGGTTCAAGGGCGCAACACCGGCTCCATGCCCGTAAACTGAGTATGAGCAGGAAGCCGGCGTTACCCATTTAATCTGGTCAAAACAGGAAATATCGCTGCGCCAGCGGTAATATGGCGGCTGGTTCGCAGCTCAGCAGTACGCCATCCGCTCGCACTTCGTAAGTCTGCGAATCTACTTCAATTTTAGGCAACGCGTTATTATGAATCAGATCGCGCTTTCTAATGCTGCGAGTGTCCCGCACGGCGGCCAGCATTCGTTGCAGACCGAGTGAATCCAGCACCCCACTGTTCAATGCTGCTTTGGAAACAAAGGTCAGGCAGGTTGCCGCCAATGCTCCGCCCAATGCGCCAAACATCGTCCGGTAATGTACTGGCTGTGGTGTGGGAATTGAGGCGTTGGGATCGCCCATTGGTGCGGCGATAATCAAGCCACCCTTAATGATCAGCGCAGGTTTGACTCCGAAAAATGCAGGTTGCCACAGCACGATGTCGGCTAATTTACCCGTTTCCAACGACCCGACCAGATGGCTGATGCCGTGGGTGATCGCCGGGTTGATAGTGTATTTGGCGATATAGCGCTGGACCCGGAAATTGTCGGCAGCTGGATTCTCCTTATCGCCTCCGGCCAGATGACCGCGCTGGACTTTCATTTTGTGGGCAGTCTGCCAGGTGCGGGTAATCACTTCACCAACCCGGCCCATTGCCTGTGAATCGGAAGAGATCATTGAGAACGCGCCCAGGTCGTGCAGGATGTCCTCGGCAGCGATGGTTTCACGGCGGATGCGCGAATCGGCAAAGGCCACGTCTTCGGGAATGGCCGGATCAAGATGGTGACAAACCATCAACATATCCAGGTGCTCGTCCACCGTGTTGATTGTGTAGGGCCGAGTCGGGTTGGTCGAAGAAGGCAGCACATTCGACTCGCCACAGGCGCGAATGATGTCCGGGGCGTGGCCGCCGCCCGCGCCTTCAGTGTGATAGCAGTGGATCGCCCGACCTTTAAACGCCGCCAGCGTGTCTTCAACAAAACCAGACTCGTTCAATGTATCGCTATGAATCGCCACCTGTACGTCATAGCGCTCTGCGACGCTTAGGCAGGTATCAATCGCCGCTGGCGTACTCCCCCAGTCTTCGTGCAGCTTCAACCCCATCGCCCCAGCTTCCAGTTGCTCCTCCAGCGCCGCGGGCTGACTGGCGTTGCCTTTGCCGAGAAAGCCCAGGTTCATCGGCAAACCTTCGGCTGCCTGCATCATCCGCCGCAGGTGCCAGGGGCCGGGTGTACAGGTGGTGGCATTGGTGCCGGTGGCCGGACCAGTGCCGCCGCCGATCATCGTGGTCACCCCCGACATCAGCGCCTCTTCGACTTGCTGGGGGCAGATGAAATGGATGTGGCTGTCAACGCCGCCAGCCGTCGCAATCAAACCTTCACCAGCAATGACTTCGGTTCCAGGGCCAATAATGATGTTCACTCCCGGCTGCACATCCGGGTTGCCAGCTTTGCCGATGCCGCTGATCCGTCCGTCCTTGATCCCGAGGTCAGCCTTGACAATCCCCCAGTAATCGACGATCAGCGCGTTGGTGATCACGGTATCGACCGCCCCGCCCGATTGCGGGCGCTGTGACTGGCCCATCCCGTCACGAATCACCTTGCCGCCGCCGAATTTCACTTCCTCGCCGTAAATCGCGTAGTCGCGCTCGACTTCGATCCACAACTCGGTATCGCCCAGCCGCACCCGGTCGCCGGTGGTGGGGCCGTACATGTCCGCATAGGCACGACGATCAATCCGGCTCATGGCTTGCTCTCCAATGGTCCCGTCACCTCGGCCCGGAAGCCGTAGACTTCCCTTGATCCGGCATAATCGACCAAATCCACCTCGCGTTCCTGTCCAGGTTCAAAGCGCGTTGCGGTCCCAGCGGGAATATCCAGCCGACAGCCCCGCGCCAACGCCCGGTCAAAACGCAGCGCTGAATTGGTCTCGGCAAAGTGGTAATGCGAACCGACTTGAATCGGCCGGTCACCCGTGTTAGCAACGCTCAGCCGCAGCACACGGCGGCCCGCGTTGAGTTCCAGCTCACCGTCAAGGGTGATGATTTCGCCAGGGATCATGGGCGGCTCCTCAATCAATCGGGTGATGCACAGTGACCAGCTTGGTTCCATCCGGGAACGTCGCTTCGATTTGCACTTCCGGGATTAGCTCCGGGATGCCATCCATGACTTCGGCGCGGCTTAGCAGGGTGCGGCCATAACTCATTAATTCCGCCACACTGCGTCCTTCCCGCGCCCCCTCCAGCAGAGCGCAAGAAATATAGGCGACGGCTTCCGGGTAATTAAGCAGCAAGCCTCTCGCTTTGCGCCGCTCCGCCAGCAGGCCGGCGGTGAATAGCAGCAGCTTGTCTTTTTCACGGGGGGTCAGTTCCATCGGCGTTCTCGCAAGGTCATCAAGCGTTCAGGTGTTCAGGTATTCCAGAATCGGGAGGGACAGGGCGGGCGCTTCAATAACGCCGGCCTAAGCAACCCCCATGCCAGAGTGAACCAGCGCCGCGCCCGGGCCGTTGAAGGCCCCAGATAGCGGCTAATCAATACGCCGTCCAGTTGGCTGACGGTCGCCAGTTCCGGGATTGGAGATGAGGGCGACATGGCGTCCCACTCGGCGCGCAGGGCGCTGACGACCTCGCCCGCTAGCGAAGCTGCACAGACCAGCAACGCGCTCACCGGCTGGCCTTGCAGTCCCCAGCAGGCATTGAGGACCGAAGCGCCGCCGCCATAATGCCCCCGTTCCAGGTACAAGGGTTCGCCATCACGCCACAGTGCAAAATCTTGGCGATATTCGCCGGTCTCAAAAATCTCGCCTGCCGCTGGCCGACCCAGGCAAAGGATTTCCCAACCGATAAACTGGGCGTCGCCGCACAGCTCAATGTGCGTCAGGGTGTGAACGCGTGCGCCATTGAACACAATGGTTTCCTGCGGCAGCCATTCCAGCGCCGCGCCGGGCGCAACCGTCAACTGCTGAATCTGGCGGGCAACCGGACCGGCGCTGCGGTAGCACTTGCCAGCGGCTGGCGTCGTGATCAGCGCATGGGCGTCGCGATCCAGCGTCGCCTCAATCCGCAATTCATCACCGCCGACCACCCCACCCGGCGGATGCAGCAGGGCTGCGTGGCAAACACTGGCGCCTTCCGGGTAAAACGGCCGCTGTACTTGCAACGGACCGGCGTGGCGGCATTGCTCCAGTATTGTGCGTGATTCCTGTCGGGCAAAACCAAGGCTGAGCCGGGCTTGCCAGCCGGTGTCAGGCGGGGCGGACCGGAGCATGGACAAGATGGCAAATTCTCCGTAAGCGGCGTCAGGGGTAGCGAGTGCTAAAAAGTCTAGCCTATTCTTCTTGGTGAAACGTAGCAGCGCAAACTGCCCGCCCGTTCATCAGTACCCGGCGCAAGCCTTGGGAAGCAGCCATCACAGGATGACGCCATGTTCTTATCAGCGCCAAACCGCCCACCCCGGCGAGTTCGCTTCGGCTTGGCCGCCCGGTTATCGCTGACCTTGATTGGCGCAACAGCGCTGGTGTTCGTGACTGCGTTCTACTACGACTATCGGGAATCGCGTCGGCATATGCTGGACACCACCCGGAAAGTCCTGGCTGAACTCAGCGTCGCGATTGGCAACGGACTCGACATGATGCAAAAGGATGTCAAATCGGTGGCAGTCGAAGTGGCGCACGGCCTCACCACAGGCGATACCGGTCCTGAGCTGCGCCGTCGGGCGCTGGATGCGCTTACCGGCAGTCAGGACGCTCAAAGCGTGACAGTACGCCTGGCGTTGGCCGAGGGTCAGCCATACCGCCCGGTGCTGTACTGCCATCGCGGCCGAATTCGGGCAGTCTGCGAAGATCTGGCCGGAGCCGCCATCGAACTGGCCCTATTGCGGCGTGACGATCTGAATGCTGACCCGTCGGGCGCGCTCGGTTGGAGCGAGCCGCAGATCGCACCCCATCAGAGTGAGCCGGCCACCTTTTACGAGTTGCCGATTTACCGCGAATCGGCAACCCGGCAGATTCAGATCGGCTCCATCAGCGCCAAGTTGACCTTGGCCCATCTAACGACCGCAGTCGAGCGCTTTCACCTGTTTCAGAGCGGATATGTGATCCTCCTGTCCAGACAAGGACTGTATTTGTCTTATCCTGAATATTCCGATCGGGAGTGGAGTCAGCGCGGGACCATTTTTGAACAGGCGCGTTCCCGCCAGGATTCTGTGCTACAGGTGGTTGGTGAGCGGATGACCCGACGTGAGACTGGCTTTATGCCGTTTGGCAGTCCATACCTGAATAATCAGCCAGCGCATATCTATTTTAGCCCGTTGCCTGACTCCGGCTGGTCGATTGGCGTGGTGTTTGCGGACAGTGAGTTATTTGCCGCCATGAATGCACTAAGCCGCGATGTCATGCTGATTGGCAGCGCCGGCCTGTTCTTGTTGCTGCTGCTAGTAACGCTGATCGTGCGCCGTTTTACCCGACCGTTGTTGGTGTTGACCGAAAAGAGCGCGGCTATCGCCGGGGGTAATCTGGATGTACTGATTCCAGCAGCGCACACCCGCGATGAAGTGGGGGTATTAACCAACTCATTCGCGGAAATGCGCCGGGCGCTGCGCCGGCAACTGGAAATCCTCGCTGAAACGCGGGCGGCGCAGGCGCGGATCGACAATGAGCTGAACATTGCTCGCACCATTCAGGCCAGTTTTTTACCCCGCGATCCGACTGGGCTGGTCGGAGTCAGCCGGTTGGCGTTGGCGGCCTGGTTTCAGCCGGCGCGGGAAGTGGGCGGCGATCTGTACAACGGTTTCTGGCTGGACGACGGCAGGCTGTTCCTGTGTATCGGCGACGTAGCGGGCAAGGGAGTTCCGGCGGCGTTGATGATGGCGGTCACGACTACCTTGATAAAAGCGGTGGCGGCTTCGAATCCAGCCCCGGCAGAGGTGTTGCAACGGGTTAATCGTGAGCTGTGCGCGATTAATGAGGAATTGCTGTTTGTAAGCCTGTTCGTGGCAGTGTTGACGCCGGAGACCGGTGAGCTGATTTACAGTAACGCCGGTCACAATCCGCCACTGCTATTGCGGGCGGATGGAACCGCTCAGTGGGTTAAGGCCGCACCGGGGTTGGTGCTGGGAATCGCCTCGGAGTTCGCCTATGCTACCTTTCGATGGCAGTTGGAGCCAGGGGAGACACTGCTGTTGTACACCGATGGTCTGACGGAAGCGATGAATGCTGTTGGGGAGTGTTTTGGAGCGGCGCAGTTGCTGGCAGTGGGATGCGCCTCCAGTCACGACAGCCCGTTGCAGCTGATACAGCGGCTGATCTCGGCAGTGGCTGATCATGTCGGAAGCGCCGAGCAGAGCGACGATCTGACCCTACTGGCGGTGGAGCGATTACCAACGGTTACAGAGACCGGGATTCATTTGCGCCTGCTGGCCGAACTGGAATGCCTGCCGGAGCTGCTAGAGCCGATCCGGCAGGCGGCGGAACGCGCCGGTCTGGCTGAGGCGCAAGTAGGCCGACTGGAACTGGCGGTGGAAGAGGCGCTGGTCAATGTTTGCCATTACGCTTACGCCGACCGGACAGAACCCGGCCCGGTGCATTGCCGGATCGCGGTGCAACCACAGGGGTTGCTGGTGGAAATCGCGGATGAAGGCACACCCTTTGATCCGCTGGCCCGGCCCGACCCGGACACCACGCTGGAGCTTGATCAACGCGAACCCGGCGGGCTGGGTATTTTCCTAATCAAGCAACTGGTGAGCGAGGTAAGCTACCGCCGCGACGAGGGTCAGAATGTGCTGGCGATTCGGGTCGTGCGCTGAAGGCGCACATCTGCAGCCATTCGGTAATCTGCGTCGCAGTAACTACCTGGATGATGCTCTGACCTGAATGAAGAAGCGTTTTGGGCGAGAAACAACATAATCCAGGATAACCTCCACCCTTAGCATTTAGCCGTAACGCCGAAGCACATACTCAGCGACAATATGCTGAAAGTCAGCGGCGATGGTTTCGCCCTTCAAGGTCACGGTTTTTTCGCCGTCCACATACACCGGCGCCACCGGGATTTCACCCGTTCCTGGCAGGCTGATGCCAATATTGGCCTGTTTGCTCTCGCCGGGGCCGTTGACCACGCAGCCCATCACCGCCACCTTCAACGCTTCAACGCCGGGATAACGAGTGCGCCAGACGGGCATTTGCTCGCGTAAATAATCCTGAATCTGCCGGGCCAGCCGTTGAAAGTAGTCGCTGCTGGTGCGTCCACAACCCGGACAAGCCGTAACCGCCGGGGTAAAGGAACGCAACCCCAGCGCTTGCAGGATTTCCTGGGCGACGATGACTTCCTGTGTGCGGCTGCCGCCCGGCTCCGGGGTCAGCGAAACCCGGATCGTGTCGCCGATGCCCTCCTGCAACAGCACCGCCAGCGCCGCCGTCGAAGCGACAATGCCCTTGCTGCCCATTCCAGCCTCGGTCAGGCCCAGATGCAATGGATAGTCACAGCGCACGGCCAGCTTGCGATAGACCGCGATCAAATCCTGCACTCCGCTCATCTTCACCGATAGGATGATTTTGTCATGGCCCAAGCCGAAGTCTTCAGCTTGCCGGGCACTGTCCAGCGCCGACAGCGCCATCGCTTCGTACATGACCTCACTGGCGGGTTGTGGCTGCGCCAGAGCCGCGTTCTCATCCATCAACCGCGCCGCTAGCGCCTGATCGAGGCTGCCCCAGTTCACGCCAATGCGTACCGGTTTGTCGTAGCGACAGGCGATTTCAATAATTGCAGCAAATTGCTCATCCTTTTTCTTGCCGCGCCCAACGTTGCCCGGATTGATCCGGTATTTGTCCAAAGCTTCAGCGCAAGCCGGATAGTGCGTCAATAACCGATGTCCATTGAAGTGAAAATCGCCAATCAGTGGTACGGTAACGCCTTGTGCAGCCAGGCCGTCGCGGATGAGAGGAACCGCAGCAGCGGCAGCCTCATTATTCACCGTAATCCGCACCAGTTCCGAACCAGCCTGCGCTAGTTCTGCAATTTGCGTGACTGTTGATCCAATATCAGCGGTGTCGGTATTTGTCATGGACTGCACGATGATGGGCACAGCACCGCCGACCAAGACCGCGCCAATACGAACGGTGCTACAGGAACGGCGTGGCAGGGGAGCGGCAACAAGGGTCATGGGCGTCACTCAGTAGGATGTGAATTTATTGGGTAAATTTAGTGCGCCCCAATTGCGGACACACGTTGATCAGGTGTTGTTCAGTAACTTCATCAAGATAAGCAGTCAACATGGCGTTAATGGGCTTGGCAGTGGATGAATAGCCAGATTAACGTAAAAATTCTCGACTGATCGCTCGAAATGAGTCGGTGCCGGCTTGGTGAAGCCACTCAAAAACCACCATTTCACGACTAACAATCCGCACGCCTTCAGATCGCATGCGATCCATCGCCAATTCCACATCACGGGGCGAGCGTGAAGACACCGCGTCAGCGACTAGATAAACTTCCTTGCCCGTCGCCTGTAATTCCAGCGCGGTTTGCAATACGCAAACATGCGATTCCACCCCGGCCAGAATCCATTGCACCCGGCCACAGTTATCAATTCGCCGCATACAGTCCTGCTCGGCGGCACAGGAAAAATGGTTTTTTTCCATGAACGCCTCTGCCGGCAGCACATTTCGAATCGCTGCTACCGTTGGCCCCAACCCGCGTGGGTATTGTTCTGACGCCAGCACCGGGATTCTTAACTGCTGGGCAATTTTAATCAGCCAAACGGCGTGAGCGACAGTTTGATCGGCTTGGTGAATCGCCGGCATCAGCCGTTCCTGAAAATCCACTACCAGCAAGGCTGATGTTTCCGCTCTCAGCAACATTGCATGTTCTCCTCCAGCATAATTTCGTCCGATTGGGTGGGTCATTCCGCGATCAAGGTAATGCGTTCGTGAGGATTGCCGCCTTTCACTACCCGGGTCTGTAATCCTCGCCAGGCTGGGGCCAGCAAATCAGCCGGAGCGCGGGTTAACGGATCGTCTACCGCAAAGGTGAACAGGCTCATGCGCGGTTCCAACTTTTGTTGGCTCACACTGCCGACCCAGATTAGCAGGCCGCTCCCTTGCAACTGCACTCCAATATCCCAGAAGCGCAGCAGCCAGCGGGTGTTCGGATCCTCGCCATAACGCACCATCGTCAGATCATCTTCGCTGCCTTCGTGGATTTGTGGCAGTACCGGCAATTCGCGTAATTGCACCTGCGGACTCAGGCACAGCAGTATGCTCCGCAAACTCGGCGCTGCCGCCGGTTGCCAGCCCGTCTCTCGCAATCGCCGTTCCAGTTCCTCGCGAGGCGCTGCCCATTGCAGTACAAAGTCCTGGCGGCGATTGCCCCGGAAATCCAGCCGTTGCTGCGGCAAACTCCGCCAGCCATCCTGAAACCATTGCTCGCGGCTCAGCGTTTGCACTACGGTTTGCAGTTGGTAGCGTTGCCGGTCGGCGTGAAAGTCAAGGCTGACGTGCAGCAGATCGGTCGCCAGTAGGGCGATAAGGCTATAGGCTAGCAGTCCTCGCCAGTGGATTGATGACGAGCTGGGATGGCGGCTATAGGCCACGCCCAGCGTCGTGACCCAGAGCAGTCCCAGGCATAACCCGGCCACGGTGTCGGTCAGCCAGTGGATGCCCAGATACAGCCGGGCGAAAGCGATAGGAACGATGATGAACGCCGCCCCCAGATAGATAATCCAGCGTCGGGCCAGCGGCAATTCGCGGGCAATCAGCACCGCAAGAAAGCCGAAAACCAGGGTGCTGAAGGTGGCGTGGCTGGACGGGAAGGAATAGCCGGGGACGCCTTGCGTGATTTCGGAAGGACTAGCCACCGGCAATAACCATTGGAACAACAGGTTGGTGGTCATGCCAAAACCGAGGGCCGCCAGCCAGTGCCAGGCCGCCGACCGATTGCGCCGCCATAGCAACCAGCCCAGCACAGCCAGACTGACCGGCAGCGTAACCGGATAGTCGCCCAGCTCGGTAGTGAACACCATCAGCGCATCGGCCCACGGGGTTCGCAGATCACCGAAAAAATGATAGAGGCTTTGATCCAGGCTGCTGGGCAATTGCTGACCGGCAGCGCTCAGGCTCAGGCTGATCAGCACCGCCCCGCCCAGTAGCAACACCGCCAATGTTGTCAAGCCGCGCAATTCGCCCTGAGCCGGGTCCAGCAGCGAGGCGCTGATCGGGCCGATGAAGCGCCGACCCTGACCCCATTGATAGAAGCGTTGCAGCCAGTCCGTCGCATGGGCCTGAAATAGCCGCACCAGATGCCTGACCAGCCAGGTCGTGGTCCACAACACCACCAGCACGATCACAATTAGCGCCGCCAGCCGGCCCGCCACACGCGCGGCGATCTCCAGCGATGCGCCAAAGGCCATGCCGGGCAGCAGATAGATCGGCGCCCACAAGATGCCCGAAATGACATTGGCGATCATGAAGCTGCGCCAGGTCATGTCCATCATCCCGGCCACGGTGGGAATGGTGCCGCGCACCGGGCCGAAGAAGCGCCCGAACAGCACACTTTTGCCGCCGTGCTTGCGGAAAAATTCCTCGCTGCGGGTGATCATTTCCGGGTGTTTGGTGAATGGCCAGAGCCGGCGAATACGCTGGTGGAATACCTGTCCGATCCAGAAGCTGATGGCGTCGCCGATGATCGCGCCTGAGGTTGACCACCAGTAGGCGGTCCAGAAATCAACGTGACCCAGACCGATCAACGCGCCCAGGCTGAACATGACCAGCGCGCCGGGGATGATCACGCCGACGATGGTCAACGACTCGGCCATCGCTGTAGTGAAGATAAAGGCGCTCATCCAGCCGGGATGCGCGGCAACCCAGGCCAGCAGGGTAGTGACGAATTCGGACTGCATGAGAGGATTTGGGCGTTCTGCGGGCAAACGGTGAAATTCGGAGGGTCGCGGCAAGTATGATTGCGCACCGCCTGTTATGCCACAG
>Ga0272412_1000527_pt1 | contig 11662 bp, 7 predicted proteins | sample WWTPWeurt_MetaT_FD_193540 | JGI IMG/M metagenome (GOLD analysis project Ga0272412, IMG submission 193540) | Metatranscriptome of activated sludge microbial communities from WWTP in Nijmegen, Gelderland, Netherland - WWTP Weurt (Metagenome... | ecosystem: Engineered > WWTP > Aerobic digester >...
ATGAGTTTGTTGTTAATTGGTGTGACAGCATATTTAGCTGAAGATCAACATAATCTAATACTGATCTGTGCGCTTGCGGGAGGAGTAGTTGGTTTTTTATATTATAACCTCCGGCATTTTTATCAGCACCGCGCACGAGTTTTTCTCGGCGACAATGGCAGTATGTTGTTGGGATTGATGTTTGCCTGGTTGTTGGTTGATCTTTCTCAAAATCCCAATCCAGCCATTACACCTGTAACAGCAATTTGGCTTTTTTCGGTTCCATTAATGGATATGTTTGGTGTCATGCTGCGCCGGATTAACGCAGGGCAATCTCCTTTTGCTGCGGATCGACAACACTTGCACCACTTATTGATGAGATCTGGTTTCAGGGTTACGGAAATTGTTTTTACGATGACTTTGTTACACTGCCTGTTAGGAATTATCGGACTTGCTGGCATGTATCTGGGTGTTTCGGAATTTACTATGCTGTTTTGTTTTATTATTCTATCAACCGGATATTTCTATTTAACGTATAAGCCGTTACGTTTTATCGCAATACTCCGTAACTTTCACATACTGCTCAATACTCGATTAGGGTTTGCACCTGTCTCAAATAACAAAGTTCTGATTAGTAGTTACACTAATGAAGAAACGGAAACCATCGCCAAAATTATTAGTGATGTGCTTGGTCCAGATTTAAATTATTGGCTGCGAGTGTACAAAAAATCACCGGAGCTAGGCGATGCTGGAAAAGAATTTGCAATAACACTCCATATCTGGCTTGATAAAAAAGATCGTACTTCAAAGGAGATGGTGAGGTTGTATATAGCATCTCTTCAGCGGCGGCTCATTGATTGCCAGGGTATTCACTTACACCGGTTTTCCAATCGCAAAACCGATTTTGATTCAACCGTTGATGCTGCAGGTGGGGCTTTTGGAGAATCTAAAATCAAGAGCCGTCGCAGACTAGGGCCGCAAGCACTGTCATTTGAAGTAGTGTGTTGAATTAAAACAGAGGAAAACAATAGACTGTGAATAAGAGAGCATTGATTACTGGAGTAACTGGTCAGGATGGCGCCTATCTGGCTGAATTTCTGCTTGGCAAGAACTATGAAGTACATGGTATCAAACGTCGCACGTCGCTATTTAATACCGACCGTATCGATCATCTGTATCAGGATCCGCATGAGAAAAATGTGCGTTTTATATTGCATCATGGTGACATGACAGATTCCTCCAGCCTGATTCGTATTATTCAACAGGTGCAGCCTGATGAGATCTATAACTTGGCGGCGCAATCGCACGTTGCAGTTTCCTTTGAAGAACCGGAATATACCGCTGATTCCGATGCCATCGGTACCTTACGACTATTGGAGGCCATTCGCATTCTAGGTTTGGAAAAGAAGACACGTTTTTATCAAGCATCTACATCCGAATTGTATGGAAAAGTTCAGGAGATGCCACAATCGGAAACGACTCCATTTTATCCTCGCTCGCCTTACGGTGTTGCCAAGCTATATGCATATTGGATAACAGTAAACTACCGGGAATCTTATGGAATGTATGCGTGCAATGGCATTTTATTTAACCATGAATCCCCTACTCGAGGTGAAACCTTTGTAACCCGGAAAATTACCAGGGCGTTGGCGCGTATCAAACTCGGAATGCAGAATTGTTTGTATCTCGGGAATATGAACGCTAAACGGGATTGGGGGCATGCCAAAGACTACGTACGCATGCAATGGATGATGTTACAGCAGCAGGAACCGGAAGATTTTGTCATTGCCACTGGTGAACAGTATTCAGTACGGGATTTTGTCTCAATTGCAGCTAAAGAAGTGGGGATCGAAATAACCTGGCATGAAGAGGGCATCAATGAAACCGGCATTGATCAGAAAGGAAATGTAATTGTGCGTGTGGATCCGCGTTACTTCCGACCGGCTGAAGTCGAAACGCTGCTAGGCAATCCGACTAAAGCTAAAGAAAAATTGGGGTGGGTGCCCAAAATCAGTTTTGAAGAACTGGTTGCGGAAATGATGCGTGAAGATTTGAAATCCGCTGAGAAATATGCCTTGATCAAGCAACAGGGTTATAAGGCGTATGACTATAAGGAATAATAGGACGATGCATGATACATGTTGCTGAAAAAAAATCTTTTCCTGATTTTTTCAGTATATGCGGAGCATGACTAATATGAGTGAAACTCAATCGATTGGAGAAATTTGGGATATCCAGAGTACGGAAGAATAGCAAAAGATTCGAATGACGCGTAATAGATTCGCACACGATTCCCCGGTTGACTGGAGCAAAAATTCTGCATTAATCAATGTGGTTTGCGAAGCTACTGCAGAGATGTACCGGATTTTGACGGGAATTGGAAATAAACTCCAAACTGGGTATTTGTGGCTTGTATTAGGTAGTTCTCAGTCAGAATTCACTCCATGTAAGAACAGTGCCTTCTCGATCGGTTCGCTTACTGGTTAATCCATCGCAGGATGAGGATAATAAAGTTCGACTCAAAACAGTTGCATTGAGCCTTCTTTCTATGTGAGGATTTTCTATTCGAAGTGAAAAGGGTACTTTCTGCGGTGCAAACAGCGCCAAAGTTTAAGGTTTAATGCAGGGCAACTTTTAACAGATTAATCATAAAGCAAGCTTATCACAGTCATGTTTCAAAATTTGTAATTGCATACACATATGAATAGTTCTTTTAGGTCACTGTTAAATAGTTTCAAACAAAATTGGAGAGCTTTAGCATTAAGTGGGGCTAATCAAATGATCGGAAGTTTGACCAACTTTGTAGTTGTACTGTATTTAGTGCGAGTCATGGAAAAATCTGAATTCGGGTTCTATAGCCTCGGTTTCGCTTTAATGCTTATGATTGCCGGGTTAATTTCTTCGCTAATCATCGTTCAATTTGTGGTCAACTTGCCTGACTTGCCTAAAATAGAGCGTGTGAACTATGCGATGCACCATTCAATTGCTGTTTTTCTTCTTGGAATGATTCCGGTTATATTGGGGGTGCTTATTGATTCTATCCAGATGGCTTTTATCATTGGTGAAGCAAATGTACAGCAAATTATTCTGCCATGCGCAGCTGCGACTTTTTTTTATAGTCAGCGTGATTTTCTCGTACGTGTTGCATACTCAGAAAGGCGAGAATCTATCGTTCTTATAAGTGCTTTGGCGGTATCGGCTGGTATGGCAGCATTTTTTATTGTTGAATGGTATTTAAAACAGTCTCTATCAGCCTCTCGCGCGCTTTACGGAATAGCAACAGGCCAAATGACTGGGTGTGTGATTGGGTTATTTTTTTTAAAATTTCCTTATAGTAAATTCAATTTTACGAGTGTTCTTCAGGTATTTAAGGATTCCTGGCAAGGCGGACGCTGGAACATTCTCACAAATGTCTTATACAACCTGCGTACCCAAGCGCATAACTTTGTCGTTCCACCACTTCTTGGAATGGTTGCGTTGGCTGAAATGAATGCTGCCCGGGTATTGGTGACACCCGCTGTAATGGCGATCCCGCCTCTTATGCAGATTCTGATGCCGCGTCTAGGAGAAAAGCGCAAGGAGGGGATAACAGCGATCAAGCATTACGCTTTATTGTCAATCGGAGTACTGGCAGCATTTTCATTGCTGTACACACTGCTGCTTATTGTATTGTTACCATGGGCTTTACCTCTCGCTCTTGGTGAAGCTTATCAACATGTCGGGTATCTGGTTATGGCTTGGTGCCTGGTATCTGTGTTTTTGGCGTTACGTAATGGTCTAACAATGGTTCTGCAAGTGATCCGTGCTTTTCGTGATTTGTTTTTTGTAAATGTGATTGCAGCAGCTGTGGCAATTCTGTTGGTTATTGCACTATGCACAACGTTTGATAGCTTGGGTGCAATCATTGCGTTAGCGATTGCCGAGATAGTTCTATGTTTTTCTTTAGTTAAGTTGCTGCAATCAAAACTTGCAGAGCAAGTTAGTTTTTCAGGAGGACGATGAGCAATCTCATCATATTTGCTTCTGGATTAGCTTTGCTTGCGTTTGTCTCGGTATTCCAACCGTTGCGCGAGTGGTTGAGTGATTTGCTGTCTCAACGGTATATGCTTTTGTGTATCTTACCGATCTTCGTCTTGTTTGGTTGGCCGATTGATGACTTAGAGTCCTATAGGGTAGGAAATGATTTGGGCTGGCAACGAGTTGCACGTATTATTCTTTTCACAAGCTTCTTTGGATTAACAGCGATTTCGATTCTGTATCGCCGAAGTTTCATATTTCCCCGCTCAAGAGTATTCGCTATATTTGCTCTTTATATATTATTTGCAGCAGCGTCTGCAATCTATTCACCGGAGCCGCTGCAATCACTATGGAAGGCATTCGAGCTGTTAGTGTTACTTATGTTTGCATCGAGCCTCTATGCGCGCCATATTTCTAATCCAGAAAATAACGTCGTCGAGGTGACGAATGCACTGCTATATTTGGTTTTTTCTTTGTGTTTAATGTCATTGGCAGGAGGATTTCTGGCTCCTGAGATTGCATGGCGTGACTTTGAATCTGCTGGATTTGGGGTGCGCTCCATGAGCGGTGTTGTGCCGATGATTAATCCCAATACACTTGGACAGTTAGGCGGTATCGTTGCACTTGTGGGAATGTTCAGATTACTAATATCAGCAGGTACCAGAATTGGAAAAGCAGGAGATTGGTTTGTCCTGTTTGTCGGTTTCCTCACCTTGCTGCTTGCGTATTCGCGAACATCCCTTGTTGCCTTTATTCTTCTTTTTGTATTGCTACTTTTTCTGCTGCGTCGTTACGACTTGTTATTGCTTGCGGTACCCGCTGTTTTGTTGGTATGGGCGCTATTTTTAAACGACATACTTGAATATATGGCTCGCGGACAAGATGCAGAGCAATTTGCCAGTATGTCAGGAAGGACCCATATGTGGGAAGCAGCTTTGGATGCATGGTACCAGAGCCCATTGTTAGGGCACGGCTTTTACGTTGGGCATAAGGATGTTCAGATTAGTAATGGTAAGTTTCTAGAGACGGTGGATAGTACCTATGTTGAAACATTGGTTAACTTGGGTGCTGTGGGGTTTGCATTGATTGCTGCTTTTACTTTTGGAGTGCTCCATTTAGCTTGGCAAGTGTTTAAAAAAATACGCAATAAAAGGCGCGATATGCTGCCTACAGCAATTGTACTTTTTATATTTGTCGGGTTCATTGTTGTACGGTCATTTACAGCATCATCTTTTCAGGTGCTACATTACAATCTCATCTTTTTAATGGTTGCAATTGTAGCCTTATACATACTTAAACGGCGGATGTAGGCAAAATTTTGCGAGATTAGTTAATTGTTATAGGGTATTTGTATGATTTTAAGCGATAAAACTGTTCATTTTTCTGATCTGGAAAAACTTATTGAACCAAATATCTACAATAATCTGATTGATGGGTATTACCATTTGAAGTATTTCGCACCGGAGAAATTGTTGCATCCTAACCGGTTTGACCTTGCATTCAAGCTGTTTTATTTGCGCATGATCAAGTTGAATCCGGATTTGGCATGTGAAGTATATCTTGAACATATACGCGCGTTTGGTTTGGGTCGCTACTTTGAAGCGGGACGCGAGGATAAAGCAGGAAAAGAAGCTTTTGTCAACCAATTTGAGGATATCTCATCAGATATACAGAATAATGGTTTCGATTCGGAACGGACTGTTATTCCCTTATCTATCAATGGTGTTGCTTGCAACGGTTCTCACCGCATTGCCAGTGCTATTGTGGCAAAACATGCCATTTGTACTGTAAAAACAACTGAAGCTGATCCGTGTTTTGACTATCGTTTCTTTCAGAGCCGCAATGTTAGCACTGACATACTTGATTTGGCAGCACGTGAGATGGTGCAATGTTCTCAGCAGTCGTTTATTGCATTGGTATGGCCAAGTGCCTTAGGGCACGAAGAAGAAATTGTACGGTTACTAGGAAGGGTTTTTTATAAAAAGGATGTTTCGCTTAACTTTAATGGAGCAAAGAATTTTCTAACCCAGGTTTATGCATCTGAGCGATGGATTGGTACGCCAGAACAGAATTTTAGCGGTGCTTATAGCAAGCAAGTCGAATGTTTTCAGAATAAACAACCGCTAAGAGTCTATGCCTTTTTCGCTGATGATGTTGAGAATGCAACTGAAATTAAAAAGAAAATAAGGGAAATTTTTGGTATAGGCAACAGTTCGATACACACCACTGATACGCATGCGGAGGCAGTTTCATTGACATCACTGCTGTTTAATGATCGCGCTCTTCATTTTTTGAATTATGCTAAGCCTAATCGCTTTTCGTCATTTCGTCATCAACTATTAAAATACAAGAAATTTCTAGAGCGTGAAGCAATTTATCCTGAAAGTGTTGTATTGGATAGCGGGATGGTTTTGGCTGCTTATGGTCTTCGTGAGGCAAGCGATATCGATTTTCTGTGCGCTGAACGGTGGTCTAAGAACATTGCAAGTGAAGGAATTGAGAATCATGAAACCGAGTTACCTCACCATGCTACCGGCAAGCTGAGTCTGATTTTCGATCCGCGTTATCACTTTGAGTTCGGAGGGGTTAAGTTTGTGTCATATAAGCAGCTTTATGCGATGAAGAAAAGACGCGCCGAACAAAAAGATAGAATTGATATTTCAATGATGGAAGCTTTGCTTGAGGGTAAGAAACTGCGTGAATATTTCACTCGATTTAAGCACTATTTGTACTACCTCCGCCTTAAATGTAGAAGGAATATTGTTGATCTAACAAAATTAATTGGGTTATATGCAATTCTAAAAAAATATTTCGCAAATCCGGATCGTGGCGGAAGACCCCAGCCATAACAGCCTACAATTAGTTTGTCTCAATAAACAAAGTAATTCTATCAAGATGAATAAATGTGTAATTAAGGTATGCCTAGTGCAGCCCGTACAATCGCCCTATTGGACGGAGCGTTTGAGGATTTTGGCACAAAATAAAAATTTTGAACTTGCCCTGCTCTTGGAACGTGATAGCTTTGCTCACCGGCCAGGCTGGCAACCTGAATCGATAAAAAATGTAAGTATTCATGTTTTGGGAAGTATGGTTATTAATGAAGTTAAAAAAAGTGATGATTTAGGTTATAGGTTTCATGGTATTCGATCAATTCCATGGCTCTTGACTACCGAGTTATTCCGGAGGCGACCGGATGTGGTAGTTTTATGCAATGCTACACAGCTCATTTTTGCTTTACCAGCAAAATGGTTGTTGGGCATTCGGGTTGCTTTGATTGTTGAAGATACGCCACACGCCACGCGACACTTGAGTCTATTTGCAAGAAAGGTCAAGCAACTGCTCTATAAACACGCGGATTGTTGTTATGCTTTCAGCGATGATGCGAGGCAATTTTTAGAACAGATGGGGATCATCAGTAATGTGATACGGTCATCCTGGAGTGTTGACATGAACCGCTTTAAACGGTTTAAGACTGATGGTTGCCTGGCGACGGGAACGGATATTATGAGCACAAGAACGGTGATATTTGTAGGTGCACTTGTTCCGGGGAAAGGCATTCTCCAACTTCTTGCTGCCTGGAGAGAGCTGTCTACAAAAGTCCGTCAGTCGGCACAGCTTTTGATAGTTGGTTCCGGTCCGCTACAATATGATTCACAACAATTTATTGATAATAACGCTTTAACAGAAGTGAAACTACTCGGTCAAAAATCGTATTCAGAGGTAATTGAGTTATTGAAAAAATCTGATTTGTTTGTACTGCCGACTCTTCAAGATCTTTTTAGCTTAACTGTGCTTGAGGCGATGGCTTGTGGTTGCCCGGTTATTACTACGCCATTCAATGGTGCGCGTGAATTAGTGGAAGACGGAAGAAATGGTTGGATTGTTGATCCTACACAACCTGGCACGCTTGCTTCTGTACTTATGCATGCTCTCTCGGGAGAAGTTGATCTAGAAGGTATGGGGATCGTCGCACGATCAAGAGTCGAACAAATGGACAATAGTATTGTAATGGCTCAGTTTGGCGAATCTTTGTGTAATTAAGTACTAGAGCATACGCGATGACTAGTCTGCAGCAAATGATTAATGTCGATTCGGAAAATACCTTTCTTAATATTCTGTTCAAGTCATTCAAAGAAAATAAGATTCGCTATGCTGTCATGCGCAACTACGAACCACTACCTTTTAGTTCGGGGGGTAGTGATCTTGATATAATAATTAATTCTGGTGACGAAGCGCGTACCAGAATGGTTGTGCGAGAAGCTATCCAATCTGCGGGTGGTGTGCCGATTGGCCTCGCTGAGAGTGCAGGTTTTTTCAAGGTATATGCACTAGGAGAAACCTTAGGCGTAACCAGGCAATGGTGGGGAATGCGCCTTGATTTAAATGTCGGACTTTATTTTCGAGGACTTAGATTACTTGATGAGCAAGTTGCTTGGCCGCTTCGCTTTCATCATGGTATTTCTGTATTGGAGGATGGTTTTGCGGGAGTATTGGGAGTTCTAAAAGAAGTTCTCAATAATGAAATTTTTCCAGACAGGTATAAAAAAGCTGCGCAAATGGCAGCAAAAGATAGCTGGTTTGAAATTGAATTGTTGCTGGCTCCAATGGGAACGGAGGCACTCACTAAATTACGTGCCATGTTGCTTTCTGATCTTCCCGCAGAGAAATTACAAAGTGAGTGCCGGCTATTTCGGCAAGTATTCATGTCTCACGTATATCGCCAACATGTAATCAAGTCGTTTTGGGCTAGGGGCGCGTACGAGTGGCATAAAGTGCACCGCTACTTGAAGCCATCAGGAGTAGTGATAACGATTTTGGGGGTGGATGGTGCGGGGAAATCCACGGTAATTAATGCTATTCTGCCCGCGTTGAACGCGGCGACGCACAATGCGGTGGTTGTTCAACACTTACGTCCTACATTACTCCCGCCATTGGCACGTTTAAAGGGTAAAAAGCATTTGCCTGCTGGCCCGGTTCTGGAGCCGCATGGTTCTAGTCCATCGGGTATATTAGGCTCCTTGTTCCGCATGGTTTACTTGACTCTTGATTATTTGCTCGGTTACTGGCTTTGGACGCGCCCGAAAATTGCCAAGCAGCCTACCGTAGTGATTTTCGATCGTTATGCCTATGACATGGCATTAGATCCACGACGCTTCCGGATCGGCTTATCGAGCCGTGTGGCAGGGTGGTTTGCGGCACTAGCTCCAAAACCGGATTTGATTATTTGTTTGCACGGTGATCCGGAAGTCATTGCTGCGCGCAAAGGAGAATTACCGATGGAGGAAACGAAACGGCAAGTAAATGTGTTGCGCGAATTTGCAAGACACGAGGCACGAGCGGTATTAATTTCCGCCGATACCGGTATTGACGAAACGCGTGATCAGGTTTTGCAGACACTGTGTACTTTCCTCGAAAAGAGAGCGAAGGAACGTTTTTGATGTGCCAAGAGGAGATGGATTACCGTTTCGGCTGGCGCTGGCTGTTGCCAGCTGTAGAAGGAAGTATGCGAATCTATGGTTTTTCGGATGAGGAAGAACAGTTCTGGCGCAGAATTTCTTCTGACTTCGGGTGGAACGCAAGAGTTGATCAATCCGATATTTTGCTGGTAAATGCGGATCAGTGTGTGACGAAAACTGATTTACATGCTGCGGGATTAGTTTGTGTGATCGGTAACCGGATAACAATAAAATACTGGCGAATGATTTTGGATAAAACTTTCCCGCTAGTTCGAGAATACAGTTTGCTGCCGCCCAATAACCCTCGAGTAATTGTCCCATTGTCTTCAGCGCGCCATACAGTTACCGCTTTAAGCTTGCACCGCCCGGGAAGGTGGGTTGCACGACTGGGACTGCTGCTGGCGCGTGTGCTCGCGTTCTTTGGGAATTTCTGGTTGTTACGAGGCCGTGTTCTATTGATCGCTACACGTTCAACCGGTTTTATTCCCCGTGGTGCTTTACAGGCTGGGTTGCTTGGTCGCTTTGGTCAACGAATCGATTATGCATTGTATCTGGGGACACCTGACGATAACCGGAAAACTATCGTGCTGCCGCTAGCGGATTCATCTCCAAACATGATTCTCAAAGTAGCGGGAACTCCTAAGTCGCGAGCTTCGTTGAAGAATGAAGCGGCAGCGCTATCAGCTTTATCGCAATCAATCCTTTCCGGTTTCGTGCCTAAACTAGAAGATTTGATTTCATCGGATGCAGCGCTAACGCTATACCAGGAATATAGGCCTCGACAGCTTGTCAGTCAGCGTAAACTGAATGCGGATATTGTAAATTTTCTTGGTCAGCTAACGGCATTGAACCATCAATCAATGTTGCTTTCGGAGTATTTGCAGGTTTTATCTGGAGATTCAGATGAGTGCGAATCCGATGACGTTGTTAGAGCCTGCCGTGCATTGCGTGAGCGGTTGCAAAATCAAGCGGAATTGGATGCTGAAATATTGTTGCATCGCACGCATGGTGATTTTGCGCCCTGGAATTGCGCCTGGACAAACCAAGGTTTGTTTGTTTTCGACTGGGAGGAAAGCGCAGAGGACGGCTTGGCGTTACAGGATGCTTTTTACCATGTTATTGCACCGGCATTGCTGGTACAACGTAACGTAAGCGCTATCGAGACTTTAAGTGCTGTATTTTGCTTTGCAAATCGTGTGATAGAAGCGAGCGGGATGAAGTTGGATATTCGAATTTATCTTGCGTTGTGGCTGCTGACTCGTGCAGGACGCGCTAAATTGTATGGTGAATTGTGTGTGTTGCTTGCTCGGAGGTGGTCGTGACGGGACGGTTGAAAGTATTAGTGTCCGCATATGCCTGCAGTCCTTACAAAGGTTCCGAACCCGGTGCAGGTTGGGGTTTTGTTTCAGAATTATCAAAATATCATGACCTTTGGGTAATCGTTGAAGAAGAAAAATTTCGTGCAGATATCGAAAAATTTTTAGAGATTAACCCAAACCAACTGGAATCAGTTCGCTTCTTTTTTATTCACAAGCAACGCAATCGCTGGCTACGAAATCTGTGGCCGCCGTCTTATTACTGGTATTACCGCCGCTGGCATCAAGATGCCTATTGTTTGGCTGTGCAGCTTCACCAGCAAATTGGATTTGATTTGGCGCATCAGTTAACCATGGTCGGTTTTCGGGAACCTGGGTATCTATGGAAATTGGATGTGCCGTTTGTTTGGGGGCCGGTCGGCGGTATGGGACTGTTTCCCTTGCGTTTTATATCAAAAATGGGTGCGTATGGTGCGCTCTATTATCTGGGCTACAATTTGTTTAATTGGATTCATATGAATTTCCTTTCCCGTCCCAAGCAAGCAGCCCGGAGGGCTACATTGGGTTTTTCCAATGGATTAATTGCGGCTACACCGGAGAATCGTGATGATGCTGAGAAGTACTGGAAATGTACCAGTGTAGTACTGTCTGAAGTTGGTTTGCCACGTAAACCCGTGCAGCAGATCCTTGTACGTTCAGTCAGTGAACCTCTGCGCTTGGTTTGGACAGGGCTGCATATTCCACGTAAAGCTTTAAATTTAGCGTTGCAAGCACTTAGTCATATACCTGTCGATATCACTTGGGAATTGCATATTCTGGGTAAAGGTCCACAGACTTCAACATGGCAGCAACTTGCCAGTGAATTACATATCGGTACTCACTGCCACTTTCACG
>Ga0272412_1000528_pt1 | contig 11660 bp, 6 predicted proteins | sample WWTPWeurt_MetaT_FD_193540 | JGI IMG/M metagenome (GOLD analysis project Ga0272412, IMG submission 193540) | Metatranscriptome of activated sludge microbial communities from WWTP in Nijmegen, Gelderland, Netherland - WWTP Weurt (Metagenome... | ecosystem: Engineered > WWTP > Aerobic digester >...
GAACCGCTTGGCGAGATCCTTGCGCGCTCGATCCATGGAACCGGACACGTCCATGATGCAGAACATCACGGCCTGGGTGGTCGGTTGTGGCTGTAAGACACGATTGACGTAACGCAGGTCGAAGGTATCGATAAACGGCACCGCCCGCGCTCGCGCCCGCAGGTGGTCGATTTCCGCGATTAATGCCTGAGCGTAAGCTTCGTCTACCGGCGGTTCGTCCAGCAGCCGCTGCAATTCTGCTTCTGCTTCGCGTAAGCGGCGGGTGTAGGGCGCGGCGAGCGCCATCCGCCGCGCCAAAGCGCCTTTCAACGAGCGTACCACATCGATGTTAGACGGATTGCCAGCGCTGGTGAAACCGGCTCGCACTGACTTAAACTCAGATGCCTTGGCCAGTTGGGTGCGGACCAGGTTGGGCAGCTCCAGATCCTCGAAAAACAGTTCCAGAAATTCCTCGCGCGACAGTTCAAAGACGAACTCATCCTCGCCCTCGCCGCTGTCGCTGGCCTGCCCGCTGCCGGAGCCGCCACTACTGCCACCGCCCTGCGGTCGGGCCACCCGGTCACCTTTGGTGAATTCCTTATTGCCGGGATGGATGGCTTCGCGCCGCCCACCCGACCCATGACCGAACACCGGTTCGGATAGATCACGGGTGGGAATGTTGATTTTCTCGCCGTTGTCGATATCGGTGATGCTGCGGCCGTTCATGGCCTCGGTCACGGCCTTCTTGATCTGATTTTTAAAGCGCCGGATGAAGCGCTGGCGGTTGACGGTGCTTTTGTTCTTGCCGTCCAATCGCCGGTCGATAAGCGTGGCCATGCGCGATGCCCTCGATCAAGATGCCTTGCGGACCCGCAGATACCAGTCGGATAGCAATCGCACCTGCTTAGGTGTGTAGCCTTTGGCAACCATCCGATCCACAAACTGCGCGTGCTTCTTCTGTTCCTCGCCGCTGGCCTTGGCGTTGAAGCTGATCACCGGCAGCAAGTCCTCGGTGGTCGAGAACATCTTCTTTTCGATCACCGCCCGCAGCTTTTCATAGCTGGTCCAGGCCGGGTTCTTGCCGGCATTGTTGGCCCGTGCCCGCAGCACGAAATTGACGATCTCGTTGCGGAAGTCCTTGGGGTTGCTGATGCCGGCCGGTTTCTCGATTTTCTCCAGCTCCGTGTTCAGCGCCGCCCGGTCGAACGATTCGCCCGTGTCAGGATCACGGTATTCCTGGTCCTGAATCCAGAAATCGGCGTAGATCACATAACGGTCGAAGATATTCTGGCCGTATTCCGAGTACGATTCCAAATAAGCCTGCTGCAATTCCTTGCCGATGAACTCGGCATAGCGCGGCGCCAGGAAGCCCTTCAGATAAGACAGATATTTCTCCTCAACTTCCGCCGCAAATTGCTCGCGCTCGATCTGCCGTTCCAGCACATAGAGCAGATGCACGGGATTAGCGGCAACCTCGGCGTGATCGAAGTTGAACACCTGCGATAGAATCTTGAAGGCAAATCGAGTGGAAATGCCGGTCATGCCTTCGTCCACCCCGGCGTAATCCCGATATTCCTGGATCGACTTGGCCTTGGGGTCGGTATCCTTGAGATTTTCGCCGTCGTAGATCCGCATCTTAGAGAAAATACTGGAGTTTTCCGGCTCCTTGATCCGGGTCAGCACCGAGAACTGCGCTAGCATTTCCAGCGTGCTGGGCGCGCAGGGCGAAGCCGACAGCGAGCTGTGGGTGAGCAGTTTCTGATAGATCTTGACCTCGTCCGATACCCGCAGGCAGTAGGGCACCTTGACGATGTAGACCCGATCAAGGAACGCTTCGTTATTCTTGTTGTTTCTGAACGATTGCCATTCCGACTCGTTGGAGTGGGCCAGGATGATACCCTCGAACGGGATGGCCGACAGCCCTTCGGTGCTGTTGTAGTTGCCTTCCTGAGTGGCGGTCAGCAACGGATGCAGCACCTTGATCGGTGCTTTGAACATTTCGACGAATTCCATCAGGCCGCGGTTGGCGCGGCACAGAGCACCGGAAAAACTGTAGGCATCCGGATCGTTCTGAGCGAAATGTTCCAGCTTGCGGATATCCACCTTGCCCACCAGCGAGGAGATATCCTGGTTGTTCTCATCGCCCGGCTCGGTTTTGGCGACGGCGATCTGGTGCAGCACCGACGGCCGTAGCTTGACCACGCGGAACTTGGTGATGTCGCCGTTGTACTCGCGCAGCCGCTTGGCCGCCCACGGTGACATGATGTGCCGCAGATAACGGCGTGGGATACCGTAATCATCTTCGAGGATCTGACCGTCCTCCTCGGGGTTGAACAGCCCCAAGGGAGATTCGAACACCGGGGAGCCTTCGATGGCGTAGAACGATACTCTTTCCATCAACTGCTTGAGCCGTTCAGCCAACGACGATTTTCCGCCGCCCACCGGGCCGAGCAGATACAAGATTTGTTTCTTCTCTTCCAAGCCTTGAGCAGCGTGCTTGAGGTAGGACACGATCTGCTCGATGGGATCTTCCATCCCGTAGAATTCCTCGAAGGCGGGATAGATTTTGAGCACCTTGTTCTGGAAGATGCGCGACAGCCGCGGATCATTGCGGGTGTCCACCATCTCAGGTTCGCCGATAGCCATTAACAGCCGCTCGGCAGCGCTGGCATAGGTGCTAGAATCCCGCTTGCAAAGGTCTAGGTAAGCTTGAAGCGAAATGGTTTCCTCGCGGCTCTCTTCGTAGCGCGACAGATAGCGGTTGAAAAGCGTCATCGTTATACCTCTCTATAGGAAACACGGGGGTTTCCGGTTTAAGCCTGTCACGTCAATACCGGGCAAATCGTGATCGGTCCGTCGGTCGGTCGGTCGGTCGGAACCAAGCAGGCCTAACGTCGATTTTGGCTCGATCATCGCCGGGTTCCCATGTGAACATCTGGCGGTGATCGGGAGCGGTTTGCTGTTCTGCGAGCGTTTCTAATCTTGATACAGCAATTAATGGACCAATATCGGTGGAACGTAATCTGAATGCAGTCTCGTTTCACGGCGGGCGGGAACACGCCAAAATGCTGGAATTTTTATAGTAAAAAACCATTTAATCAATTGGTTGCTTATATTTTCAGTTGCCTGAACGATAGATGAACAATCTATTAGACCGGCGATCCGTTACTAAATTTAGCGAACTGTAAGCCAAGTTTACATCCTTATGCGCACTATTTAAGTGCGATGCACCAAAATAGATATTGATCGAGTGATTAAACCGGTTTTGAAGTTATAAAGAACTTTTCGGAATCCTAAGGACTGAGCCTATCCGTGGGACTGGGATTGTGCTCGGATGTTGCAAGGCTACCCGACCCAGTCGATTCCGATCCAGATATCGGGCGTGGTTCAGCACCGCGTTTGGTAAATTGCCCGAACCATCATTGACCGCGGTGGGTGATGATGGTTCGGGTACCCGTCGGCGGCCAGTTGGGACTACTGGGGGCTTTATTGCTAAGATCGTTCGACATTCGGACGGAAACTCACGATAAGGAACGGCATGAAGATCATCAGTGACTGGTTTAAGCGATTTTTCGAGGACCCTCAAGCGGTCATCCTGACGGTCGTCCTGACGCTCGGTACCAGTGTGGTTTTGTTCATGGGGCGCGATCTGGCACCCGTGCTGGCGAGTATCGTCATTGCTTACCTATTGGAAGGTGTCGTTCAGTTTTTGGGATTTGGCCTACGCGTGCCTCGGTTGTTGGGGACCATCCTGGTATTCGTGCTGTTTCTCGCCTTTGTCTTATTTCTGCTGTTCGGTTTGTTGCCGCTCGTCTCGCGGCAGTTGACCCAATTGGTGCAACAGTTTCCGAACATGATCGTCCGGGGTCAGAATTTGCTTCTCAGTTTGCCAGCCTTATACCCCGAATTTATCAGCGAAGCCCAAGTGTTGGGGATGATCAATGCCGTTAAAGCGGAAATTGCCACCTGGGGGCAGAACGCCCTGACTTGGTCGCTGGCGGCCGGCATGGGGGTGATCACCGTGATCGTCTATCTGGTGCTCGTGCCGCTGCTGGTCTTTTTTTTCTTGAAAGATAAGGAGCTTATTCTGGATTGGCTCCACGGCTTTCTGCCGCGTGACCACACGCTGGCGCAGCAGGTCTGGCGCGAGGTGGACCGTCAAATGGGCAACTACGTGCGCGGTAAGTTTTTGGAGATTTTGGTGGTCTGGCTGGCGACCTACATCGCTTTCGCCTACATGGGGCTTCAGTTCGCCATGCTGCTGGCTTTGATGGTCGGACTTTCAGTGATCGTGCCCTATATTGGTGCGGTGGTGGTGACGGTGCCGGTCGCGTTGGTGGCTTTTTTTCAATGGGGTTGGAGTTCGGAATTCCTGTGGTTGCTGGGCGTCTATTTGATCATTCAGGGACTAGATGGCAACGTGCTGGTGCCGCTGCTGTTTTCAGAGGTGGTGGACCTACACCCAATCGCCATCATCGTGGCGGTGCTGGTATTCGGTGGCCTGTGGGGATTTTGGGGCGTGTTTTTCGCCATTCCCTTGGCTACCGTGGTGCAATCCATTTTGAAAGCGTGGCCGCGACCGACGCTAGCGATAACGGGATAGTCGTCCTGGATGTGTGAGGTCGGAACGCTGATCGAGCGCCTGTTCCTCGTTGGGGGAATGTCGCTAGCTGCTGGTACTCAGTGCTAGTCCAGCTGGGCAGCGTACCCCTGTGCCGCCTAGGCCGCAGTAGCCGCCAGGGTTTTTGGCGAGATATTGCTGATGATAGTCCTCGGCATAATAGAACGGTGGTGTATCAGCGATTTCGGTGGTGATCGACCCGTGGCCTGCGGTCGTCAGCGCTTGTTGATACAGTGCATGGCTGGCCAGGGCGGTGATCCGTTGTTTATCATCATCGACGTAGATCGTGGAACGATATTGCGTACCGATATCATTGCCTTGGCGCATCCCTTGGGTTGGATCGTGCGATTCCCAAAATACCTCCAGCAATCGCTCGTAAGCGATGATCATGGGATCGAACATGACCAGCACAACTTCCGCATGACCGGTCAACCCGCTGCAAACTTCCTCGTAGGTCGGGTTGGGCGTGAAGCCCCCCGCGTAGCCGACCGCCGTGGTATACACCCCCGGTTGGGTCCAGAATTTTCGTTCTGCTCCCCAAAAACAGCCTAAACCCAACACCGCGCGTTCCATTCCGGCAGGGAAGGGGGGGCGCAGGGGGTGGTCATTGACGTAATGCCGATTCGAAATCGGCAACGGCAGAGACCGTCCCGGCAGGGCATGATCTGGATGTGGCATCTGGATTTTGCGTTGCAACCTTAACATGAAGCGACTCCGGGCGATGGTGACCGGAAACTATGACCGCTGATGACAGGGGAGGGTTCGATTGGCCGGAGTCAAGGTGTTCGATCCCTATTCCCATCGAAACAGCCAACTACCGATGGCCAGTGCCGCCGCGCTCATTGCTGCCAACACCAGCAAGTGGCCGGAGATCTCCGTCAGGCCGGCGCCATCGAGCATGATTGCCCGCGCGGCATCGATGATGTGGGTCAGCGGCGCCAGTTGCGCGGCCTTTTGCAAGAATGGATGCACGCCTTCCAGCGAAAACCAGACACCCGATAAAAATGTCATTGGCCAACTGATCACGTTGAGCAGGCCGGCGGCTAGTTCCTCGCTGGTGGTCTGGGCCGCCACCAGCAAGCCGAGACTGATCAGACTGACCGCGCCCACGGCGAACACGATGAATAGGTTGAGATAGGAGCCGAACATCGGAAACCCGATCACCCAATCGGTACCGGCGAATACCAGCACCGTCGAGGCTAGGATCAGCCACAATCGCGACACAATCTGCGCCGATAAAAATTCCAGCGGTCGCAGTGGAGTAGCTTTCAATCGCTTGAGCATTCCGTTTTTTCGGTAGCGCACGATGACGTAACCGATCCCGAACAAGCAGCTGAACATCATGTTCATGGCCAGCACGCCGGGCATGACCCAGTCCACATAACGGATCGGACGACCACTCACGGTTTGCTTGCTGAAAACGGAGGCGGTATCGGTTCCGCGTAGCACCCGCTCCAGCACGTAGCCTTTTGGCGCCTCGTCGTTGATCCAATAGCGTCGGCCGGCTGGATCGAGCAGCATGTCGAGCTGGTGCCGCTCGACCTTGGTCAACGTGGTAGGTAGGTCGGTGACGGGGATAAACCGGATGTAGCGGGTATGAAAAAATTCGCTACCGCTCCAGCCGCTGGGGTCACCCAGCACGCCAACTTTGTACAGATCCAGCCCTGGACCGGAAAAGGCGAAGGCGAAGCCAGCGATCAACGATATCGGAAACAGCAGATTCCAGGTCAGCGAAGAGCGGTCGCGCAGGAATTCCAGGTTGCGGCAGAGAAACAACGCCCAGAAACGCTTGAAACTCATGCCCGCAACTCCCGCCCGGTTAGCTCTAAAAACAGATCCTCCAAGCTTCGTGGGCGAATTTGCAGCCGCGCCAGGGAAACATCACGGGCCAGTAGTTCCTTGATCGCTGCGTTGGCGTCGCGAGTCAGGATTTCTACATTATCCTGGTCTTGCATAACGGTGAGCCAGGGTGGCAGCGGGGGATTGGGAAAATCCGCGCGGGGCAGTTGCAGCACCACATCGTCGAAGTGTGCCGCCAACAGTTCGCGGGGCGTGCCCTGGGCGATGATTCGGCCGTGATCCATAATGGCGATCTGATCGCAAAGATGGTAAGCCTCTTCCATGTAATGGGTGGTCAGCAGCAAGGTCTTACCGCGCGCTTTGATTCGATGCACCAACTCCCAGAAGTTACGACGGGCCTGAGGATCAAGACCGGTGGTTGGTTCGTCCAGAAACAGCAACTCCGGATCGTTGATCAACGCAATGGCGAGCAAGAGCCGCTGCCGCTGACCGCCGGATAATTTACGGGTATCACGATCGAGAAATTCACCCAGCGCACAGTCGGCGATTAACGTGGCGAGCGGCAGAGTGCGTCGGTAGAAACTGCCGAACATCCGCAAATTCTCACGTCCGGTGATAAAGTCTTGCAGCGCAGTGGATTGGAACATGATGCCGATATCCTGGCGAAAGCGCGGACCCAACGGTTCGCCGCGATAGCGAATTGTCCCGCTGGTGGGATCTTGAATGCCTTCCAGTATTTCGACCGTGGTGGTTTTGCCCGCGCCGTTCGGTCCAAGCAGGCCGAAGCAGCAACCGATGGGGATCGAGAGGTCAAGGCCATCCACGGCCTTGACACCGCGAAAGTGCTTGACTAGATGCTGGGCTTCCAGCAGGGCGGTCATGGGAAGCGAATAGGCATGTGAATTCGATCAGGATAAGGCCTTAAAAAGAAAGGCGGGTACGTCCCGCGCCCCGCCTTTCGCGAACCTGCGATGCCGGGCCTACGCGGTCATGTCCTTGGAGTCCGCTTCACTGTCCTCACGCTTATCCTCCGTTATTGCCTTGACTTCGGATTCGCTGCTCTCGAAGACGTGGCCACTGCCCACGGTCGGTCGGCTGGGGACCCAGTTTTGCCGCCGTTGCAAATGGTAGGCGAGCCCGGTGCCGGCCGGAATTAACCGACCGACGATGACATTTTCCTTCAAACCGCGCAGATCGTCGCGCAGGCCACGCACCGCTGCCTCGGTCAGCACCCGTGTGGTTTCCTGGAACGATGCAGCCGAGATAAACGATTCGGTCGCCAGCGAGGCCTTGGTAATGCCGAGCAACATCGGTTGCCAGCGGGCAGGAGCGCGATCCTCGGTTACGGCACGGTCGTTTTCCTCCAGTACCCGGGTCCGCTCGACTTGCTCGCCCTTGATGAAGCTGGTTTCGCCTGGATCGAGGATCTCGACCTTGCGCAGCATCTGGCGAACGATGACTTCGATGTGCTTGTCGTTGATCTTCACGCCTTGTACCCGGTACACGTCCTGAATTTCCTTGGTCAGGTAGGCGGCTAGCTCCTCCACGCCGAGCAAGCGCAGGATATCGTGCGGATTAGGTTCGCCGTCGGCGATCATTTCGCCCTGCTCGACGTGTTCACCGTCGAACACGCCGACATGGCGCCATTTTGGAATCAGTTCCTCGTAGAGGATCTCGCCGCTCTTATCGCGGATTACCAGCCGTTGCTTGCCCTTGGTTTCCTTGCCGAACTCGATAATCCCCGATTTTTCGGCCAAGATCGCCGGTTCCTTAGGTTTACGGGCTTCGAACAAGTCCGCGACGCGCGGCAGACCGCCGGTGATATCACGGGTCTTGGACGATTCCTGCGGAATGCGAGCGATGACATCGCCTACCGCCACCTCGGCGTGATCGGCCAAATTGATGATGGCGCCGGCGGGTAGCGGATACTGCGCAAGCGTACTGGTGCCGGGAATGAACACATCATTGCTGTATTCGTCCACCAGGCGGACCATCGGTCGTTTGTCCTTGCCCAGCGCGCCACGCTGCTTGGGATCCATGACCACCAGACTGGAAATGCCGGTCATTTCGTCGGTGTGCCGTTGTACGGTAATACCTTCCTCGAATTCGGCGAAGCGCACGAAGCCGGCCACTTCAGTGATGATCGGGTGGGTGTAAGGATCCCAGCGAGCGATGATTTGGCCCGCCTCGACGGGGCTGCCATCATCTACCGACAGTTCAGCGCCGTAAGGAACTTTGTAGCGTTCCCGCTCGCGGCCCTGTTCGTCCACCAAGGTGATTTCGCCCGAACGTGAGACGGCCACCAGATGGCCGTCCCGGCGCTGGACAACCTTCATCTTATGTAACCGTAACAGGCCCTTGGACTTGGTCTGGACATTGCTGGCCACCGTGGTTCGGGAAGCCGCGCCGCCAATATGGAAGGTACGCATGGTCAGCTGGGTACCGGGTTCGCCGATGGACTGCGCCGCGATCACGCCGACCGATTCGCCGATGTTGACCCGATGGCCACGGGCTAAATCGCGGCCGTAGCAGGCGGCGCAGACGCCGTAGCGGGTGTGGCAGGTAATGGTGGAACGCACCATGATGCTGTCGATGCCCATCTCATCCAGTTTTGCCACCCATTTTTCATCGAGCAGCGTGCCCGCTGCAATAGTGACCTCGTCGCTACCGGGCTGAAACACGTCCCGCGCCACTGTTCGGCCGAGAACCCGGTCGCGCAGCGACTCCTTAACGTCGCCTTCCTCGACCACCGGGGTCATCCAAACGCCTTCGTGAGTGCCGCAATCGGGTTCGGTGACCACTAAATCCTGGGCCACGTCCACGAGTCGCCGGGTCAGATAACCGGAGTTGGCGGTCTTCAGCGCGGTGTCGGCCAATCCCTTGCGGGCGCCATGCGTGGAGATGAAGTATTCCAGCACGCTGAGCCCTTCGCGGAAGTTAGCCTTGATCGGGGTTTCGATGATCGAGCCATCCGGTTTGGCCATCAGGCCGCGCATTCCGGCCAATTGGCGAATCTGAGCCGCCGAACCTCGCGCGCCAGAGTCGGCCATCATGAACACCGAATTGAACGAGTTCTGCTCCACCATCTGGCCCTGACGATCGCGGAGCTTCTCCTTGCCCAAATTCCGCATCATGGCACTGGCAACTTGATCGTTGGTACGCGACCAGATATCCACCACTTTGTTGTAGCGTTCGCCCTTGGTCACTAGACCAGAGGTGTACTGCGAATCGATTTCCTTGACTTCCTGCTCGGCCTTTTCCAGCAAGGCCGTTTTTTCAGTGGGAATCTTGAAATCCTCGAAACCAATGGAAGATCCCGAGCGGGTCGCGTAATAGAAGCCGGTGTACATCAATTGATCGGCAAAGATCACGGTTTTTTTCAAGCCGAGCCATCGATAGCACTCGTTGATCAGGCGGGAGACCGCTTTCTTGGTCAATACCTGGTTGACGATGGCGAATGGCAAACTCTCAGGTAGAATCTCCGATAGCAGCACCCGGCCGACGGTGGTCTTGACACGTGTTAGCCCGCCAGCGCTTTGCGTGGGGTCGATTTTCTCCGACGGCAAACGGACCTCAACCCGGGCGTGCAGCTCCACCAGGCGGTTCTCGTAGGCGCGATGGACTTCCCGGACGTCGGCAAACACCATCCCCTCGCCCCGGGCGTTGATCCGTTCCCGCGTCAGGTAGTACAGACCGAGTACCACATCCTGCGAGGGTACGATAATCGGTTCGCCGTTGGCGGGGCTGAGGATGTTGTTGGTGGACATCATCAGGGCGCGGGCTTCTAGCTGGGCTTCAATCGACAGGGGAACGTGCACGGCCATCTGGTCGCCGTCGAAATCAGCGTTGAAGGCAGTGCAGACCAGCGGATGCAACTGAATCGCCTTGCCCTCGATGAGTACCGGCTCGAATGCCTGGATACCGAGTCGATGCAGGGTCGGAGCGCGATTGAGCATCACCGGATGCTCGCGGATCACTTCCTCTAGAATATCCCAAACCGCCGGTTCCTCGCGTTCGACCATTTTCTTGGCGGCCTTGATGGTGGTCGACAGGTTCCGATATTGGAGCTTGCTAAAAATGAACGGCTTGAATAATTCCAGCGCCATTTTCTTAGGCAGGCCGCACTGGTGCAGGCGCAAGGTCGGGCCGACCACGATCACGGAGCGGCCAGAATAATCGACGCGCTTGCCGAGCAAATTCTGACGAAACCGACCTTGTTTGCCCTTGATCATGTCGGCCAGGGATTTCAGCGGTCGTTTGTTGGTGCCCGTGATAGCTCGCCCACGCCGGCCGTTGTCCAGCAGCGAATCCACCGCCTCTTGCAGCATCCGTTTTTCGTTACGGACGATGATGTCTGGGGCGCTCAGCTCCAGCAGCCGCTTGAGCCGGTTGTTGCGATTGATCACCCGCCGGTAGAGGTCATTCAGGTCGGAGGTGGCGAAACGACCGCCGTCGAGTGGGACCAGTGGCCGCAGGTCGGGCGGCAGCACTGGCAGCACGGTCAGTACCATCCATTCCGGTTTATTGCCGGAGTTCAGGAAGGACTCCACCAACTTCAGCCGCTTCGACAGCCGTTTGAGCTTGGTTTCGGAACTGCACTCCAGAATTTCCTGACGCAACTTGCCGACCAGTTGCATCAGATCCAGACCGCGCAGTAGCTCACGGATTGCCTCGGCGCCCATCCGGGCGTCGAATTCGTCGCCGTACTGCTCGACCGAGTCTAGATAGGTTTCGTCAGTTAACAGTTGGCCCTTTTCCAGGGGGGTCATGCCGGCGTCGATGACGACGAAGGATTCGAAATATAACACGCGCTCGATGTCGCGCAGGGTCATGTCCAGCAGCAGGCCGATGCGAGACGGCAGCGATTTCAGGAACCAGATGTGCGCCACTGGCGAGGCCAGTTCAATATGGCCCATCCGTTCGCGCCGCACCTTGGCCAGCGTTACCTCCACGCCGCACTTTTCGCACACGACGCCCCGGTGCTTGAGCCGCTTATACTTGCCGCACAGACATTCGTAGTCCTTGGTGGGGCCGAAAATTTTGGCGCAGAACAGGCCATCGCGTTCCGGTTTGAAAGTCCGATAATTAATGGTTTCGGGCTTCTTGACTTCGCCGCGACTCCAGGAGCGGATCATCTCCGGCGAGGCCAGCCCGATGCGGATCGCGTCGAAATCCTCGATCTCGTCGAACGTCTTGAAAGGATTCAGCAGGTCTTTCATCGTTTCTCACCCACGGGATTGCGGTACCTGCCCGCCGTGAA
>Ga0272412_1000529_pt1 | contig 11658 bp, 11 predicted proteins | sample WWTPWeurt_MetaT_FD_193540 | JGI IMG/M metagenome (GOLD analysis project Ga0272412, IMG submission 193540) | Metatranscriptome of activated sludge microbial communities from WWTP in Nijmegen, Gelderland, Netherland - WWTP Weurt (Metagenome... | ecosystem: Engineered > WWTP > Aerobic digester >...
AGTTTAAAAAATGGCTTCGATCAGGTACGGATATGTTTTCAACAGACTGGTTTCCGGGACTCCACCCCCGCTCGTCGCCATATCCATCTGCCGCGCACCGTGCTCATCGACTGAGGCAGTAAGACATCATGATGACCCTCCGTATCGGACCCTGGCGTGGAAAAAGGTCGCATCGCCGCAGCGATAAACTTCCCACGCCCGTTCCGCCGGAACTCGACAACAAGCTCATCGCTAACGAGGCTTGCCCACACTGCCAGCGGGATTTGACGGAGTATCGATTCACCACCGGCGATGGCCTGCCCATCATCACCTATCATTGTGCGGAGCACGACGACGTGATTCCCCTTGCCCGGCATCATCATGCATAACCTATAACGAGGAGGAGAGACTATGGAAACCCATCGTGATCTGGATCCGCTGGAAACCCAGGAGTGGCTTGACGCCCTGCGAGCCGTTCAGCAACACCTGGGGCCGGAACGGGCCAACTTTCTGGTCGACAAGCTGGTGCAGGAGGCGCGGCGCGAAGGCATCTACATCCCTGCTTCGCTGAATACTGCCTATTGCAACACCATCACGCCCGAGAATGAGGAGCGCACGCCGGGCAACCGCGACATCGAGCACAAGATCCGCTCCGTCATCCGCTGGAACGCCGTGGCCATTATCCTGCGCGCCAACAAGGAGTCGTCCGAACTGGGCGGCCATATCGCCAGTTTCCAGTCGTCCGCGCTGCTCTACGATATCGGCTTCGGTCACTTCTGGCGTGCGCCGACTGAGGACCACGGCGGCGACCTGATCTACTTCCAGGGCCACATCGCGCCCGGCATCTACGCCCGGGCGTTTGTCGAAGGCCGCTTGACCGAGGAACAATTGCTCAATTTCCGCCAGGAAACCGAAGGCAAGGGCGTGTCCTCCTATCCGCACCCGTGGCTGATGCCCGAGTTCTGGCAGTTCCCCACCGTCTCCATGGGGCTGGGGCCGCTGATGGCCATCTATCAGGCCCGGTTTCTGAAATACCTGGAAGGGCGCGGACTGGCCAAAACCGAGGGACGGAAGGTGTGGGCGTTTCTGGGCGACGGCGAGTGCGACGAGCCGGAATCGCTGGGCGCTATCTCGATGGCCGGCCGCGAAAAGCTGGACAATCTCATTTTCGTCATCAACTGCAATTTGCAGCGTCTGGACGGTCCGGTGCGCGGCAACGGCAAGATCATCCAGGAACTGGAATCGGTATTTCGCGGCGCTGGCTGGAACGTGATCAAGTCCATCTGGGGCCGGGGTTGGGATCGACTGCTGGCGAAGGATCAGACCGGAAAGCTAGCGCAACTCATGGAAGAATGCGTCGACGGCGAATACCAGGATTTCCGGTCCAAGAATGGCGCCTATATTCGCGAGCACTTCTTCGGCAAGTATCCGGAATTGCGGGAACTGGTGGCCGACATGAGCGACGGCGACATCTGGGCGCTGCGGCGCGGCGGCCACGATTCTACCAAGGTCTATGCCGCCTACGCGGCGGCGGTCAAGCACCAGGGTCAGCCCACGGTGATCCTGGCCAAGACCGTCAAGGGTTACGGCATGGGCGAGTCGGGCGAAGGGCAGATGATCGCCCACCAGGCGAAGAAGATGACCAGCGACGCGCTCCGGCAATTCCGTGATCGCTTTCAGATTCCGGTTTCGGACGAGCAGCTGGCGGAGATCCCGTTCGTCCGGTTCCCGGAAGGCAGCCCGGAGCTCAACTATCTGCGCGAGCGCCGCCAGGCGCTGGGCGGCTATCTGCCCAGCCGCCGACTCAAGTCCACCGCGCTCGACATCCCGCCGCTGGCGAACTTCACGCGCCTGCTCAAGAGTTCGGACGAGCGCGAAATCTCGACGACCATGGCCTTCGTCCAGATGCTCGGCACGCTGGTGCGGGACAAGACCCTCGGCAAGTACATCGTCCCCATCATGCCCGACGAGTCGCGCACCTTCGGCATGGAGGGCATGTTTCGCCAGCTCGGCATCTATTCCGCCGTCGGCCAGCTCTACAAGCCGCAGGATGCCGACCAGCTCATGTACTACCGCGAGGACAAGTCGGGCCAGGTGCTGCAGGAGGGCATCAACGAAGCGGGCGCCATGTGCTCCTGGATCGCGGCGGCCACGTCCTACAGCACCAACGACCTGCCGATGATCCCGTTCTACGTCTACTACTCGATGTTCGGCTTCCAGCGGTTCGGCGACCTGGCCTGGGCGGCGGGCGACCTGCGCGCTCGCGGCTTCCTGATCGGCGGCACGGCGGGCCGCACCACGCTGAACGGCGAAGGTCTGCAACACGAGGATGGCCACAGCCATGTCTTGGCCTCGACCATTCCCAATTGCGTCGCCTACGACCCGACGTTCGCCTACGAAGTCGTGGTCATCGTCCGCGAAGGCTTGCGCCGCATGTTGCAGGAGCAGGAGGATGTCTATTTCTACCTCACCGTAATGAACGAAAACTACCCGCACCCCGGAATGCCGGAGGGTGTGGAGGCGGGCATCGTCAAGGGGATGTATCTGTTCCAGGACGGCGGCGAGTCCACGGGTCCGCGCGTCCAACTGCTCGGTTGTGGCACCATCCTGCGCGAAGTAATCGCCGCGGCGGATTTGCTGCGGGAAGACTTCAACATCACCGCCGACCTCTGGAGCGTCACCAGTTTCAACGAACTGCGACGCGATGGCCTCAGCGCCGAACGCTGGAATTTGTTGCACCCGTCGCAACCGCCCCGGAAAAGCCATATCGAAACCTGTCTGGAAGGACACGCGGGGCCGGTGGTCGCGTCCACCGACTACATGCGCGCCTTCGCCGATCAGGTTCGCGCCTACATCCCGAGGCGCTATATCACGCTGGGCACCGATGGCTTCGGTCGCAGCGACTACCGGGTCCAGTTGCGCCGCTTCTTTGAGGTGAACCGGTACTACGTCGCCGTCGCCGCGCTCAAGGCGCTGGCCGACGAGGGCCAGATCAAGGCTGAACAGGTCGAGGAAGCCATCCGCAAGTACGGCCTCGACACCGAGCGGCCCGATCCCTGGACGGTTTGAATCCACCAGAGTCGCCCAACGCCTCGCGAGGAAGAACTAATGAGTCCAACAGTCGAAGTCAAAATCCCCGACATCGGCAACTTCACCGATGTACCCATCATTGAAGTGCTGGTTAAGCCGGGTGACGCCGTCAAGGCCGAAGATCCGCTGATCACGCTGGAATCGGACAAGGCCACCATGGAGGTGCCTTCACCCGCCGCCGGAACCGTCAGGGAGATCAAAGTTCAAGTCGGCGACAAAGTGTCGGAAGGCACACTGGTCCTGCTGCTTGACAGCGCGGAGGTGGCGCAACCCGCCGCGCCGGCTATGCCGAGCGTCTCGCCGCCGCCCGCGCCGGTCAGCGCGCCGGGAGGGATCGCCGAGGTTCGCGTCCCGGACATCGGCGATTTCAAGGACGTGCCGGTGATCGAAATCCTGGTCAAGCCGGGCGACACGGTGAAGGCCGAAGATGCGTTGATCACGCTGGAATCCGACAAGGCGACCATGGACGTACCCGCGCCGTTGGGTGGCGTGGTTGGAGAGATCAAGGTGCAAGTGGGTGAGAAAGTATCGGAAGGCACGATCATTCTCACGCTGGCCACTGGCGCTGCGGGTGTCGCGATCCCACCGGCGGTGGCCAGCGTGGCTCCCACGCTGGCGGCGTCCGCGGTGGCCGCGCCCTCGACTGGAATCGACGAGGCCGTTTTCAAACTGGCTTACGCCGGACCGGGCGTGCGCAAGCTGGCGCGCGAACTGGGCGTCGATCTGGGCAAAATCAAGGGCAGCGGCAACAACGGCCGCATCCTCAAGGAAGACGTAGAGAGCTTTACCAGGGGTGGCGCGGCAGTCGCAGCGCCCGCGGCCGGCGCGGCGGCCAGCGCCGGTGTTGGCGGCATCGAGCTGCTGCCGTGGCCCAAGGTGGACTTCAGCAAGTTCGGGCCAGTGGAGAGCAAGCCCCTCTCGCGCATCAAGAAGATTTCGGGCGCAAACCTGCACCGCAACTGGGTGATGATTCCGCACGTCACCAATAATGACGAGGCTGACATCACCGATCTCGAAGCGTTCCGCGTTCAGCTCAACCAGGAGATCGAGAAGAGCGGTGTCAGGGTGAGCATGCTCGCGTTCATGATCAGGGCGGCGGCGGCGACGCTCAAGAAATTCCCTGAGTTCAACGCCTCGCTGGACGGCGATAGTCTGGTCTTCAAGCAGTACTACCATATCGGCTTCGCCGCCGACACGCCCAATGGCTTGATGGTACCGGTCCTCCGCGATGCTGATAAAAAAGGTGTGGTGGAGATTGCCAGGGAAATGGGCGAACTCGCCAAGCTGGCGCGCGACGGCAAACTCAAGCCCGATCAGATGCAGGGCGGCACCTTTACCATCTCCAGCCTGGGCGGCATCGGCGGCACCTATTTCACCCCGATCATCAACGCCCCGGAAGTGGCGATCATGGGGGTGTGCCGGTCCTACTGGAAACAGGTCTCGCGCGACGGTAAACAATGGGAGTCGCGATTCATGCTGCCGCTGTCGCTGTCCTACGATCACCGGGTCATTGACGGCGCGGCGGCGGCGCGCTTCAACGTCCATTTCGCCAAGCTGCTCGCCGACCTGCGGCGCGTCCTGATCTAAGGGAGAAAGAACGATGGCAAACCTCGTCGAAGTCAAGGTTCCCGATATCGGTGATTTCAAGGATGTACCGGTCATCGAGGTGCTGGTCAAGCCGGGCGATACGGTCAAGGCCGAGGATGCGCTGGTCACGCTGGAGTCCGACAAGGCCACCATGGACGTGCCTTCACCCGGCGCGGGCGTGGTCGCGGAGATCAAGGTCCAGGTCGGTGACAAGCTTTCCGAAGGCTCGCTGATTCTGATGCTTGATGCGCAAGCAGGCGCTGGTGTGCAGACCGTGGCGCCCACCAGCGCGCCGCCACCCCCGACTACCGCCGCGTCAGTGGTCGCGCCCGCTGCCGGCGCTTATACGGGCAGCGCCGACGTAGACTGCGAGATGCTGGTGCTCGGCGCGGGGCCGGGCGGTTATTCCGCCGCCTTCCGGTCCGCCGACCTCGGCATGAAGACGGTGCTGGTGGAACGTTACCCCACGTTGGGCGGCGTGTGCCTGAACGTCGGTTGTATCCCATCGAAGGCGCTGTTGCACACCGCGGCGGCAATGGACGAGGTCAAGATCATGGCGCACCACGGCATCGAGTTTGGCCCGCCACGAGTGGACATCGACAAGCTGCGCGGTTTCAAGGAAGGCGTGGTCAAGAAGCTCACCGGCGGACTGGCGGGCATGGCCAAGGCGCGCAAAGTCGAAGTGGTGCGCGGCGTAGGCCGGTTCCTTGATCCGCACCATCTCGAAGTCGAGCTGACCGAGGGCAACGGCCAAGACAAGACCGGGGCTAAAAAAGTCGTGCGCTTCCAGAAGGCGATTATCGCCGCCGGTTCTCAGGCCGCGAAGCTGCCCTTCATGCCGGAGGACCCGCGCGTGGTGGATTCCACCGGCGCGCTCGAACTTATGAGCATCCCGAAACGGATGCTGGTGGTGGGCGCGGGCATCATCGGCCTGGAGATGGCCACCGTCTACTCCGCGCTCGGCGCCCGTATCGACGTGGTGGAAATGCTCGACAACATGATGCTCGGCGCTGACCGGGATCTGGTCAAGGTGTGGGAGAAGATGAACGCCCACCGCTTCGACCAGGTCATGCTGAAGACCAAGACCGTGTCCGCCGAGGCCACTCCCGAGGGCATTCGGGTGGGCTTCGAAGGCGAGAAGGCACCGAAGGAGCCGCAGGTTTACGACTTGGTGTTGGTGGCGGTGGGGCGCAGTCCCAACGGCGGGAAGATCGAGGCCGACCAGGCCGGCGTGGCAGTCACCGACCGTGGCTTCGTCCCGGTGGATAACCAGATGCGCACCAACGTCCCGCATATCTTCGCTATCGGCGACATCGTCGGCCAGCCCATGCTCGCCCACAAGGCAGTGCACGAGGCGCACGTGGCGGCGGAGGCGGCCGCCGGACACAAGGCCTATTTCGACGCGCGCCAGATTCCCTCGGTGGCCTACACCGATCCGGAAGTCGCCTGGGCAGGCAAGACCGAGGAACAGTGCAAGGCCGAGGGCATCAAGTATGGCAAGGCGGTGTTCCCGTGGGTCGCGTCGGGCCGCGCTATCGCCAACGGCCGCGACGAGGGTTTCACCAAGCTGCTGTTCGACGAGGCGACGCACCGCTGCATCGGCGGCGGCATCGTTGGCACCCACGCCGGCGATCTGATCGGCGAAGTCTGCCTAGCAATCGAGATGGGCTGCGATCCAGTCGATATCGGCAAGACCATCCACCCGCATCCGACGCTCTGCGAATCCATCGGCATGGCCGCCGAGGTTTTTGAAGGCGTCTGCACCGACTTGCCGCCGGCGAGGAAGAAATAGGCAGTGCGGGAGCCGGCTGGCGGACGAGGGTCCCCCGCAGTCCGCGTCTGGATTTCGACGAGGCTTGCGAACTACTGTGAGGGGTGATGATTCTTTGGTGGTGGCAACGTGGGGCAACAAGTCCCACCCTCCTTCCCACGGCCAGCGCCAATGCCTTCCGTGGGTTTTTTCATAAATTCAAGCCACAGTTGAAATCGTAGCCGATGAAGACAAAGCTGACATTGCGGCTATATTGATTAATCCAGTTCATAAAAGGTGAATTGACCATGACTGAGTACATCAAAGCATGGCAGTGCATCGGCTGTGGAAAAGTTGACGTGCCGCAGCCTCCCTGTATTGGAGTCTGCCAGGACCGCAAGGTGGAGTTCGTGTATGCCTCCGAACATGAGGAAGTCCTCGCACGGGCGCGGACGCTTGAGGCGCTGGCGCGGCGGTTGGCGTGGACGATGCCGCGCGATGGCGAATGGGAGCGATCCTATCGGGCCTTGCAGGACCAGGCGCGTTCGCTGTTGGCGGTGCTCGCAAACGATGCGGCGGGCCTCGACCATCCCGCTTGACAATGGCCGGCCATTTCCCCCTTTTTTCAAGGGAGAGTTCAAGCTCGGTTGGGTATAATCTTTTCAGGAAATCACCTTAGCCCAGCAGGTTGACTCTGCCAGCAGTCAGGATGGATTGCCGTAAGCCGCCATGAAGACGGTGACCGCCTGCCGTACGGACTCCTTGATTTCCTCCTCGGTGACGACGTCCTGTACGCCCAGGAGGCAGCGCCTGAGCAGCTTGGCGTCCAGCAACCCGTACAGATGCCAGGCCGCCATCGAGGCATCAGCCTGGCGAAGCTTCCCCTCGATCATGGCGGCGTACAGAAAATCGGCGAGCAGCTTGTGACTTCGTTGCGTCCCGCGCTCGTAAGCGATCCGCCCAAGATCGGATCGCTTGGCTTCCGCGAAGATCAAGCGCCTCACCTCTATCGCGCATGGGGAATAGATACTGATTAACAGACCCTCACCAAAAGTCGTTAATGTCTCTACTACGTCGGTTTTTGTTGAGTCAAGGTAAGCGTGGGTCGCTTCAAATTCAGCTTCGATTGCGCTGAAAACGACCTCGAAAAATAGCTCTTCCTTGGATGCGAAGTAGTTGTAGAGCGTGGCTTTCGAGCCACCGATGCGCGCGCGGATTTCACACATCGAGGCCCTCTCGAAGCCCAGTTCGCGGAAGGCTTTCGCGGCAACATCAAGAATTTCCTGTCTTTTTGCTTGACTTCTTGTTCTCATGACCTGAATCGCTTCCTTTAATTGTACTATTCGGTACATTTTAACTTGACATTGCGGTTTCGTCAAAGTAAACTGTACCGAACAGTTCAATATAGAGGATAGCTTATGAATTCCAATGTACCTGTCGTTGTCGATCCGGTAGCCACCGAGGCTGGCGTTCAGCTTGAACCACGCTCTTTCCTGAGCGACCTGGCAAAGGTGACGGTTATTTACATGGTCGCCTATGGAACCCTTCTGGGGATATTGCTTCATCAGTATGTGTGACGTCTTCGTCGCTCGTGATCACATTCGTCCCTTCAGCCTCTCTCTAAATCTTCAAAAGCCCCGTCGCGAGCGACGGGGCTTTTCATTTCCAAGAGAACGCAACAGTGCGTTGCTCCGCGTTGCTTTGCACGGCCAGTTCGATGAGGCGGATCGTGTTGCGCGCTTCTTCCGGTTTGACGATCAGCCCCGCCTCCCCCCGGATCGTCTGGTAGATATTTTCGTAATAGGCTGGGTAACATCCTGGGGCGGTTTCGATTTTTCCCTGGAAGTGCAAGCCGCCGATCCGGGTGTTGAGAATTCCCCACTGCTCCGCCGGTTCCACGCCCCACTCCGGCTCCCGTGGCGACCGCCCGCGCTTCAGCGCCTCTTCCTGCGGATCGACCCCGTATTTTACGAAGGAGCCTTCTGTGCCATGCAAGGCAAACCGGGGGCCGGGCTGGCGCACTAGCAACCCCGCCTTCAGGGTCACTTTCAGGTCGTCATAGTGAAGAATCAGTTCAAACTGATCATCGGCTTTCCCCACATCCCGCTGACTGCGGATGTCCGCCATGACCCTCCGGGGTAGCCCGAACAATAACAGAGCCTGATCAATGAGATGCGAACCAAGATCGAACAGGACGCCGCTCCCGGGTCCCGCTGTTTCCCGCCAGGCGCGCTCCGGGCTGAAGTAGTTGCGAAATCGGTCGAAATGTGACTCATACTCGACCAGCCGCCCGAGACACCCCTGGTTCACGATCTGGCTGACCGTCAGAAAATCGCCATCCCAGCGCCGGTTTTGGAAGGCGCTGATGACTTTGTTCTGTTGGCGCGCCAGGTCGATGAGTTCCTGGGCCTGGGCCGCCGTGAGGGTAAAGGGTTTGTCTACCACGACATGCTTGTGGGCCAGGAGCGCCTGGCGGGCCAATTCAAAGTGGGAACTGTTCGGAGTAGCCACTACGACCAGGTCAATCGTTTCATCCTCGAGCAGCGCAGCGGCCTCGCGCACCACCTCGACCCAGGGATACCGCTCACGCGAGGTCTGGCCGCGACGCTCCACAACCTTGGCCAGTCGCAAACCAGGAATCGCCGCGATCACCGGAGCATGAAAGACCTGTCCGGCCATCCCGTACCCAATCAAGCCGACTTTCACCTGACGCATCGAAGTATCCTCTTTAAGGAGAAGAGCCTATTGCGGGTCGAGTGGATAAGATGGACAGCCCAACCCCAGCGAAATCGCCCGACCGGCGGCCATGACCATTGCGCCATACTCGTCCTGCCTGGCTGAATCGAAGCGAAACGCCGGCAGTGAAATGCTCAGCGCCGCCACGACATTGCTCCAGTGATCGAAAATGGGTGCTGCGACGCAAATCATGTGCTCCTCGAATTCCTCATAGTCCAGACCGTACTTTTGCTGGCGGGTGCGCGCGAGTTCCTCCAGAAACTGCTCCGGGCTGGCGATGCTGTTTTCGCGAAACCGGACAAAGTTCATGCCGGCCATGATGACGTCGCGTCGCTCCGGCGCCTCCCAGGCGAGCAGCGCTTTGCCCAGTGCGGTGGCGTGGACCGGCGCGCGCTTGCCGATCCGGGAATACATGGCGAGGCTGTATTTTGCGTCGACCTTGTCGATGTAGATAACCTCGCGATCGACCAGAACGCCGAGATGAACGGCTTCCCCGGTTTGGTCGGAGATAATCCGCATCTGACGCCTGGTCAGCTCGATCAAGTCCAGGTGCTGCAACGCCTGGGCCCCCAGTTCGAACAGCTTCATGGTCAGGCTGTAGCGCTCACTCTCGGACTCCTGGCTGACGAAACCCAGCGATTTCATGGTCTGCAAAAAGCGATAGACCGTCGCCTTGGGCATGGCCAGCCGTACCGAGAGTTCGGAGATACTGGCGTCCTTGCGCTCGCCTAAAACCGTCAGAAGACCAAAAATCCTGAGTACGATGGCTACAGACTCGGGCTGTTTGCCGTTGTCGCTCATTTCATCCATTAGGGCTTCTCCCATATCAACGCGCCAGCCAGCCGCCGTCCACCGCGAGGGTATAACCGTTCACATAGTCCGAGGCGGGCGAGGCGAGGAAGACCACCGGGCCAGCCAGGTCTTCCGGCAACCCCCAGCGATTCGCGGGAATGCGGCCCAGGATTTCCGCGTTGCGCTGCTCGTCTGCACGTAGCGCCGCTGTGTTGTTGGTAGCCATATACCCGGGTGCAATTGCGTTGACGTTGATGCGTTTCGACGCCCATTCGCAGGCGAGCAGGCGGGTCAGTCCTACCACTCCACTTTTCGAGGCGGTGTAGGACGGCACGCGGATGCCGCCCTGGAACGAGAGCATCGAGGCGATGTTGATGATCTTGCCGGGCGAATCCTGGGCGATGAACCGGCGCGCCGCCGCCTGGGATAGAAAAAATACCGTCTTCAAGTTAAGGTCGATAACGTCATCCCAGTCCTTTTCCGAGAAATCGAGTGAATCCTCCCGCCGGATAATCCCGGCATTATTCACCAGGATGTCGAGGTGTCCGAACGCCCGGCAGGCTTCATCGACCACGGACGGCAAGCCCGAGATATCGGCCAGGTTCGCGCGAATGCCGTGGAACCTGCGCCCCAGGGCTGTTACGGTCGCAGCCGTTTCAGTCGGTGCTGAGGTGTTCACGCCCACAATGTCCGCGCCCGCCTGGGCCAGCGCCACCGCCATACCCTGACCCAGCCCAGTACTGCATCCGGTGACCATCGCCACCTTTCCAGACAAATCAAAGATTTTTAGCATCATGTTCACTTTCGCGCAGGGAGGAGAAAACACCGATCAATACAGATCGGCCATCGCGACCGGGTCCATATCGTCGAACGTCTGGTTCTCACCGACCATGCCCCAAATAAAGGTGTAACGCTGGGAACCGACCCCGGAGTGAATCGACCAACTGGGGCTGATCACCGCCTGCTCATTCCGCACGACGAGGTGGCGGGTCTCGTTGGGCCTCCCGAGGAGATGGAGCACCATCGCATCCGGCGGCATGTCGAAGTAAAAATATACTTCCATCCGCCGTTCGTGGGTATGACAGGGCATCGTGTTCCACACGCTGCCCTCCTCCAGCACGGTCATGCCCATGGTCAATTGGCAAGATTTCACCACCTCGGGCACGATGAACTTGTAAATCGTGCGGCGGTTGCTGGTTTTCGCCTGTCCCAACGTCGTGGGAGACGCCTGTTCGAGGGTGATCTTGCGGGACGGAAAGGCGCAATGCGCCGGCGCGCTGTTGAGATAAAGCTTGGCGGGATGGTTGGCGTCCACGCTGCGGAAGCCGAGTTCCCGGGTTCCGGCGCCGACGTACAGGGCTTCGTGCGGTTCCAGCGCAAAGTTCTCACCATCCACCTGAATCTCAGCCGGCCCGCCGATATTGATCAGGCCGAGTTCGCGCCGGACCAGAAAATACTCCGCGCCGATCTGCCTGGCGACCTCGGCATCGAACGCCACCGACTGACGCACCGGCATCACACCGCCGACGATGATGCGGTCCACATGACTATAAGTTAAAGAGATCTCGTCGGGGACAAACAGCCTTTCGACCAGCAATTCCCGACGCAGCCCGTCGGTGTCGAGGGCTCTGAAATGGTCGCTGTGGAGCGATTGCCTGATTTTCATCACGATTCTCCAGAGGTCGATGGCTTGGGCCGACCAACAAAAAAATTTTGAAACCATG
>Ga0272412_1000532_pt1 | contig 11641 bp, 16 predicted proteins | sample WWTPWeurt_MetaT_FD_193540 | JGI IMG/M metagenome (GOLD analysis project Ga0272412, IMG submission 193540) | Metatranscriptome of activated sludge microbial communities from WWTP in Nijmegen, Gelderland, Netherland - WWTP Weurt (Metagenome... | ecosystem: Engineered > WWTP > Aerobic digester >...
GCCATTATTGTTTTTCTTTCTTACATTATGTTATTTATTTGGTTATTATTGCTATATTTCTATCAAACTTATTCTAGAAAAGATTATTTAGAATAAGCTTACGACGCCACTCCTTGCGTCGACATTATTTACAACGAAACACACGGGATTCATGGAATCAAGGAATATGGGATTGGAATGTGGACAAAATGGACAATAGCTCATCCCAAGTTTTTACCTTAGAAAAAAAGTGTCCACGCCATAGCCAGGCTCACCAACAGCAGCACCCTTACCGATGACACAAAGATGGGTGACAAAGTCTTAGACATTACTTTGGGCCTTGGAAATTACACGTTCACTCTCTACGATTTGCAGAGTAATGACACCTAAAAAAACAGCTCTGTTACACATAACAAATTGGAAGGAGTTTGGAACTATGTATACATGTGTTATAATTTAAGTAGTAAAATGGCTTATGGTTTTACTCGGTTCTCTGAGACTGGTATAACTACCACTATATTCATATAGGCAACATAAGTACATTTCTTGAACTACATGAGATTCATTGTAGGAAAATACCTGAGTTACTCAGGTTTTAATGGAGCTTTTTATGATATCCTATTAGAGACAGGTCCTAATTCATACATCACGTCAGCAAGTCAGTTAACAAACTTAATTAGAAAAATTCCTAAGTTGGCAATCATTAAAGGTATTGAGTACCCTTTACAAATAATGGAAAAGTAGTTTTCCCTTAGCCAAAGTCTTTCTGAAGTGATTGTGACTGATTTCTCAGGAGCCAGAGACTACGCTGTCAGCGGATGGGTGAAGTGGAAGTAGCCTGTTAATGATAATACAACTATGAATTTTCTTATTTTCCGTTTGAGCTTCACTAACTAAACTATCCAGCAAGACTAAGGTTAAGTTGGTGACCGCGGACTGCTTTTAGAGAGCCGGAATAATACATTGGTTTTTAGCACATATAATTATTCTGAAATATATGGGAACGGCTCAGTCAACATTAATGCTTCAGTTGAATGTGATCGAGCTACAGAAAATTGGATTTTCTTTTATTTAGGCTATTCTAATAGCGCCAAAAAGATATTCTTTTACTATCAAATGCTTAACTAATCCATTTCCTCTTCAATAATTCAAATTAATCACTTTGAACCCTAAAACTTCTACCTATATGTGGGAAAAGATAGATTCTTAAATGCCTGGAGTGGCTCAATGCACGACATTAGGGCTTAAATTGGTGAAGGAAGTTACACAGAATCCCCTTAATTACTAGCCAGAACAATTTGGGCAAACCATGATGAAGTAGTTTACGATTAAGTTTTTCCAGATTAAATTACAACGAATATTTCAGAGGTTACCCAGTATGGCTACGGATTCTGGTTACAATATAGAACTTTTTAGAACAAAGGACTTCAAGCAAGATAATCTTCAAGCTTAATATCAAGATTCCGCCAACGTAACTCAACCGATGACTAAGCTGAATATGGCGACAGAACTTTGGTGATAGTTGATGATGGGATTTCTTCTTGCAAATGGTTTTCAACTTACGATATAATTAGCTAATCAACAAACATAAATGGAACAATTTGCTATGATCCTCAAGGCAACGAAGGGACCTGGAACTATTTTTACTTTAGTGCTAATGGCACTTAGGCAATCGGTTGGATTGTCTTTTCCAATGGAACATTAGGTCATTTAATACTATAGGCTACTCACAATCTTTTATAAAATTTCTCTCGATTAACTATTGGTCCTGGCCTAGGAGGAGTCTATGTGCATATAAACATGTTTTTTGGTAACGGAGCATATATAGCGGAAGACGCGACGCTATCGATATTAAGTGGATAATCTCTTTACTCATCTGTTTTACTAGCTTCTTAACAATTTTACTATAGTAAAAGCATCTAGCTGACATAGCAAGACAGTACGATTCAATTCAATGGAGACAGTAGTTTAGCAATAGAAAAGGAGCTTCTTGGTTTTGATAGAGCTCTTGACTATTCCATCAGCGGGTGGGCTAAATGGTCTGCTCCGACAACAAGACAAGCCGTTCATTTGCTTTGCCGACTAACTACAATAGCTCAACCAAACCAACACAATGCTACAAACATTGGAGATAGAATTCTAGTAATATCTATTAGAAATGGTTCAATAACTTTTTCTACTCAATCCTATGGCAGCCAGGCATACACAGGCAGCATCACAAACGGTATAATGGATATTTCTAAGAATGTGAAATATTTATCAGAATTCTAGCTGTAACAATGGATTTATGTTTACTTCGGGTACAATGCAGCCAATAAAAAAGCATTTGGGTTTGCTCGATTTCTCTACGGTGATGTTGGAGTGTCTTTCACAAACATCAAGCACTTATCTGCCCATTGGTTTGGAGCGTACTTGGGCAAGGACCATGTAGGATCATATCCTTTCAACGGTCAACTGTACAACTGGAAGGTGATGTTTGGGGAGGGTAGTTACACTGAGATCCCTCAATTTCTTTCTTGTCATGAAAGCTGCCTTTACTGTAGTGGGCGAAGTGACACTGAATGTACTTAATGCCCTTTCAGAAGCTACCTTAAGAGTGGGGAATGCAAGTTATCATGCTTTCCAAAAGCCTGGAAGGATTCAGATTATACCTGTAAATCTTGCGAAACGAGCTGCATTAACTGTGTTGCAGCCACATATACAGATTGCATTAATTGCCCAGCAGAATCTTATCTTTATTATGGATAATGCAAATACTCTTGCCCATCGCTTTGGTATTCAAACACTACTTACAATTTATGCCTAAACTGCGATAGTCACTGTAAATTATGCGTTGGTCCTTCCTCTTCAAACTGCACTTCCTGCAATAGCAATTCATTTTTAAGCAATGGTCAATGTCTCCCTACATGCCCCACTGGATTCTATCCTTCAACTTCTGACAATTAGTGCAATGGTTGTTCAGGCCACTGCCTTACCTGCACAGGACCCGAAATAACACAGTGTATTACCTGCCAAACAGGATTCTTCTTCGATAACGGCGCTTGTGAATCAACGTGCTTTTCAGAGGGATATTATCAAGATAACAATACATTCCTATGTAAACCCTGTAGCTCTTTTTGCTTATCCTGTTCAGGACCATCCAACAATCAATGTTTAAGTTGCCGCCCTGGCTACAATGATTAAGCTACTACAGGAACCTGTGTACTATCTTGTCCGCTTGGATAAACTAAAAATTTAAATGAAGAAAGTTGTGTGGCTTGTGCATTTCCTTGTACCTAATGTATCCAATTCTCTACCAACTGCACAGTATGTGCCAGTGGTTATTTCTTATTTAATGCTTCTTGCTACCAGACATGCCCTACTGGACTTTATGGGAATTCTTCAACCAAGAATTGTGAAAAATGCAACTCTTTCTGTGCTGCCTGTACTGGATCCTTGGTTACTAATTGTTCATCCTGTAACAGCGGATACTACTTGTTTTCTGTAGCAAGTAAAACCTGTGTGCAGTAATGTTAGAGCGGGCAATATGGCAATGTGAATAGTAAGTAATGCATTGCTTGTCATTCTAACTGTTTAACTTGCTTCGACAGCGGCAATACAGCCTGCTATGAGTGCAATTCTCCCTATTTCCTAGAAGGCACAACCTGCTCTACTGTTTGCCCAGATGGAAAGTATGCGAACTCAAACACTAAAATATGCGAAGTCTGCGCCAGTATCTGTCTGACATGCACAGGTCCCGACATATCTCAATGCTCTAGTTGTATAGACAATTACAGACTGATTAACAGTGCCACTTGCGCTCCTCTGTGTGGATCCTTCTATTACGAAAATACAACTGATTACCTTTGCTATAAATGCGCAGTTGGAGCCATTACATGCTACAATACTGTTTCCAACTCTTCTGCTTGTCTTCCAGGTTATACGCTCTAACAAAAAGTGTGCAAACCAGTATGCCTGTAAGGATAATTCGCCAACTCTCAGAACATTTGTGAAGCCTGTGATCCTGTATGTGAAGAGTGCTCAGGCAATGCATTGGCCTGTCTTAAATGCCCAACTGGTTATTTCTTAAATTACGGAGGAATCTGTGAGTCGGTTTGCCCTACAGGCACTTACACCAACTATACTAACGCCACTTGCTTGAATTGCTCTACGAGATGCTCTTCTTGCACAGGTCCAGAATACAGCCAATGCCAGTCCTGCACAAACGGGTACTATCTTTCATCTACATGGTGTAATTAGACATGCCCGACAGGTTTTTACTCCAACACAAATGGCAATATATGCTCTGTATGTCACAGCAAGTGCGCTGCTTGTTCAGGAGCTGATGAAAATCACTGCTATAGCTGCGCCACAAATTATTATCTATACCTGACTTCTTGCTCTTCAACCTGTCCCAATGGGCGGTATCCTGACAACACTACGAGACTATGTATATAATGCACTGCTCCATGTGCAACTTGTCTAGGAGCTGGAATCAATACCTGTACAAGCTGTCAAAGCTAGCATACATTAGTAGATAATTCCTTTTGCTAAATAGTTTGTTAAGAAGGTTATTTCCGGAATCCAGGCACAAACCTCTGTGTTTTAAATTGTCCAGAAGGTCTTTTTGGAGAGTCTATTGTAGGCTAAGAGAAGGTTTGCAAAAACTGTTATACGACGTGTCTGACTTGTTCTGGTGCAGAGAGTAATCAGTGTTTAACATGCGGGTCCACGCTATTCTTCACTAATAATTCTTGTGTATCAACTTGCCCCACCGGTTATTTCGGGAGCCAATAATCAAAAACTTGTGAAATATGTCATTAGTATTGTACAACCTGTACAGGTGCCCTCATTAGTAACTGTTTGGGATGCATTCCTGGATATTACCTGAACCTAGCAACGACAACCTGCTCCCTATGCAACTCCAAATGCACATTATGCTCCAACAGTAGTGCAAACACTGATTGTGATGCCTGTGCAGAGGGTTATTTCCTCAATGGAAGGACTTGTTAATCAATATGCCCAGGGGGATTGTATGGGGATAATTCAACAAGAAAATGTACTGCATGTGATTCTCATTGTGCAACTTGCTTTGGACCTAATAATACTTAATGCATGCAATGTGCTTCGGCCAATTTCTTTTCCGCAATGTATAAATGTGAAAGCTGTGATAGCAAATGTAGTGAATGTGATGGGTATAATAATACAAATTGCTCTGCCTGCATAATTGGAAATTATCTCTACTAATCTACTTGCGCTGGTGCTTGTCCTGCTGTATTCTATGGAGATGCTGTTGATAGTACTTGCAAACCATGCAATGCTAATTGCACGGTCTGTTCTGGACCTCTCTAGTCTCAATGTTAGGCCTGCTTGTCTGGATTTTACGTTGAGGGCACAACTTGCAAGCTCTGTGCTCAACAATGTACCTAATGTATCTCTTAAACGGAATGCAGTGCTTGCAAGGGAGGGTATTATTTATACATTTCTACTTGTGGATAGACATGTCCTCCTCACTTCTACAGAAATTCAACAGTAAATGAATGCCACTTGTGTGAATCCACCTGTAATGAATGTAAGGATAATGTTCCATAAAACTGCACGTCCTGCTCGGCGGGAAGATACCTTTTTCAATCTAACTATTCCTGTCTTTTAGAGTGTCCCCTTGGCTTCTTCGAAGATATGATTAACTCAAATTGTACTTTGTGTCACACAGCATGCGAAGACTGTTCTGGTTCAACAGACCATGATTGCATCGCTTGCAAATCTGGTAAATTCCTCTTATCCAATAATGGTACTTGCCTTTCTGGATGCCCCGCTGGGTAATTTGGCAACTTTTCAAGTAGAGTTTGTCAAGCCTGCATAGCTTCTTGCACGGAGTGCACAGGAGCATTAGAAACTGAGTGCACAAAATGCAGCAACGGACGATACTACTATCAAAGCAAGTGTTTAACGACATGTCCAGATAGTTATTTTGCTGATAGTGTAGATTTTCTTTGCTTGTCTTGTGATGTGGGTTGCAAACTATGCAACGGAGATAGCAACTAAGATTGCACTGCATGTCATCCAGGCAAATTTTTAATAAACGGAGAGTGTCAGGAACTCTGCCCAGCCCATTACTACGAAGACTTCAGCGATCATGTGTGCAAATAATGTCATTCTACATGCTTGAATTGCACTGCTTCTGCACAGACCAACTGCACTTCCTGTCCAAATACACTTTTCTTCTACAACAATCAGTGTCTGGGCACATGCCCAGCAGGTTTCTTTGGAAATAGTACAATAAACAGTTGCCAGGCTTGTAATGCCGCCTGCGCTACATGCATGGATGGGTCATCTTCTAGCAATTGCACAACTTGCAATGGCACTCTCTTTTTCTACAATAAATAGTGTCTGTCTTTATGCCCAAGCAGCTTTTTCGGAAATACTTCTAATAACGAGTGTGAAACCTGCAATATAACTACTTGCTTGACTTGTGTTGGGCCTAATGAGGACAACTGCACTGGATGTGTTGAAGGCAAATTTTTGAATCAAACTAAATGTTATGACGTGTGCCCTTCTGGATTTTTTGGTGATGAAGGTACAAGAACATGCCTACCCTGCAATGCTGCCTGTGTTACATGTTCTGCTGGCACTATCGAAGACTGTGGAAGCTGCAACGATGGGTATTACCTTTACAACAAATCCTGTCTTAATGATCAATGTCCATCCGGTTATTATAAGTAAGGTACCCCTCATAATTTGTGCTAGAAATGCGATATTACTTGCGCTGAATGTAATGGGCCTTCGCCTGGTGAATGCCTATCATGTTTAACAGGCAGGTTCTTTGTAGCTCAAGAACACGTTTGCGCTGTGCAATGTCCTGCTACCAAATATGGGAATGCTACAGATAATACTTGCTACCCATGTCTGAGTCCATGCAAAGAGTGCAGAGGCCCCTCATCAACTAGCGACTGTGTTTCTTGCATTGATGGCAAATTTCTCAGTAATTATTCGTGCTTATCAACATGTCCAGAAGGATTATACGGGGCTGAGGCTCCAGAAAATTCTTGTAGAGTTTGTTCGCAATCTTGCACTATTTGCTTTGGAGAAACTGCAAATTAATGCTATAGTTGCACTTCAGGAAAATTCTTAATGTAACAGAGCTGCTTATCTTAATGTCCTGATGGCTTCTTCGGTAATAGCAGCAATTCTACATGTGATGCCTGTAATTCAACCTGTGCTACTTGCAGTGGATAGACAGCTTCCAACTGTCTATCTTGTGGCAGTGGGCGTTTCTTTATGGGCAATTCTAGCTAATGTCTTAGCACTTGCCCATCAACAGGATTCTATGCTAACTAGAGCAAGCATCTATGCGATTCATGCAATGTGGATTGTCTTAGTTGTACAGGTGCTTTGAACAACAACTGCACATCTTGTGGAAGTGGAAGATTTCTTCAACAAAGTTTATCAATGTGTCTTACTCAATGTAATGAAGGATTTTATGAAGATGCTGTAGACAACCTATGTCGAACTTGCCATCAATAATGTGCGGACTGCATTGGTGCCAGCGATTCACAGTGCGTTAAATGCTCTGGCTCACTTTTCCTAAGCAACCAATAGTGTTTAAGCACCTGTCCATCTAATTTTTATGGGGATTAATCTGATAATAAATGTAAACAATGTGAATAAACGTGTTTGGAGTGTGTGAGTGGAGGCACAGACAAAAACTGTACAAAATGCAGTAGTGGGCGTTACCTTTACTAAAATCAGTGTCTCACAATCTGCCCTGGCGGATTCTATGGCTTCGAGGACAACCGCACATGTGAAGCCTGCCATAGTAATTGCGCTACTTGTTCAGGTAACGCAACCACTTCCTGCTCCTCCTGCCATAGTGGACGCTTCTTTGTAGCCTCACAGACCAGCTGCGAGCTAGAATGTTCTAGCCATTTCTATGCCAATACAACTACACATTAATGTGAAGCCTGCCACTAGACTTGTGTTAACTGCACAGCATCTGCTTCTAACACCAGTTGTTCTGCCTGTGGGGAAGGCAGATTTCTCTTTAGTGCCTCCTGTTTGGAGCAATGTCCAGAAGGCCTATATGGTGATGCTTAAACTCTAGTTTGCTAGCCGTGTAACTCATCTTGCTTGACATGTCAATCAAGTGCCTTGGATAACGATTGTCTTTCTTGTAGATAGGGTTCTTTCCTCGATACTAATAATCACAAGTGTATGGCCTCTTGCGCGGATGGCTACTATGCTAATGATTTATTACACACTTGCCAACAGTGCAGCATATCTTGCTTGAAGTGCTCTGGACCTTCCAGCAGCGACTGTTTAGAATGCACAGAAAACAGATTTTTCTACCTACATACTTGCCCATTGCTATGCCCAGAAACCGGATTCTATGGTGATGCCACCAGCAAACTCTGTCTAACCTGCCATTACACCTGCCTTGCTTGCTTTGGAGGAGATCTTAATCAATGTACTAAATGTCCTAACAATCGTTTTCTCTTTAGCAATAGTACAACAACTTAAAATTCTGAAGGGGGTGGAAACAATACAGTGGAGAACAACGCATCTTGTGTTACAGCTTGCCCCACAAAATTCTTTGGAGAACACGACCAAATTGAGGATACGCGCATCTGTTAGCAATGCCACACCACCTGTCTAACCTGCTCTGGAGCATTGCAAACACAGTGCTTGAGTTGTGGTGAATCCAAGTTTTTCTTTGAGTCTACTTGTTTAGCTAATTGCCCTGTGGGATTTTACAAGAACACAAGTAGTCAGATCTGCCAACCATGTCATGTAAACTGCTATGAATGTTCAGGAGCTGAGGAGCACAACTGTTTGGTTTGTGGATCAGGAAGATTCCTCTAAGATTCCTCTTGCGTGGAGACCTGCACTGTCTCGGGCACATTCAACGATATTAATACACACTAATGCATGGGCTGTAACTAGAATTGCGCTTAATGCAGTGGCTCCACTTCCAATAACTGCACAGCATGTGCTACAGGAACCTTCCTCTTGCTTCAATGGGTCTCAGAAGAGTACACTAAAGGCACATGTGAGATATTTTGCTAGGATGGTCAGTACGGCGATGCAACATTAAACCTTTGCAAAAATTGCAGTGCTCAATGTTTAACATGTAATAACGCTTCAGAGGCTTCTTGCCTATCCTGCGCTAGCGGCAAGTACCATTATGCAGAGAATTCCTCCTGTTTGAGCAATGAATGTCCCAACGGTTTTTACAAAGCAGAATAAACTCGAACATGCTTGAAGTGTCACGTTACTTGCGAGACTTGTGTGGATGCCAGCTTAAACAACTGCACATTATGCGCGATAAATTTATTCATGACTGGCAATGGTTATCAACAAACTTGTGTGTCTGTTTGTGGATCGGCGATGTTTAGTGACACAGATAGAGTATGTAAGAGCTGCAACGAAACATGCTAAGAATGTGTTGGGGCAAATGATAATAATTGTACGTCATGCGGTTCGGGACACTTCCTTTACTCAGGGTAATGTCTTTCAAGCGCAACGCAGTGCCCTGAAGGCTTCTATGGTGATGATAGCACCCATCTCTGTAAAATTTGTTCCTCAGCATGTAAAAGCTGCAACGGGCCAGCTACGAGTGCATGCATGTCCTGTGCTTCAGGTAGCTTCCTCCTTGAACCGAGCAACGCTCCTTCTTCATGCGTGATCTAATGCCCCAATGGCAAGTATGGCAGGACACTGGACAACACATGTCAGAATTGTGATTCAACATGTTTAACATGTGCTGGCTCCTCCACAAGTGACTGCACCAGCTGCTAGATTGGCTCTATCTACTATGCTGGCACCTGTCTATTCGGCTGTCCAGACGGATACTATATAACAGAATAAAATAATTGTGGCCTCTGCCACTCTAGTTGCTTTACCTGTAGCGGAGGCAATAGCTCAACGTGCATAACATGCTCAGGAGATAGATATCTATATTAGAACAAGTGTGAGCTTGCTTGCCCAAATGGTTTCTACAATAATGCGAATTTACATGTCTGCAGTTCATGTAGTGCAACCTGTGCTACTTGCTCTGGTGCCGACTAGAATAATTGCATTTCATGCGCTATTGGCTACTACCTGTATCTGTAGACCTGTCTTTCTAGTTGCTTGACAGGATACTATGGACTTGCTTAGACCTGCTTTCTTTGCCATGAGTCTTGCAAGACCTGTGATGGCGCCCTTTCTTCACAGTGCACATCATGCATAGGTAATTAGTTCCTTAAGGACGGAACTTGCTTAACGCATTGCCCAAGTGGATACTTCGGAAATTCAACTAGTCAACAATGTGTATTATGCCATAGCTAGTGTGGCAACTGCATGGACAGCACTGCTGAAGGCTGTGTCAGCTGTGCTAATGGGCGCTACCTATTCGAATCCACATGTCCACTCACTTGCCCAAGCAAGTACTACGGTAGCTCAGAGAACATCTGCTAGCCTTGTGAGAGCACTTGCCAAGAGTGCAACGGTCCCTTGGCGGACAACTGCCAACTATGCATTGTGAACCGATATTTGACTGCATCACACACCTGCGTTCTTGTCTGTCCTCAAGAAACTTATGGTGACAGCTCTGATTATTCCTGTAAATCGTGTTACAATACCTGTAACAGCTGCACAAGCTCAGGTAACACACAATGCACATCCTGCAAAGACACTTACTTCCTTAGTGGGGGATAATGTCTTGATACATGCCCAGCATTCTTCTTTGGCAATGCGAGCAGCCACGTATGTGATTCTTGCAATTCATAATGTCTACGCTGTTTAGGTCCCGCTGACACCAACTGTACAGAATGCGTGCAAGGTAAATTCCTATTTGAAGGAACTTGTGTAGCAACTTGTCCTTCTAAAACATATGGAAATTCAGTTACAAAGACTTGTGATAGCTGCAATGCCTTATGCGAATCGTGCACAGGATCAAGCTCTAGCCAATGCTCTTCTTGCAACAGCACAACTTTCCTCTTGAATAGCGAGTGCAAAGAAAGTTGCGGTACTCAATTGTATTATGGAGATTTAATTGAACACGTTTGCAAATAATGCCATAGCACCTGTAAGAGTTGCAGCGGTCCCACAGATAGCAACTGCCTTTCATGCAACTCCGGGAGATTCTTCAAAGACAGCGCCTGTCTTTCCTCTTGTCCAACTATAGCCTACTATGCAGATACGAGTGCTGGCGTCTGTAGTTCCTGCTACTCCTCATGCAGAAGCTGCTCAGGACCTGCAATGACCAACTGTCTCTCTTGCAGTGGAGTGTACTTTCTTTACAGTGGTAAGTGCCAGTCAACATGCCCTAACCAATACTTCTAGGATCTCTCTGATAATACTTGCAAGCTTTGCTACATTAATTGTCAGCAATGTATTGGCTCAACTGAGAATAACTGCACAAGTTGCATATCAGGTACATTCTTATCATCTTCAGGATCGTGTGTTTCTAGTTGCCCCACTGGCAGCTATGGCGATAGTGACGCCGGGGCATGCCAGGCCTGCAATACCTCTTGCGCTACATGTTCAGGCCCTCTCAGCACACACTGCCTTACCTGTTCTAGCCAGCGTTACCTTTACCAAGTATCATGCCTGACCTCATGTCCTAATGGTTTCTTTGCTGATGATATAGCCAACAGCTGTCAGGCTTGCAGCTCTCTCTGTGCTGAGTGCAATGGAAGTTCAC
>Ga0272412_1000534_pt1 | contig 11631 bp, 17 predicted proteins | sample WWTPWeurt_MetaT_FD_193540 | JGI IMG/M metagenome (GOLD analysis project Ga0272412, IMG submission 193540) | Metatranscriptome of activated sludge microbial communities from WWTP in Nijmegen, Gelderland, Netherland - WWTP Weurt (Metagenome... | ecosystem: Engineered > WWTP > Aerobic digester >...
CTCGTGAGCTTCGCGCCAAGAAGTTCATGAAGATCATCTCGCTGGCGCCAGAGGTGCTCTAATGCAGCGCATTCGAAAAGGTGACCTGGTAGAGGTCATTGCTGGCAAAGAAAAGGGCAAGCGCGCGCGTGTGCTGCGCGTTGTCCAGAAGACCCAGCGCGTCGTGCTTGAGCGGCTTCACATGGTGAAGCGGCACACCAAGCCGACACAAAACAACCAGGGCGGCATTCTGGAGAAGGAAGGAACGATCCATCTCTCGAATGTCATGCCGATCGACCCGGGCACGGACAAGCCGACGCGTGTGAAGACCATCGTCAAGGATGGAACTCGCTTGCGTGCTGGCAAGTCGGGCACGGTCATCGAAGCCGAGAAGAAGTAGCGACCCAGAACGGTTCGGGACCCGTCGCCTAGCAAGGTGGCCACCGCTGGTGGTCATCCGCGACGGAAGCGAACGGAGTGATTATGGCAGACGCAAAGAACGAAAAGCCCGCCAAGAAAGAGGCAGCCGCGGCCAAGGATGCGCCAAAGGCAGCCCCGGCCAAAGAGGGCGCAAAGGAAGCCAAGGAACCCAAGGCGGCGGCGAAGGCCGCTGGCGGGGGTAAGGGCCGTGACAAGGGCAGGATTGAAGGCACGCCCAATGCCACCGCTGAAGATCAGATCAAGCGCTCGGCACCGCCACGCCTGCGTCAGCTTTACGACAAGGAAGTGGCCCCCAAGCTGATGAAAGAGTTTGGGTACGCCAACAAGAACCAGGTTCCGCGCTTGGTGAAGATCACGCTGAACATGGGCCTTGGCGAGGCGATCGGGAATCCCAAGATCATCGATCATGCCGTCGAGGAAATGCGCTCGGTGACCGGCCAGCAGCCGGTAGTCACCAAGGCCAAGAAGTCAATCGCGACCTTCAAGCTGCGTGAAGGCCAAAAGATTGGCTGCATGACCACGCTGCGCCGCGAGCGGATGTGGGAGTTCTTCGACCGCCTGGTCTCGTTCGCGATGCCGCGTGTTCGCGACTTCAAGGGAATCTCGCCACGCTCGTTCGACGGTCGCGGCAACTTCTCGATGGGCGTTCGCGAGCAGATCATCTTCCCTGAGATCAACTACGACAAGATCGACAAGATCAAGGGTCTCAACATCACCATCGTCTCGACTGCGAGAACCGATGAAGAGGGACGCGCGCTGCTGCGCCACCTCGGAATGCCGTTCAGGAGCTAATCCATGGCCCGTCTTGCGAAGGAATGGCGTGCTGCGAACAACGTCTTCAAGTTCAAGAAAGTCGACAAGAACGGCAACGTCAGCTCTGTCCGGCAGCGTAATCGTTGTGCCTCCTGCGGACGCCCGCGCGGCTTCATGCGCAAGTTCCAGCTGTGCCGCATCTGTTTCCGCAAGCTGGCGTCGCGCGGTGAGATCCCCGGCGTCGTCAAGTCGAGCTGGTAGCCAGGACCCACGGTGAGAAAATGACCGATCCAATTGGCGATATGCTGACGAGAATCCGCAATGCCATGATGGCGCGGAAAGAGACAGTCACGCTGCCAGCCTCGAACCTGAAGGAGCGAGTGGCTGAGATCCTGCGTGATGAAGGCTATGTCCAGTCCGTGGCACGTGGTACGACCGATCAGGGCAGCGTCCTGACCATCGGCCTGCGCTACGGCCAGGACAACCAGCACGCGATCCAGTCGATGCGTCGCGTTTCGCGCCCTGGCCAGCGCATTTACGTCGGGCACACGGCGATCCCTCGGGTTCGCTCGGGTCTCGGCGTCTCCATCTTGTCCACCTCTCGCGGTGTGCTCACGGACCGTCAGGCCCGCAAGCTCGGCGTTGGTGGCGAGCTTCTGTGTGAGGTCTGGTAATGTCTCGCATCGGAAAGAAGCCGGTTCCAGTTCCTTCCGGCGTGAACGTCACGATCAAGGACTCGACCATCGCGATCAAGGGACCCAAGGGTGAGCTGAAGCGCCCGGTTCCCACAGGTGTGTCGGCCAAGCTCGAAGCCGGTCAGGTCCTGATCCTGCGTCAGGGCGATGGTCGCGAAGAGCGTGCTCGGCATGGCCTGCTGCGGGCGCTGGTGGCCAATATGGTCAAGGGCGTGACCGAAGGCTATACCCGTCAGCTTGAGATCAATGGCGTCGGCTACCGTGCCGAGGTCGTCGGCAACAAGGTCAACTTGGTCGTCGGTCTCTCGCACCCGGTTGAGTTCGCCCTTCCGACGGGCATCGCGGCAAAGGCCGAAAAGGTCAAGAGCACTGTCAACAGCGGCCAGGACGCCGTGATGTTGACGCTGACGGGGGCTGACAAGGAATCGGTCGGCCAGCTTGCGGCGCGCATTCGCAACGTCCGTCCCCCTGAGCCGTACAAGGGCAAGGGCATCAAGTACCTGGAAGAGACGCTTCGTCGCAAGGTTGGTAAGACTGGCGCAAGCTGATTCCGCTCGTTGGGGTTTTCCAACTTCCGTAATACGCCTTCTGCATGGCGCGGCAGGCTCCCTGGTGGGACCGCTCGACGCCTTGACACGGGCAGCTTAGACACGGTGAGAACATGTCGGCGACGAAGATTGATGCGCGTCTCAAGCGCAAGAAGTCCATTCGCAAGCGCATACAGGGCACGATGGAGCGCCCGCGGCTTTCGGTGTTCCGCTCCACGAAGCACATCTATGCGCAGGTCATCGATGATGACAAGCAGTCCACTCTGGCAGCGGCTTCGTCGCTGGAGCCAGAGCTAGAGGCCTCGCTGAAGGGCCTGAAGAAGAAAGACCGGGCAAAGCAGATCGGCAAGCTGATCGCTGAGCGCTGCCTGGCCAAAGGCGTCTCGTCAGTGGTCTTTGACCGCAATGGCTTCATCTATCATGGACGTGTCTCGGCGCTCGCAGATGGTGCGCGCGAGGGCGGACTCAAGTTCTAGGAGACCAGCGTGGCGATCAATTTCAACGAAGTGGGCGAGCTAAAAGATCGCGTCGTCTACATCAACCGCGTTGCCAAGGTCGTCAAGGGTGGCCGTCGCTTTAGCTTCTCGGCACTCGTTGTCGTCGGCGACGGCAACGGCCACGTCGGCGCTGGTCTGGGCAAGGCCAATGAGGTTCCGGAAGCCATTCGCAAGGCAACCGACCAGGCCAAGAAGGGGCTCTTCAAGATCCCTCTGACCGATGGCCGCACCATTCCGCATGAGACGATCGGCGAGTTTGGCTCAGGTCGCGTACTGCTGCGTCCGGCTTCGCCCGGTACCGGCGTCATCGCGGGCGGTGCTGCGCGCGCCATGCTGGAAGTCGCGGGCGTCCAGGACATCCTGACCAAGTGCATCGGCACCTCGAACCCGCACAACGTTGTGCACGCGACGACCCAGGCGCTGCAGAGCTTGCACGCACCGGATGCGGTCGCCCGCCGCCGGGGTAAGACCGTCGAGCAGCTGCACAGCACCTAGGCGCAGCAGGTCCGAGACCCAAACGTATCGCGCGTGCCTGGGCCACCACAGCCGGCTCAGGCTAAGGACAAGGGAATTCATCATGGCGCTGAAGCTGAAAGTGACTTTGATCCGCAGCGGCATCAATCGCCCTGAAGATCAGAAGCAGACGATCAAGGCGCTTGGACTCACCAAGATGCACCGCTCTAACGAGCTGAAAGACACCGAGGCCGTCCGCGGCATGATTCGCAAGGTGTCGCACTTGGTCAAGGTCGAGCCCGTCGAGTAAACGCATATCGATGCCGCCACACTCGGCGTGCGTCGCGAAGGATTGAACAATGGGTACTACGCTACATACCCTGACTCCGAATGAAGGGGCGACCAAGCCCCGCAAGCGTGTCGGCCGTGGTCACGGCTCGGGCACGCACAAGACCAGCGGCAAGGGCACCAAAGGCCAGAAGGCCCGCACGGGTCACCACGGCATTCCGAAGCCGGGCTTCGAAGGTGGTCAGACGGCCATGGCGCGTCGTCTGCCCAAGCGTGGTTTCAACAACCCGTTCCGCCGCGACATCTTCGCGTTGAACCTGGGTGATATCGCAGCCCGCTTCGCGCAGCCCAGCGCAGCGGTGGGCATCGATGATCTGAAGAACGCCGGCATGGTTCCGCGCTCGGCCAAGGTCGTAAAGATCCTCGGCAGCGTGCGCGAAGGCCAGGCTGTGCCGGCCGGCATGAAGGTTGCGGCACACATGATCTCGGCGTCGGCGCGTGTGCACCTCGAGAAGGCCAAGGGCTCGTTTGAGGCCGTGGCCCTGCACGTGCCCAAGCCCGTCAAGCGGCCCGAGAAGAAGAAGAAGAAGTAATCCCTTCACTGCGTGGCTGGGGGGCGGGCGAAACAGACGCTCGACCTCTCGCTGCGACAAAGAGAAGAAATGGCGTCGAACATCGCCAACATTGCCAAGATCCCAGAGCTGCGGAAGAGAATCTTCTTCACGCTGGTTCTGCTCGCGGTCTATCGCATCGGGGTCTTCGTCACGGTACCGGGCGTCGACCGCCAGGTGATGAAGAACATTTTGAAGTCTGCCTCGGGTTCGTTCCTGGGCTTGCTCAACATGTTCTCGGGTGGCGCGCTGGAACAGCTGTCGATCTTCGCGCTGGGCATCATGCCCTATATCAGCTCGTCGATCATCCTGCAGCTGCTCACAGTCGTGCTGCCGGTGTTGGATCGCCTTCAAAAAGAAGGCGAGCAGGGTCGCCGCAAGATCAACCAGTACACCCGCTACGGTACGATCGTCATCTCGCTGGTGCAGGCGTTCTTCATTGCCCGCTGGCTCGAAGGCAACAATCGCAGCTTCTCGCAGTTTGGCTCAGTGGTTCTAAACCCCGGCCTGGGCTTCGAGATGCTGACGATGATCACGCTGACCACCGGCACTGCCTTCATCATGTGGCTTGGCGAGCAGATCACGGAGCGCGGTATCGGCAATGGTATCTCGCTCATTATCTTCGCCGGCATCGTGGCCCGCTTCCCAGACGCCATGACTCAGCTCTTCCAGAAGTCCTCTTCGCAGGGGGACATGACGGTGTTTGAGCTGTTCTTGGTAGGCGGTATCGTCGTCGCAGTCATCGCGGCCATCATCTTCTTCGAGCGTGGCTATCGCAAGATCCCGGTCCAGTACGCCAAGCGCGTGGTCGGTCGCAAGGTCTACGGCGGACAGTCAACGCACCTGCCGCTCAAGATCAACGTGGCGGGTGTCATTCCGCCGATCTTCGCTTCCTCGATCCTGCTGTTTCCCGCGCAGCTTGCGGGCTTCGTTCAGTCGTCGTGGATGCAGCGTGCTGCCGATGTGCTCAACCCGGGTGACTGGCGCTACAACGCGCTGTACATCGGGCTGATCATCTTTTTCTGTTACTTCTACACCGCGGTCACCTTCAATCCCGTCGACATCGCCGACAACATGAAGAAGTACGGCGGCTTTATCCCGGGGATTCGGCCCGGCAAGAAGACGGCCGAGTACATCGATCGCGTTCTCACCCGCCTGACGTTTGGTGGCGCGCTCTACATCTCTGCGGTCTGCGTGCTGCCGACGTTCATGCAGCAGAAGTTCAAGGTGCCGTTCTACTTCGGCGGTACGTCGCTGCTGATTGTCGTCGGTGTGGCGCTGGATACGGTTCAGCAGATCGAGAGCCACCTGATCACTCGCAACTACGAGAACGTGACCGGCCCCAAGGGTCCGCGGATTCGTGGTCGCATCACCCGCACGCGATAACCGGACGGGGAGAGCGCGATGCAGCACAACATCTATCTGTTTGGTGCGCCGGGAGCAGGCAAGGGAACGCAAGCTCAGCTCTTGTCTGAGAAGCTGGGTATCCCGCAGCTATCGACCGGCGACATGCTGCGCGCCGCTCGCAAGGAAGGCAGCGAGCTTGGCAATCGCGTCGCCGCCCTGATGGATTCCGGACAGCTCGTGCCCGATGAGGTGGTGATCGAGCTTGTAAAACAGCGTCTAGCCCGTCCAGATCATCAGTCGGGCGTCATCCTCGATGGCTTCCCCCGGACGCTCAAGCAGGCCGAGGCGCTGGATACGATGTTCGCGGCAACTGGCCGGGCGCCGTTGCAGGTGATCTCGGTCGAGGTGGCCTTCGACGAGATTCGCCGCCGGCTGGCTGGCCGTCGCTGGTGCAGCCGCTGCAATGGCACCTTCCACGTGACGGACAACCCACCACGACCCGGCAATGTGCCTGGCTGTGATGTGTCCTCATGCCCCCTGGAAGTGCGTACCGACGACCGGCCCGAGGCCATCGAGAAACGCCTCCAGGCGTATAGCCAGCAGACAGCGCCCCTCATGGACTACTACCGGCAGCGCGGCGTGCTGCGCACGGTGCAGGGCACTGGCCCGATCCAGGAAATCTTCGCGGCTCTTCAGGCCTGCCTCTCGGCCTAAGCGCCGTCTCGCACCGACCTCTTCTCTGTAATGCGCATCTATTACAAGACCCCTTCAGAGATCGAGAAGATGCGCGACGCGAACCTCGTGGTCTGCGAGGTTCTTGATGTGCTGGAAGAGCGCTGCCGTCCGGGTGTGGCGACGGCTGAGCTAAACGAACTCGCTGACCGAACGCTGAAGAAGCTCAACGCGACTTCGGCTTTCTTGGGATATGGCCATCCTCCGTATCCCGCTGTTCTTTGTACCTCTATCAATGAAGTGGTAGTCCACGGGATCCCGCGCAAAGACGAAGTGCTGAAGGACGGGGATATCGTCGGCATTGACTTCGGCGCGTTTCGCCACGGCTTCTGTGGTGACTCGGCGCGCACGGTCATGGTCGGCAAGGTCTCGGACGCAGCCCGCAAGCTGGTGGAAGCGACGCGAAACGCGCTGGACCTGGCGATCGCGCGCTGCCTGCCGGGGAATCGTCTACAGGATATCGGCTGGGCGGTGCAGTCGTTTGTCGAGCCGCTTGGCTATTCCGTCGTGCGCAAGTTCGTTGGGCACGGCATCGGCCGAGCCATGCACGAGGATCCACAGGTCCAGAACTATGGCGAGCCAAACAAAGGCATCCGCCTGAAGCCTGGGCTGGTCTTGGCAATTGAGCCGATGATCAATGCTGGCAGCCCCGACGTCGAGCTTCTCGACGATGGCTGGACAGCGGTCACAGTTGACCGACGGCTCTCTGCCCACTTCGAACACTCCGTGGCGATCACCGACAACGGCCCCGTTGTCCTCAGCCGCCGCTAAATCCGCGTCGTCACAGTATTTTTCTTGCACGCGTTTTTTTTTTGCGTTACATCAGGCAGCCACGCCGTAAGCAGTGGCCCGAAATACACGTCGCCGGAGCTAGACGATGAAGGTAAGAGCGTCCGTCAAGAAGGTTTGTGAGAAGTGCAAGATTGTTCGCCGCAAAGGCGTTGTGCGGGTCATCTGCGAAAACCCCCGTCACAAGCAGCGACAAGGCTAAGACCCAAATTTCCCGTCGACACGGGAAGGCTCGGAAACGGGAAGGAAGACTCTGAATGGCTCGTATCGCAGGCGTAGACCTTCCGCGCAACAAGCGCATGGAAGTAGCTCTCAGGTACATCTATGGCATCGGGCCCTCGCTGGCGCGCGAGATTCTGCAACGCGCGGGAGTGAGCTTCGACAAGCGCTCCGATGATCTCGACGAAGCAGAGATCCGCAAGATCCGCGACGTCATCGAGGCGGAGTACAAGGTCGAAGGCGATCTCCGTCGCGAAGTCTCGATGAACATCAAGCGCCTGATGGACCTGGGATGCTATCGCGGACTGCGGCATCGCAAGGGGCTGCCGGTGCGTGGCCAGCGTACCCACACCAATGCGCGTACTCGCAAGGGACCGCGCAAGGGTGGCTTGGCCCGTAAGAAGCCGGCCGCCGGTGGCGCGGGCTAGTTCCAGAGCTTCGAGGCGACCGCTTCGGACAACGACTTCAGAGCGCCCGGTTCATTTGCGCATTGAGCCCCCGCCAGCGAGGGAGCGAGTGATGAGCCGGCGCATGAATGGAAGAGCATGACGGCGAAGGCAAAAGTTAAGAAGAAGGTTCGCAAGAACATCCAAAGTGGCATCGCCCACATCCAGTCCACCTTCAACAACACGATCGTCACGATCTCGGACGTGTCGGGCAATGTTGTTGCGTGGTCCTCGGCGGGCGTGCGCGGCTTTAAGGGCTCGCGCAAGTCGACGCCGTTCGCAGCGCAGCTCGCTGCTGAAGACGCCGCCAAGAAGGCCATTGAGCACGGCATGCGAACCGTCTCGGTGCTGGTCAATGGCCCCGGTGCAGGCCGTGAGTCTGCTCTTCGTGCGCTGCAGGCGGCCGGCTTCAAGATCAGCCTCATTCGCGACATCACGCCGATACCGCACAACGGCTGTCGTCCGCCGAAGCGACGTCGCGTCTGATTGGGCTGTTGTTCCGCAAATGACCTAGGCCAACCCAACACGGCCTGCGGAAAAAGAATCGAAGGGATCTCATGGCTCGATACACAGGACCTGTCTGCCGGCTTTGTCGCCGCGAAGATATGAAGCTCTTCCTGAAGGGCGATCGTTGCTACACGGACAAGTGTGGCTTTGAGCGTCGTGCCTATCCGCCAGGACAGCACGGGCAGAACCGCCGTCGTAAGAACTCGGACTACGGCGAGCAGCTGCGCGAAAAGCAGAAGGTCAAGCGCATCTATGGCATCGCTGAAAGGCAGTTCCGCGGCTACTACTACCGCGCGAGCCGCATGAAGGGCGTCACCGGCGAGAACCTGCTGCAGCTCTTGGAGCGCCGCCTGGACAACATCGTGTACCGCCTGGGCTTTGCCAGCAATCATGCCGAGGCGCGTCAGCTGGTGCGCCATGGTCACTTCTCGATCAATGGCACCCGCGTGAACATCCCCTCGTACCTGGTTCGTGCCAACGACGCGATCACCATACGAGAGAGCAGCAAGAAGATGCCGCGCCTGGCTGAGAATCTCAACGCGGTGGACCGTCGTGGTGTGCCGCAGTGGTTGGAGCTGGACAAGGACAACTTCCGTGGTCGCATCAAGGCGCTGCCGGCCCGCGAAGACCTGAAGATGGAAATTCGCGAGCAGCTCATCGTCGAGCTGTACTCGAAGTAAGCGATCGACCGCCGCAATCCTTAGCGGATAAAGAGCTCTAAAGCCGAGATTCGGAGAGTATTGAGATGTCTACTGCGCAGGTGAATCCAGCGGTCGTGTCGCGCAACTGGCGTGACCTTATTCGACCCAAGGCGCTCGAAGTGGACAAGGAATCGCTGACCGCTACCTACGGTCGCTTCTCCTGTGAGCCGCTTGAGCGTGGCTTCGGCACCACCATCGGCAACAGCCTGCGCCGGGTGCTGCTGTCTTCGCTGCAGGGCGCCTCGATTGCAGCCATCAAGATCGACGGTGCGCTGCACGAGTTTCAGACGCTGCCCGATGTCGCCGAGGATGTCACGGACATCATCCTGAACCTCAAGGACGTGCTCATCAAGATGCACGATCCGAAGACTCGCGTCCTGCGCATCGACAAAGAGGGCGAGGGGCCGGTCACGGCGGGCGATATTCAGGCGGTCGATGGCGTCGAGATCCTGAACCCTTCGCACCACATCGCGACGCTCTCTCGGGGCGGCAAGATGCACGCGGAGCTGGTGGTCCAGATGGGCCGCAGCTATGTTCCGGCCGATCGCAACAAGCAGCCGAACATGCCGATCGGGATGATTCCGATCGACGCTCTCTACTCGCCGATAAAGAAGGTCAACTATGTGGTCACGCACGCACGCGTTGGCCAGCAGACCGACTACGACAAGCTGACCTTGGAAGTCTGGACCGACGGCTCGGTTCGCCCCGATGACGCCGTCGCGTACGCCGCCAAGATCATGAAAGACCAGCTCACGATCTTCATTAACTTTGAAGAGACGTTCGAGCCCAGCGACGAGCCCGTCTCGGAAGAGCAGGAGAAGCTCAACGAGAACCTGGACAAGTCGGTGGACGAGCTGGAGCTATCGGTGCGCTCGGCCAACTGCCTGCAGAACGCGAACATCCGCTACATCGGTGAGCTGGTTCAGCGTACCGAAGCCGAGATGCTGAAGACCAAGAACTTCGGCCGCAAGTCTCTCAAGGAGATCAAGGAAATCCTGGGAGAGATGGGGCTGTCGCTTGGGTTGAAGCTGGAAGGCTGGGTCCCGCCGGCGCAGCGCAACAAGGCGTAGGCGACGGACTCGGACACTTAGGCACCTGCTACACGAGACAAAGAACCTGTGCCAGCGCGCTGGCACCTAGGAACGGGCATCAGAGATGCGTCACCAGAAATCAGGAAAGAAGTTCGGTCGCGAGTCGGCTCACCGACGGGCAATGTGGAGCAATATGGTCGCTTCGCTCATCGAGCACGAGCGGCTTGAGACCACCGTGGTCAAGGCCAAGGAGCTGCGCCGCTTTGCCGAGCCGGCCATCGCGTGGGCGGTTTCAGTCGGTCAGTTGCTGGCTAAGGATACCGAGAAGCGCTCTGATGAGGAGCGCGTGCAGATTGTGCATGCGATGCGCATGGCACAGCGGGTTGTGAAGGCTCGCCCGGCCCTGCACAAGCTGTTCGGTACGCTCGGACCGCGCTATTCCGGTCGACATGGCGGCTATATGCGCATCGTCCAGACAGGCTGGCGTCACGGCGACGCAGCCCCGATGGCGATCGTCGAGCTCGTCGATCGTCCCGCTGCTGAAGCGTCCGAAGCCAAGTAGGCATCGGCGTCTGCCCCGCTGAGTTTTTCCCCTCCGCCCTCCTTCTAGAGGGCTTCTCTCTTCCGCAGACTGCGGCCGCAGCTCGCTGCGGTTTCGCGGCAGAGCTCCCAACCCTTTCAGAGACCGACGAGCAGGCGAGTCCTGCCGCTGTGGTTTTCTTTCCGTCTGTTCGCGCAGCCACCGCCGGAAAATTTCGAACTCGCTCGCCACGGGATGACAAAGGCCGCGAGGCCGTGAAGCGTGTTGAGAGCGTTTCATCCCTGCCCGCGCCGTCTGCCTGCGACCCCTTTCGCGAGACAACGCGATATGATGAGGGCCTCACGCTCTACCCTTGGAGGCTGAATGTCGCTTCTTCGTGTGCTTCGCAGTCCGTGGGCGCGGGTCGGGGGACTCGCTCTGTCGCTGACGGGGGCCGTGTCCCCAGCCCAGGCATTCTGCGGCTTTTTTGTGTCGGGGGCGGATGCCTCGCTGACCAACAACGCCTCGCAGGTGGTGCTGCTGCGCAAGGGCAGCCATACCACGCTCAGCATGTCGAACAACTACAAGGGACCGCCCGAGGACTTCGCGATGGTTGTCCCCGTTCCCGTCGTGCTGAAGAAAGAGCAGGTCAAGACGCTGTCGACCGAGGTGTTCCGTCGCGTCGATCAGCTCAGCGCGCCTCGGCTCGTCGAGTACTGGGAACAGGACCCCTGCTATGTGCCACCGCCGCCGGCCCCTCCGGGATCGGTGGCGTATTCGGCGATTCCGGCGCCCGCACCAGTTGAGTCGAGCGCCGGGCGCTTTGGCGTCACCATCGAAGCCAAGTTCGAAGTCGGCGAGTACCAGATCCTGATCCTGTCGGCCAAGGAGTCCGGAGGCCTGGAAGGCTGGCTGCGCCTGGCGAAGTACAACATTCCCAAAGGCGCGTCGCAGGCGCTGGCTCCATACATTCGCGAGGGGATGAAGTTCTTTGTCGCCAAGGTCGACATCAAGAAGGTCCAGCGCGACAAGCGTGGCCTGGTGGTGCTGTCGCCGCTGCGCTTTTCGTACGAC
>Ga0272412_1000537_pt1 | contig 11616 bp, 23 predicted proteins | sample WWTPWeurt_MetaT_FD_193540 | JGI IMG/M metagenome (GOLD analysis project Ga0272412, IMG submission 193540) | Metatranscriptome of activated sludge microbial communities from WWTP in Nijmegen, Gelderland, Netherland - WWTP Weurt (Metagenome... | ecosystem: Engineered > WWTP > Aerobic digester >...
CTATTGACGATGCGATATTACGCAGCGTTTTCTTTAGATTCCTCGGAGTCCGTCGTTGGCTCGGATGGCTCTTCGGCCGTAGTTTCGTCAGCAGCAGGAGCTGCCTCAGCTACTACTTCAACCGGAGCTGCTTCTTCAACAGCAGGAGCTACTTCAGCTACTACTTCGACCGGAGCTTCTACGATTGGAGTCACTTCTTCTACCATTGGAGCTACTTCTTCTACCATTGGAGCTGCTTCTTCTACCACCGGAGCTGCTACAGGAGCGGCTGCAGGTTTAACTGTTGCAGCTGGTTTTGGAGCTGCTTTTTTGCGGCGTAGACGGATAACACCATCACGGGAAGCTGAGAAATCAACGAGCTCAATCATTGCGATACGGCCGGCGTCGCCACGACGTGTACCTAATTTCACGATACGGGTATATCCGCCCGGACGATTGAGTACTGCCGGAGCAATCGTATCAAACAATTCCTGAACGACACCTTTATTACGAATCGAGCGATAAACTTCGCGACGATTGTGAATATCGATGGTTTGTCCTTGAGGAAGGAGACCTTGTTGTTCACGTTGAAGCGCGTGTTTTGCACGAGTAATTAACTGCTCGGCGAACGCACGGAGTTCTTTTGCTTTTGCTTCTGTTGTGGAGATTTTTTTATGTTGAAAGAGCGAACTCGCCATATTGCACAAAAGTGCTTTTCGATGACTTGCTGTACGCTTCAGTTTTCTGCCTGCTCTATTGTGTATCATAGCACTTTCTGTTTGCCTAAAAAACTACAAGAAATAGATGTCTGTAAATTAAGTCTAATCAATTACTTATCTGATGCTAATCACGCAGCAGGTTCGACAATTGCTTTAGGTTCGTCTTTGATGTATTTTTCAACATTCATTCCAAAAACCAAGCCATTATCACGCACTACTTCTGAGAGTTCTGTGAGAGATTTGCGACCGAAGTTTCGGAATTTAAGGAGATCTTGTTCATTGAGAGCAACAAGCTCTGCGAGATTTTTGATATTTGCCGCTTTCAAACAGTTGTGGGCGCGAACGGATAATTCGAGTTCATCAACCGGTGTAAGAAGGATGCGACGGATACGAGTTTTCTCGACTTCTTTTGCTTCTTCTTCAACGACTTCGACTTGTTGCTGTTCACGTTTAATTTCATCGAAATTAATGAAGAGCAATATATGCTCATGAAGAATCTGAGCAGCATCTTGGAGTGCTTCTTGCGAAGTAAGCGTACCATCGGTAGAGATATCAATTGTAAGCTTTTCGTAGTCCGTTTTTTGACCCACGCGATGTGGATCAACGGTATAAATGACATTTTTAATAGGTGTGTAGATAGCATCGATTGGAATCATTCCGATTGGATAATCGGTAGGATTCTGTTCTTCGGCCGGCACATATCCTTTACCTCGACCAACGCGTAATTCAACTTCGAAATCAGCATCATTTGCAAGTGTTGCAATATGATGATCAGGATCCATAACTTCAATCTGTGGATTGGAATTTTCGATATCTAATGCTGTCCACGTGCCCGGACCTTTGAGGCGAAAGTTGATGCGGGGTGGCTTTTTGTCAAGAACGCGCATCCGAACTTCTTTAAGATTCAGAATAATCTCGGAAACATCTTCAAGGACGCCTGGAATTGTCTGAAATTCGTGAAGAACAGAACTTATTTTCATCCCGATAATAGCCCAACCCGGAGTGGATGAGAGGAGCACGCGACGAAGCGCATTACCAACCGTCACACCATAGCCCTCTTCGAGAGGCTGGAGGACAAACTTGCCGTGATAAGGACTCGACGACTCATCAATGTGCACCCTTTCAGGCATTTGCATTGGAGTAGTACTCATAATAATCTTTCTATTTTGTTAAACTTAGGGATAGAGGCAATCAACATCGGTAACTAATCAAAACTTATCTAAAGTTTTAAAGTACAGTACATACGTACAATACCATTGATTATACTCTCCGACGTTTTGGAGGACGGCAACCATTGTGTGGAAGCGGTGTTTGATCTAAAATATTCAATATTTCAAGACCTGAATGAGCAAGCGCACGGATGGCAGCTTCACGCCCGGAGCCCGGACCTTTTACAATTACTTCAACCTTACGTAATCCCATTTCATACGCTTCTTTCCCGGAGCGTTCCGCTGAGACTTGAGAAGCATACGGAGTATTCTTCTTGGAGCCGCGGAAACCATTTCTACCGGCAGATGACCAACTCAACGTGTTGCCATAACTGTCAGTAATCGTGACAATTACATTGTTGAATGTAGCTTTAACGTATGCTTTGCCATGTACATCGGCAACAACTTTTTTCTTTACTCTTTTTTTAACAGAAGCCATTGATTATATTTTTTAGTATGAAAACAATGTTATGATATACCACAATAAAATAACAGTAGAGAATATTATTTCTTCGATGCGGCTTTCTTCTTGCCGGCTACTGTTTTTCTACGACCTTTACGAGTACGAGAATTAGTTCTTGTACGCTGTCCACGAGCAGGAAGCCCACGACGGTGGCGCAATCCACGATAGCAACCAATATCCATTAAGCGTTTGATATTGAGCTGAATCTCCGAACGAAGCTGACCTTCGACCTTATATTCAGCGATTACTAACCGAATGCGAGCAATTTCTTCGTCTGTCCAAGTTTGGATACGTTTTGCAAAATCAATGCCTGCTTTTGTCAAAATGTTCGCAGATGTATTCGGTCCTACTCCATAAATGTAGGTAAGCCCGATAATTCCGCGTTTGTTTCTTGGTAAATCAATTCCAGCGATACGTGCCACGATGTTTCTCCTTAATTATCCTTGACGTTGTTTGAAGCGTGGATTTTTCTTGTTGATAATATATACTCTACCCTTGCGACGAACAATTTTGTCGTGAGGATTTCTCTTTTTTACTGATGCTTGTACTTTCATAGTTTTATCTATCGAAAATCTATAATGTATGATTCTTATTTATATCTATAAACTATACGACCTTTTGAAAGATCATACGGCGATAACTCAACAGTTACTTTATCTCCTTGGAGAATCTTAATAAAGTTCATTCTCATCTTACCGGAGATATGTGCCAGAACTTTATGTCCATTATCAAGCTTCACAATAAACTGAGTATTGGGAAGCGTTTCATCAATTACACCATCTACACGAATCAGGTCTTGTTTTGCCATAATTTTATCAAACCATCTGCGTAAGTATAATAGGCTTACCGTTATCTACAATTACAGTATGCTCAAAATGAGCAGAAGGACGGTTGTCGGATGCATATACCGTCCATCCATCTGAGGCAGTACTAACAGCGAAACTACCACTGTTGACCATGGGCTCAATAGCAAGCGCTTGACCTTTGCGCAGCTTTTCATTTGGAAATCTAGATCTATGAAGCAATGGAGGCACAAAATTTGGTATAGCCGGGTCCTCGTGCAAATGGCGTCCAACGCCATGCCCTACCAGCTCTCGTACAACAGAAAATCCATTTTTTTCAACCATAGTCTGCACAGCTCGTGCAATATCATACACTTTATTCCCAACGATTGCCTGTGCTACACCCGCCATGAGCGAATCATAGGTCACTTTCAATAGCTTTTGTTTATCTGCTGATATTTCACCGACCGGAAATGTAGTCGCGCTATCTCCATAGTAACCCGCCTTTCGGACACCACAATCAACTGATATGATTTGTCCTTCTTTGAGTTTTCTCTCGGATGGCAGCCCGTGGACAACTTCTTCATCTATTGAAATACACAGCGAACTAGGGAAAGGTTTTCCATCAACTACATAACCCTTGAATGCCGGCTCACCATTTTGCGAGCGAATATAATCTTCAGCAATTGTATCCAATTCGATTGTAGTAATTCCGGGAGCAATATACTTCTGTACTTCAAGAAGAGCTCCTACAACAATTCTACATGATTCTTCTATAGCACTTAATGATGAACTTGTCTTTATAAAAGGAGCTTCCATAAGTGTCTAGATGATATATTAGAACCCACCGGCACCAACATTAGCTCGCCCTTTTATTTTACCGCTTTTCATAAAGCCATCGTAATGACGCATAAGTAAATACGACTCTATCTGTTGAAGTGTATCTAATGCCACACCTACAATAATCAGCAAACTTGTGCCACCGAAAAACGATGCAAACCCCGGGGGAACTGCGAGTACGTTTTGGATAAAAGTAGGCAAAATTGCGATTAAAGCCAAAAAGATAGATCCAGGTAATGTTATTTTCGTGAGAATATTCTCAATATAATCAGCTGTGGGTTTACCCGGGCGTATACCTGGTATAAATCCACCGTTTTTCTTCATATTTTCAGCTACTTCTTTAGGATTAAATACGATAGCCGTATAGAAATAAGTAAAGAAAACAATAACAATGCCGTACATAAAAGCGTATACGAATGAGCGTTCGCTGAACAAATTTGCAATTGTTGCCAATCCTGGGCTGTCTGGAAAGAAGCTCAATACAGTATTAGGAATAAACAATACAGACTGCGCAAAAATAATCGGCATGACGCCTGCAGTATTGACCCGTAAAGGTATATACTGAGTTGTTCCGCCATATGTTTTTTTTCCAACAACTCGTTTTGCATATTGAACTGGAATTCTACGTGCGCCTTGCGTTGCCAAAATAACGGCTGCAATAATAAAGACGAGCATTCCAGCCATAATGACATCTACTATCCATAGTCGTGAATTTGCTTGGATAAGCTGGTACTCTTGACCGATAGCTGATGGTAGTCGAGCAATAATACCGATAAAAATTATTAATGAAATGCCGTTTCCTAGTCCACGATCTGTTATTTGCTCACCAAGCCACATCAAGAAAATGGTACCCGATGTAAGTATGATAATTGAAGTTACCGTAAATCCAATTCCGTCAAATGGTACCACACCTTGCCCGCCACCGGCAATTTTAATACTAATTCCCCAAGCTTGTAACGCTGCTATTAATACAGTAAGATATCTGGTATATTGATTGATTTTTCGCCGACCATCTTCACCGTCACGCTGCATTTTTTGTATTTGCGGCATGACAATAGCAGCAAGCTGTAATACAATCGAGGCAGATATATACGGCATAATGCCTAACGCAAAAATAGCCGCGTTAGACAAAGCGCCACCGACAAACAAATCGTAGAGTCCAAGGAGTGTATTAGAATCTCCGCTGCTTGATGATTGAAGTGCTACAACATCAACACCGGGCAACGATATATAAGCACCAATACGAACCACCACCAATATTCCGATTGTGAAGAGAATACGTTGGCGGAGTTCTTCTATCTTGAAGATATTCTTAAAAGTCTGTACTATATTAGCCATTGGTTATCGCTGTGCCCCCCGCAGACTCAATTTTTCGCTTCGCTGTCTCAGAAAAACTGTCTGCTGAAATGTGAAGTTTTGCGGTTAATTCACCATTTGCCAGAATTTTCAGCGGAACATTTCTTTTGCTGATTGCGCCGATTTCATAGAGAATCTCGGGTGTTACGCTTGAGCCTTGAAATTTATCTGCAGCTGCTAATTCTTGAATAGTGCCAAGGTTGAGGATTTGATATTCTACGCGGAATGGGTTACTAAAGCCAAATTTAGGTAATCGTCGGCTTAAAGGCATTTGACCGCCTTCAAATCCACGTTTACTTTCGTAGCCGGAGGTAGCCATGTGTCCTTTGTGACCGCGTGTAGAAGTCCCACCGTGCCCGGATCCTGCTCCACGTCCAATACGTTTTTTCTTACCGATTGACCCTTTTGCAGGGCTTAAATTTCCAATATGCTTCATAGTAGTTCCTAGTTTTTATGCAGTTACATCTTCAACTGAGACAAGGTGATTTACAACGGCTATCATACCTAATATTTGAGTATTCTTAGGTTGAATTACTGAGTAATTTGGCCTGCCGAGACCCAACGCTTTTATCGTACGTTTTTGCTTTTCAAGGCACTTAATAATACTGCGAGTCTGTGTAATTTTAATTTTTTCCATAGCTTTAAGTAGTAGTAATAATTATCCGCGCATCACTTTTTCTACCGAAATCCCACGTCTCGCAGATACGGACTGAGCATCTTCGAGCTGAGTTAATGCTTTAATCGTTGCTTTGACAGTATTATGTGGATTTGACGATCCCATACTTTTTGTGAGCACATCCTGAACTCCGGCTAACTCAAGTACGGCACGAACGCCACCAGCGGCAATGACACCTGTTCCTGGAGTAGCAGGTTTAATAAACACACGAGCTGCGCCGAATTTACCGACAACATCATGTGGTATCGTAGTGTCTTGCAAACGCACGGCAACAACGTTTTTCTTCGCTGCATCGGTTGCTTTGGTTACAGCATCGACAACTTCGCCGGCTTTACCAAGACCATAACCGATATGTCCGTTACCATCTCCAACGACCACAATCGCAGAGAAATTAAAACGACGTCCACCTTTTACAACCTTAGCAGTACGCCCGACATAGACGAGCTTATCTTTAAGATCGATCTCTGAAACTCTAATTTTAGCCATTATATTTCCTTTTTTGATTAGAATTGCAAACCTGCTTCACGGGCGGCGTCTGCAAGTGCCTTTACACGACCATGATAAATATAACCATTTCGGTCAAAAGCAACGGATGTGATATTTTTTTCAAGTGCACGCTTTGCTATCAAAGCACCGACAATTTTACTGCTGTCACTTTTTGTACTTTCATTTCCCATTGCTGCGATAGCTTCTTTTTCTACAGTACAAGCCGAAACTAACGTCGAATTTTGTGTATCGTCGATTATTTGTGCGTAGATGTGCTTTAGACTTCTATACACGGTCATTCGATAGCGTTCGGGTGATCCGCTGACTTTCTTCCGCACTCGCATTTTGCGACGTATACGACGTTCTTTTTTAATATTTGAGCTCATTATCTATATCCTCAATCAACATTTAGAATTTCAGTGTTTATTTACCTGCAGACTTACCGGCTTTACGACGAATTTGCTCGCCTTCATACCGAATACCTTTGCCTTTATAAGGCTCCGGTGGACGTAACCGGCGTATCTTAGATGCTATTTCACCGATAAGATGCTTATCAATACCTTTTACCTGAATCTGCGTCGGTGCAGGTACATTAAACTCGATTCCGTTTGGTGGGATGAATAATATCGGGTGAGAATATCCCAACGACAAGAATAAACGTCCGCTTCTCATTTCAGCTCTATACCCGACACCTTCAATAATCAGGTTGCGCTGGAATCCATTGAGAACACCTTCAATAGCATTTGCAGATAATGCACGTGTCAATCCATGTAAGGCGCGTACATCTTTTTGATCGCTGCTACGAGCAAAGGTTAAGATATTATTCTCGTTAGTAAATGAGATTTCAGAGGGAATTATAACGCTAAGTTCACCTTTGGGACCTTTAGCTTTCAGTGTGCCATCGGTAATCGTAACTTGTACATTACTTGGCACTGTTATTTGCTTTTTTCCTACACGGGACACTGTATTGCTCCTTAATTATTACCAGACTGTGCAAAGAATTTCACCGCCTACATTATATAGCCGTGCTTGTTTATCGGTCATCACACCTTTTGATGTCGAAACAATCGCCACACCAAGTCCATTACGAACTCTCGGCAATTTATCAGCAGGTGAATATACCCGTCGTCCGGGTTTGCTTATTCGCTTTACCTCTTGAATTGCGGGCAATCCGTTGTGGTAACGCAAAGCAACTCTAAGAACGCCTTGTTTATCGTCTTCTATTTTCTCAAATCCTGCAATAAATCCTTGCTCTTTGAGAATAGCAGCTACTGCTAGCTTGAGATTTGAAGAGGGAGTGTCAACCGTTTTATGCTTTGCACTTGCGGCGTTTCTCATTCTTGTCAAAAAATCTGATATTGTATCTGATACTGGCATAATATTCTTGCTAAACTAAAATATATGTAATTACCAACTTGCTTTGCGAATTCCGGGGATTTTACCTTCAAGGGCCAGCTGACGAAATATATTCCGCCCCAGACCAAATTTTTTATAGACTCCACGTGCGCGACCAGTCATAGTACATCTGTTTTGTACACGTGTAGGTGAGCTGTTTCTCGGCAATTTCTGGAGACCTTCCCAATCGCCATTTTTCTTAAGTTCTTCGCGCTTGGCAGCATATTTCTCTACCAATCTTTTACGCTTTTCATTACGAGCTGTAACGCTAGTTTTTGCCATAGTATTTCTCTTAAATTACGCTTTACGGAATGGAAAACCAAATTCTTGTAATAATGCTGCTGCTTCTTCATCAGTATGGGCTGTTGTCACAAATGTAATATCCATACCGGTTATTCTGCTTACTTTATCGACATCAATCTCGGGAAAGATAATCTGTTCTTTAATCCCAATTGTTAATGCACCACGACCATCAAACGATTTGTCGGAAAAACCTCTAAAATCGCGAATACGAGGTGAAGTAATATTGATAAAACGATCCAAAAATTCGAACATTCTAGCTCTGCGTAGTGTAACATGGCATCCAATAGGCTGCCCGGCACGTAGCTTAAAGTTCGCAATAGCTTTCTTAGAGCGAGTTATCGCAGGACGTTGTCCGGTTATAAGCTCCATTTCGTTGACTGCATTCTGCAATATCTTCTGATCTTGAGTCGCTGCTCCTACACCCATGTTAAGGCAGATTTTAGTCAACTTGGGTACTTGCATGATAGAAGTATAGCCAAATTTCTTCATCAAAGCGGGAACAACTTGTTCGCGATAGAACGAAGCCAGCCTTGCTGGTGGTATAAGCCCTTTGTATTCTTCAATACGTTTGCCTTCAGGCTTCAAATCGAATTTTTTTACTGTTGGTTGCTTTGCCATGTTCTCTTCTTTACAATTTAAATTTCTTTACCATTTGTTCGAGCAATACGCATAGTGGTAATTACACCACTTTTATCTTCTGTTTTTACACCTGCTCTTGTAGCTTTGCCTTCGCTATCAACAAGCTGTACATTCGAATAATGTATTGGCATCTCTTTACTGATGATACCGCCTTGTTGGTTTCCGGCCGATGGTCTGGAGTGTTTTTTACGAATATTGATACCTTCGACCAATACGCGTAGTTTCGTCGAATCTACTTCAAGCACTCTACCAGTTTCGCCTCTGTCATTACCTGTTATAACTTTAACAGTATCGCCTTTTTTTATTTTTAATTTCATTGTTGTTAGCCTTAACTTAAAGAACCTCGGGAGCTAAAGATATTATTTTCATAAAATTACGTTCGCGTAACTCGCGGGCAACCGGACCAAATATCCGTGTGCCTCTTGGCTCACCTTGATTATTGAGAATGACGGCTGCATTTTCGTCAAAGCGAATATACGATCCATCTTTCCGTTGAATTTCTTTTTTGGTACGAACGACAACCGCTTTGCATACATCACCTTTTTTGACACCGGCATTGGGAAGCGCTGCTTTTACAGACACTACAATGATGTCTCCTACACCGGCATAGCGCCGTGCATGTCCACCAAGGACGCGAATACAGCGAACTCTTCTTGCACCGGAATTATCGGCTACGACGAGATTTGATTCTTCTTGTATCATTTTCTAACTCCTTGGGTCTTATTTTGCGCGTTCAACAATTTCAACTAATGTCCATCTTTTTTTGGCGCTAAGGGGTCTGCTTTCCATCACACGTACCACATCTCCGATGCTACAAGTGTTATCCTCATCATGCGCCATAACTTTTTTGGTCTGCTTGTAGTATTTTTTATAAAGCGGATGTACCACTTGACGTTCAATAGCCACAACAATAGACTTATTCATCTTATTACTTACAACTTTCCCCTGACGGATTTTTTTTCTACCAGGTACGTACGTTGCTACAGTTTGTTCGTTAGTCATTTCCATAATTATGCTCCTACAGTGGCTCGCTCGCCAAGAATGGTTTTCAAACGAGCAATATCTTTACGAAGTGTGCGGATATAAGCCGTGTCCTGTAATTGACTTAATGCTTTTTGAAAGCGATGTTTCACTAATGTTTCTTCTGCTTCACGAAGTGTGTTAATCAATTCTTCTGTTGTTAATTCTTTTAGGTCAACTGCTTTGCGTGCTTTCATTGAACATCCGCATCGATTCGTGTAACAAACTTTACTTTAATTGGCAGCTTATGTGATGCTAAGCGAATGGCCTCTTCAGCTGCTTCTTTGCTAACACCATCAATTTCAAACATCACACGACCCGGCTTAACTACTGCAACCCAAAATTCAGGACTACCTTTACCGGATCCCATCCGTGTTTCAGCCGGCTTCTTAGTCACCGGTTTGTCAGGAAAAATCCGTATCCATACTTTACCATCTCGTTTTAAGTAACGATTAATCGCAATACGGGCAGATTCAATTTGACGGTTTGTAATCCATGCCGGCTCTAAAGCTTTCATACCAAATGTACCAAAGGTCACTAATGAACCTCTGTATGCCTTGCCTTTCATTCTTCCACGCTGGGTTTTACGGTGTTTTACTCTTTTAGGTAATAACATATTTTATCTCGCTTATTCTATCGTTAAAAGAATTATTTTAATTCTTGATAGTCAATTCAACTATTAATCTTTAATTTGTTGTTTGCCAATCACTTCACCACGGCAGATCCATGTTTTTACACCAATTGCTCCATAAATAGTCTGCGCAGTTGCTGTACCGTAATCAATATCTGCTCTGAGTGTATGAAGTGGTACACGTCCTTCTTTGTACTGTTCGGTACGGCTCATATCAGCACCGCCTAAACGACCTGAGCACATTACACGAATTCCTTCTGCACCCATTCTGATAGCGAGACCGACAGATTGCTTCATCGCTTTTCTGAATGAAATACGCCCTTCTAATTGCTGGGCAATATTCTCTGCCACTAACTGTGCATCAATTTCAGGACGTTTAATTTCGTTAATCAGAATTTTTACATCTTTTTTTGTAAGCTTTTTCAATTCCTCCTCCAGCAAGGTAATATCCTTGCCAGAACGACCGATGATTACTCCCGGTCGTGAGGTTTGAATGGATATTCTCATTTGCTTCGCTGTGCGTTCAATTATGACACGCGCAACACCGGCTTTTTTAAGACGGCTTTTGACGTACTGACGTACGAGCAAATCTTCGGATAGCTTTTCTGCGATATTCTTTTCATCAAACCAGTTGGCTTCCCATTGTTTGATGATTCCTAAACGAAGTCCGATTGGATGTGTTTTCTGACCCAAAATTTCACTCCTTCAAATTGCTTATTAAGCAGATACAATAATTGTCAAATGATGAGAACGTTTTTTAATTCGATAAGCTCTACCCATTGGTGCAGGCGATATTCTTTTCATTGATGGACCTTGCCCAACAAATACTTCGCGTACTACAATAGATTCTGTGTTTACACCTGCTTCTTTATTTTCGAGATTCGAAATAGCAGACTTGAGAACTAATTCAGCATCGGTAGCTGCATGCTTTGGACAAAATTTCAAGATTGCCAATGCTTGTTGAGCCGATTTACCGCGAATTAAATCAATAACCAGCCGCATTTTGCGGGGCGATGTCTTTACAAATCTTCTGATTGCTCTTGCTTCCATGTTTTCACTACCTTTAAACGTTATTTTTTACCAGTTTTTTGGTCTTTGCGGTTGCCGGCGTGACCACGA
>Ga0272412_1000538_pt1 | contig 11614 bp, 14 predicted proteins | sample WWTPWeurt_MetaT_FD_193540 | JGI IMG/M metagenome (GOLD analysis project Ga0272412, IMG submission 193540) | Metatranscriptome of activated sludge microbial communities from WWTP in Nijmegen, Gelderland, Netherland - WWTP Weurt (Metagenome... | ecosystem: Engineered > WWTP > Aerobic digester >...
GTGAGTGGTTGGACATTTAAAAATAATATGCCCGCTGATATTAAGCAATGTGTGATGATTGCAGCCCCACATACCAGTAATTGGGATGCGCCCTATACCCGTTTTGCTTTTGTGCTAATGGGTATTCCTGTCAAAATCACCATTAAAGACAGTTGGATGCGTTTTCCTTATGGCCCGATGATTCGCTATTTAGGTGGCATTGGTATTAATCGTCGCCCGAGAAAAGAAGGTGAAGAACGCGAAAGCATGGTGCAATTGATGGCAAATTTATTTAAAGATAATGAAAAAAGGATTGCAACTTGTCTTTTCGCTTTTTATACTTAATGCAATTATATTTAGTATAGGTGCTTAAGAATCTGCAGATTAATTACTGGCAGATTAAGTAACCATACATGATGTAAGTACCAAAATAGATTTTTCAAATTATCAACGAGTCGGGTCCATTTATGGAGGAACTTTCATATATATTAAGGTAACTGGAGTCGACTAGACGGCTAGCAACAACCAAGCTTTCATCGGACCATACCCATGTAATATTCCAGAAAAAGGAATAAATAGCTTGTATTTCACATGCGAGACTACTTACGCCTATGATACTACTGCCAGATAAAATCTTCCAATTGTAATATACGTTAAGGGTAAACCAAATCCATCAATATGTGGAGCAACAGATAAGTCTATATGCACTTTTTCCTACACAGAAGGTGTGACTCCACAATTAAGTGTCGTTGTCCCTCGATCAGCCCCAGGAGATACCCATATCACTTGGCAAGGCGTTTGGCGTATGTGGAATACAGACTAGATAAGAAAATTATATATCGGGGACTAGCTTTGCAATAGATTTGAACAAAATGGATTAACAGTGCTCAACGATTATGAAGAAATCCAAGCCAACCAAAACTCTCTAGTCGATTGCAAGACATCACCAATTCAGGAAGGAGGTCTTTACAATATATCCATATCCTCAGTTCCAGGGAATGCTAGAAAATATGATTCCTTGACCTCACTCACTGCTGATGGAAAGAAGCCTTACCATTTCAGAGTAGTACCTACAATAGAAAGTGTTAGTGCAAACAACGGGTCTCTTGCTGGTTAAAAATTGACGATCGGAGGTCACGGATTTAGTACAGATGTAAATAAAATCTCAGTCACAGCTGGAGGACTTAACTGCAAAGTAACTTCAGCAACTTTGAATTAAGTTGATTGTTTAGTTGAAGCTGGAGACACTGCTTAAAAGACCTAATGGCCACAGCCTTCCTAGGCTAATCAAACACCTTTGTTTGTTAGTGGATCTGGACTGTAATACAAACGCTATAATTTAGTTGGTAGCAGTGTTAGCAGTGCAAGCAGTTTGAGAAACCAAATATTGACAAATGAAGCTGCTCTTACTATTAAATCCTAAGGAGTGATGTCTGAGCTGGAAACACTTAAAACTAATGCTTATGGTGAAAAATCTGGGCAATTTATCTATGGATATTTCAGGCCACCAAGGTCAGGCGACTACCGCTTTTATGTTAATGCAAAAGATAGTGCCGAAGTTTATCTAAACTTATAACCAAGAAACACCTCACGCTCTAGTATGCAAAGGATTGCTTATCTTTCCAGTGCCAGCGTTTTCAGAAACTATTTTTATTACAACATGACTGGATCGATTTCAGATGTTCAAACGCTTGTTGGAGGTGAACTTTATTACATAGAGGTCTTTAGTTACCATGCTACTAACGATGGAACTGATAATTTACTAGTCTCTGTAGAGGTACCTATAGATAGTTCTTTAAATAATACTAATGCTACTATACTGAGTGTCCCAGAAGTGTAGAGAGTCTGTATAAAGTACACACCTGTTTATGAAGAATGGAGCATCAAAGTATTCAATTATTCCAAGGCATTTGATTTCGACTTTAAAAGACGAGACCCCATTACAAAACAGTATACCTGGTAGCGCAATACTTCATTGTCATATACATGGTAGCAATGGACTAGCGCTAATTTGTAAGGGCAGATGAGCTACTTATCCGGGGACTACCGTGCGCAAGTTTAATAATACTAACTTAATTATAAGGGATAAAGACTTGATTCTTTAAATAATACTGATAATTCTACTAATGATACTTTTATTGAAAACGGAAGAGAGTGGGTAATCTCTTTTACATTGTACAGACCAGACACAATGCGCATTTCACCAGCTATCCTTTACTCTTCGATCCCGACTTAAAATTACCTTATTGTCAATACTCAAGCCCCCTCTCCTCCAGTGAGAGGAACCTACAAAATGTGGCTTAACTAAGAACCTATAAAGGTTTGGGACTAAAAGACTTCTGCATGGACAACAGATATTTCCTATGATTCCCAATAGACATTGGCAGACGGTATGATGTACACTCTAAATAATTATGATATAAAATTCTGGACTAAGTATAGGCCTGATGATGGAGTTGAAAATTGGTTTGAATTCCATGGCGAAGGAATGCGTGGGGACTTTAATGCAAGTATTATCATAGATGATTCCCAAATGACTGGAGGACAAAATGGCACAAAACCTTCAATTGTTGCTGAATCAATCAGAAAGGGTTCCAATGCATCTCTCTTCTATCAACCAATACCCAACGATATGTTACTTGCCCCTGCAGATTCTTCTCAAATTCTTCTTCGTGTTGGATTTGATAACCAAACAAGTGATACACTAAGCTAATGTCTAACAAATTGTGCTTACGAGACCAAAAGCTCACTCACACCAACTATCACTAACTTCACCTAAAATGGTACACAAATAGAATTATAAGTTGACATTCCAAACTTAGTTCCAAGCGTTTCTGCTTCTACTGTTGAAGTCACTTTTGCAGAATCAGATTGTGGAAATGTTACGGTTGTTTCATCAAGTTCCATTACCTGCGCTCTTCCTCTTAATGTTGATTAAACTCCGATTGCTGTTTCAGGTCTTGCCAGACCAAAAATTCACCAGGCTGGAAATGGATTTTTCAGTGAGGGAACCTCAATTCAACCGATATCTATACCACTGAATATTATAGCTGTTAATCCAAACACATGCACTTCAGCTGGTGGGCTTACTATTGTTGTTGATGGTAATGGCTTCCCCCTAACACTGGATCCAAATTTTGTATTAAAGATAGGGAATGCAACAGCCATTGTAACAAAAACTAATAATATTTAACTAGAAGCTATTGTTCCACCAATGAGCTCGTTAGACACAATTAATATTGCATTAAATGTGCAAGCATTTTATAATAACTTTACTTCCCCAATAACAAGCAACACTACTTTTAATTATTCTGACAATAACGCAGCCACAATTAGTTCTGTTGACCCAACAAGTGCCAGCCCAGTTAGAAAACAGTCCCTATAGATAACAGGAAGCAATTTCGGAACTAATTGTAGCCAATTAGAAGCCTACATCCAGCAAATAGGTTTAGCCAATTAAACTTTAAATAGATACTAACTGAATGTTTTGAGCTGCAATGATACTAATATAGAAGTTCGGCTCTAAGGAGGAAGATCTGGACAGTACAAAGTGGAAGTCATGAAGAAAGATATAGGAAAGTCACTTGGCAACATCACATTCGAATATAAGATTTCTGTTTATTCTATAGTTCCTTAAAATGGGTCTAAGATCGGAGGAACAGAACTCACAATAACGGGTGATAACTTCTGTGTAAGCACGAAGGATAACTAGGTCTTTATCGGTCCTGATAATTTATTTTGCAAAGTAACATTTTCTAATAAGACAATGCTAAAATGCATAACATCGGGATTATAAGCCGTGGCAGAGATCAATCCAATATATTTATCAACCAACTAATCAGTGCCTGTATTTGTGTAAAGCAGACTTATTGAGGATGCTGTTTGCGCTTCTCCTACTGCATGCTAATTCTAGTATCTTGACCAACAAACACCTACTCTAGTTGATCCTTCTATTAAGCAGTTCACTTGTGGAGATACTTATTAGATTTCAGGCACAAAATTCAATGAAGGAACTGGCATTCAGATCCTTATTGGTGATTTGCCCAATTAAATAGCAGTTATTGACGCCACGGTTATTAGTCCAACCCAAGCTTCATTCGTTTTCCCTAATGGAGTCCCTGCTGGAGATTATAACTTTACCGTGCGAGTTTTAGGTTTGGGCAATGCAGGAAGATTTGTCGGCAAGAGCTTGTTGATACTTAACAATGTTTCTCCCAATTCAGGATCGTCAAGTGGTTAAGAACTTTATTTGCAAGGTTGTGGATTTAACTCAGATAGCGCATCCTATCCAACAATAATGGTTGGAGCATCCTCCTTATAATAGAAATGTATAATAAAAACCATCAATTCAACACATATTCATTGCCGCCTTGGTGTTACTACTGTTGGTACAGATCACCCTATTAATGTAATTTAAGGATCTTTACAAGCAAACTGTACTAACTGTGTTTATACAGCGTAAGACAGCAAGACCCCTAAAGTTTCTAATGTTGGTCCCTCTAACACAATAAACACCCCTGATCAATTCACCATTTAATTGACAGGAACTTATCTTAATATAGCTTAGTAGACAGTTTTTCTTCAGCTTTTAAATAGTGATTAGTCTTTCATGGGCACAGCAACTGATAATTTGAACGCTAATTTTTCAAATGTTCCACTTGGAACTTATAAACTGTATGTATATATTTAAGGATATGGGTATGCGTAATTCCCTTCAGAAAGTGCCTAGACATTCGTTATTAATATACCCGCATAATAGTTGGCGAGCACTCCAATCACTTCTTCGTTTGGTGGAGGCGCAAGCTTGACTGTGACAGGATCTGGATTCATGGCAGGAAACAACTAAATCTGGGTCTGTGGATTCCCTTGCTAAGTATCTAGTGAAAACTGGAACTCAGTCACATGTAACACACCTATACCGCACACTAAAAATCTAGACTCTAAATACACTGTCAACTTAGTATCAGATTAAATAGATAAGTATTCTATTATAGCTTCACTTGATGGTCCTAGTAAATAGAAGATTGTTGATAATTATAAACTTACTTACTATGATCATCCTAACAGCCTTAGTTGTTATGTTGGCTTCGACTTTGGAGAGTTGAACCGTGTACTGATTGATAAGATTTCTTATATGCCAAGAATCGATAGGGAGACTAATGATTATATCAACGCCACTTTCTAAGGTTCCAACGATAACGTTACTTGGGATGAACTCTTTAAGATAACAGGTACCATTCATCACTCCATTAATACTTGGAAACCATTGGCTTCACAATAACTTGCAAGCTATAGATATGTAAGAGTTTTAAGTGAATCTGCTTAGCCAAACGCCAATTGTCAGTGGAGTGAACTTCAAATATTCGGTTTCCGTTATTACAAAAATGAGATTACCATATCTACAGTAGACAATACAACAAATGAACTATAATGTACTATTGAGCTAAGTGTTAATGGAGCCTATTATCTACTTCCTATTAGTTCTAGCTATGTCAATTATAGTAGTACGCTAACACCTAAGGTGACAGGAATTTCACCAACATATGCTAATCAATTAGTTACCACACCAGTTGTAATTTAGGGAAGCAATTTCGGTACTAATATCTCCAATGTATAAGTAATAATTGATGGCATATCCTGCACGGTTACTGACGTCAACGATACTTAAATAAGCTGCACAGCGGGCATAAAGGGAGGCAACAATTTTGCACCTTCCTCTCTTAAAGTATCTATATCAGGAGATCAAGCCATCATTAACGAGAAAGTTTCATTTAAATATGGATTTTTGTTTAGCGACCCTGAAACTTGGGGTGGGGAAGTACCTCCAAGATAAGGAGATTCAGTGAACGTACCTCCTGGAATGACTTTGATAATCAACGAATCCACTGAATAGCTGAAATTAGTTATTGTTGAGCAGGGTACCTTGATGTGGTCAGATGATAAAGACATGACATTTGACGCAGAATTTCTGATTATTCGTGGCGGCCACCTTCTTGTGGGCACAGAAACTCAACCATATCAGCATAAGCTCACAATCACGATGCATGGTAATTATTACGGGTAGTAGCTACCAGAGTTCGGAAACAAAGTTATCGGATGCCATCACTGTACTATAGATCTTCATGGATAACCAAAAATACCTACATGGACTGATTTAAATTAAACAGCTTTGTCTGGGTCAACTAGTATATCCTTAAAAGAGCCTGTAAATTGGGCTGTTGGAGACGAAATCGCGATAGCATCTAGTGAAGTAGATCATAATTAAGCCGAAACCAGAATAATTACTTCTATTTCCAGTGACAAAAAAACTATTTACTTTTAATAGCAACTTAAGTATCGACATTACTCAATGATAGAAACTTATGGAAGCGAGTAATTCCCAATGCCCTGTGAAGTAGCCGTCCTCACCAGAAATATCGTTATTAAGGGTGATGATGATTCAAATCGAGACTAATATGGTGCTCATCTAATGATTCATGGACATGCAGACATGGGCTCCATAGGAAGAATCGAGCAAACTGAATTCACAATGACTGGACAGCCCAAGATATTGGGAAGATACTCCATCCACTTCCACATGAATGGAGATTGCAGTTAGTCTTATGTTAGAGGCAATTCAGTGCATAACTCTTTTGCCCGTATTGTTACTCTTCACGCCATTAGTTACCTGACTGTGCAATGGAATGTAGGATTTAATGCATTAGGTCATAATATATTTTTGGAAGATGCCATGGAAACTTACAACGTGATTGAGGATAACCTTGTGATTTCTGCTAGATCTGCTCATTGCATGTTGCAGACGGATATCACTGTTGCAGCCTATTGGATAACTCATCCAACAAACCATGTGAGAAGGAATCGTGCCGCAGGAAGTGACTTCTATGGATTTTGGTACGAGCTTAAAGAATTCCCTGATGGTCCATCAGCCACAGATGAGGTTTGCCCAAGAGGAGAAAAGCTAGGAGATTTCGTTGACAATCTAGCTCATTCCAACGTTCGTTTCGGTCTAAGAATCCTTGAACTCTCAGCTCGTAAGTACCCATGCCTACCTTCAAAAGATTTAAAAAAAGTCAATCCTTATTTGGATAATCCTTCCTACTAATCATTATGGGAGAATTTTACTACTTTTAAGAACAACGAAGACGGTGTTCTCGCTGAATTTACAGGCAACAACATTTTTAGAAATTTCAAAGTAGCAGATAGCAAAAAGGCTGGATTCTAAGCTCACATCACTAATTACACTTAGGAAAGCACTATAATTGAAAACTGGTTGATCGTGGGAGTTTCTTAAGGCAATATTCAGCCATCAAAATACTTCAAAGACTCTAGGGGAATAATCACTCCAAGATCAGATTAGTTCTTGGCTAGGAATATAAGATTTTATAATTTCATAACGGGAATGACTTTGTTGAAGTCTTGTTCCGAATGCTATCATGAATTACTGTGGATTCAGGGTGGAGCTATATCTGAATTTGAAAATATTTAGATTACCAATTGTTAGTAAGCTAAAATGGTGTTCTGGGAAAAGTGGAGAAGAGAAATTTTTATTGACAAGGATGGCTCATTATCCGGTAAAGGATCTCGCACATCAATTTCTCCATTCTATGCTCAGTTTAACGTTCCAATAATGGAAGGAAAATGCACTTTAGATAACGATTAATGGGATGATGCAGTGCTGTGCAATGGAACTGAAATCTAAAGAATCAAATTCATGGCTCCGGTGCCAAAGGAGTTGTTCATAGCAGTAGACTAAAAGTTATTCAATATGAGGGAACCACTTGCTATTCAGAACTCTACAGCAGATAATTTTGGATAGTATATAATGGAGTTAATTAAAAACAGAGAAAAGGAAGGAAAAGAAATGTTTGCATCCACCTATGCAACTAACTATGTTTATAACGTCCATTGGCGCTTTGGAATTGATTTTATGCATATGTTGGTGGCACCATCAAGCTACTACGATCCATCTTTTGATTCTATTGTTCTTAGATTTAATCACAGTGATGTACGAGAGCTTTATGAAGTATTCAGAGTGGCTGGTAATAAATATGTTGAATAGTTAAGAAAAGTAGATCAACTTTCATATGTTGTTGATGTGGTTAACTGGAAGCCAAATAATACGTGCATCTACGGAGACTATTATCATGACGCACCCAATAATCATCTCTATCTTTGCGTTAATGGGAAAGGAAAGCAAGGTCCAGATGATTTCGTTAGTCTCAACGGAATAAGATGTCGAGATACTTGTCCTCTGCCAAACCTTAACTGCCAGAGAGAAACCTTTACGAGAAGGATATCAAATACTTCGATTTGGCTTGATGGTAAATTCCGAAAACTGCCCACTGAATAAGATTGGAGTACTGGAATACCTAATGAGGGCGATGACATATTAATTCCTTGTAATTGGACACTTAAATTTGACTTAGTCAACATAACTTATAACAGCATAACTATTGATGGTTATGTGAGAATTGATGAGACCATTCCAAATATAAGCGACGTAACTTACAGAATTAAAGCAAAATATATTTGGGTTAGAGGAGGAACACTGATAGCTGGTTACTCAGATGCCCCTTTCCCTGGTAAGATAGATATTTAATTAGATGGAGGAAAGGAGGGTAACTATATAGTAATTGATCCATTTGTGGAAGCAGGTAATAAAGTTTTAGCTGTAACTGGAAACTTGCAGCTTTATGGTAATAAAATACCTAAACAAACTTGGTCTAGACTTTACACAAGTGTTAGATATGGAGACACAACAGCTGAAATCGATATAGACCCAACTATAACTCAGGATCATGGGTGGAATGTGGGAGATTAGATTGCTTTTGGACCTTCCAATTATGATCCTCTTGAGTATGAAAGTAAGACGATTACTCAAGTTAGTACATCTGTCAACAATAGACTACTTTTAACATTGGATTCACCAATATAATATTTCCACTATGGGGATAATCAAGTAACAGTGGGACCTAGCAACAGTAAAGTAATAATTTCTAGCACTTATGGTGGTTCACTAGATATGAGAAGTGCTGTGGGTCACCTAACAAGAAACATAAAAATATCAGGAACGGACGTTGAAGGTTGGGGATGCACTATTCTGGTTTACTATTGGTATGAAGAATCAATGAAAATTGATAAACGAGGATATGTAAAATTTGATGGAGTTGAAGTTAAAAACTGTGGTTAAAGAGACACGTAGAAGGCTGCAATCTAATTTTAACTTTTGACGGGTACTGGAGAAATTAGTGTAATAACTAACAGTGTTTTCTATGATTCTGAAGGTTATTTGGTTGAAGGGTAAACATCTTAATACTTACAGCTTATCAACAACGTATTCTATAAGTCTACAAGATTTGGGGTTTCTATCTTAGAATCTAAGTATGTTACATTTGCCAAAAATCTCATTATTGGTGTGAAAAAGAGAAACTTAACCTCCACGCTGTACGACCCAACAGTAGGTATTTAAATGTACTCTCCTTACGACCCCGTTGCCAATGATATGCTTGTTTATGACAATGTTGTTTAAGGAGTTGAGGGGGCTGGTCTTTGGTTGCCTCATATTTCTTGTAGCAACAAGGATAAAAATGGATTCCATGATAACGAGATATCAGCAATAACTTATGCTTGCATAATGTATACTGGAAGTGGCGGTGCTTGCCAATGGGGAGGTGACAACGCTGTTTATCATTGCAATGGAGGTGTTTACTTATCTCCAAATCAACAAAGCTTTGAAGCTGATTATCTCAGAGTTGCTGAAACAACTGGAGGAGGAATTCATTAGAGATTAACTGGAGTGGATTACACTAGTACTGGTTTTATTAGAAACAGTTATATTAATGCACTTGTGAGACCTTGGTGCCCACTTTGTTACTAAAGTGATTTGGCAGGCAAAGATATGATGGGTATTGTATTATTAGTTGTATCTCCTTCTTTCAATCTACCATTCTATCATAAACCTATTCTTTATGATGGTATTTGTGTTCCAACTAATCTAGATGGATCATTGTTCTTGGATAATGTTGCTTTTAGTAATTTCCGTATTGCATATAGTGAATAAGGTTTGGAATCTTGTGGAAATAATTCAGTTTTTACTACCAATCCCATTTCTTCTGATGCATCAGCTGGAACGTATTTAACTAAGACTACTTGCACTAATTGTGAATAAAATGCTTTAATGAAATTGACAAACCCAATGCCGTTTTGGCTTGGATGGTTTGGAGGATGTGGTAATATCTAATGCACAGGTTTAAAAAATATTTTAATTTAGGATAGAGATGGCCAATTTTTCGGAGCGCCTTCATCGGCTATCGCCAACAACCCAATAGGCCAAAACATCACAAATTGCACCTTCATTCCTTTGTGGAATGGCTATTATTGTTAAAACTAATTAGATTTTGTTATTTTGGAATTTGATAGTGTTGCCCCAGATAGATAATTGTAAATGGCTGCTCCAGTATATGTAAATTCTGGATAAATAATTAATGAAATAAATTGTTGGAGAGAATGGTCTTGGCTTGGTCCTGAACCCCAGAACAAGAGGTTACAAAGATTCTTTGGAATTTCACAAAAGAACACAATTCTCAATGTTACTTACAACGGAACCACTCCATCAGACATCATTCACAAAATACAGTTAAGAAATATTGCTGGCGAACCAAATATTTATAATATTTGGTTTGTTATGTATCCTTATCCACTCAGTATCCAGGTTTTGGTTAATAATAAGGTTATCAAACCTTATTACACAGATGAAAACATCGATCTTAGAACAAAGGCAAATATATGTGGTGCCAATACTTTCTGGTGGCGCAACAGGACTATTCACTACGTAGTGAATGGAGACAAGAACTGTATAGTATAGGTTCGTTTAATCAATAGCGTGTTCATCACAGCAAGATTTTAATAGACTGTTTAAGACTTTTTCGATAACGATAATGATGCAGACTTCGTGCAAAAGGTCTGCGCTTTTTTAGAGGTCAGCACTGATAGATTAAAGATTGTAGGAGTTAGAGATGGAGCAGCTGGCAAGAGAATATTAGCTGGTCAAAATATTGTTGAAATTAACGCTATTCTAGATGGAAACACAACATTTGATCCAACCAACAATAATGCTACAGCTAATTAGACTACTTAATAGTATCAGGCTCTTCAGCAATAAGCTTAAAGTTTGATCTAGGCACTTTAGACAGGCAATGTTACAATTGGAAATCAAACTGCTCCTGTCAAGCTTGAGAGTGTGTAGGCGAATGTTCAAGTTTACGATTCAAGCTCCAAATCAATTTATATTCCTCCTGCTAATAACGCTAATTAAGTCTAGGAACAACAAGATACAGGCAGTAGTTCAAATGATACTGTATTGATAATAGTTCTTTCTGTTATTTTTGGAGTACTGATTTTAGTAATTTCAGGATTTACCTTTGTCTACTGCAAAAAGAAAAATGTTGAGAGTTTAGAAAAAGATAAATTATAAAACAATAGCTTTGGAAAGGCTAACAACCAAGATCTTAATAAATCTGAAATGCCATTAAATAAACCAAACATTGAGTGATGATGAAAGGAAATAAGGGAAAGCAAAAATCGCTAAATATTAGTATTAAATTTTATTATTTCATTTATTAAAGTACATTATGAA
>Ga0272412_1000540_pt1 | contig 11603 bp, 9 predicted proteins | sample WWTPWeurt_MetaT_FD_193540 | JGI IMG/M metagenome (GOLD analysis project Ga0272412, IMG submission 193540) | Metatranscriptome of activated sludge microbial communities from WWTP in Nijmegen, Gelderland, Netherland - WWTP Weurt (Metagenome... | ecosystem: Engineered > WWTP > Aerobic digester >...
GGCTCCGACAACCGAATGTTCTCCAGCAATACTGCCATTTCCGGGCTGTCTGAGCGGCTGTTGAGATCGCCCATCAAGATGATATGACGATAATCCTGCGTCAGTTCGGTCAAGAAGCCAATCTGCTGCAAGCGGCCTCGCCGACCGAGCGCCAGGTGCAGAATCAGCACATGCAGCGCATCAGCTCCACTCCCAAATCGGATTTCCAGCACCCCCCGCCCAGGGATCAGTCCCGGCAACTTATGCTCAGCGATGGCGTCTGGACGCAGGCGACTCAATAGGGCGTTGCCATGCTGCGAGATCATGCCGATTTTGCGGTTGGCCTGATTGAAGACGTGCTCAAAACCGGCGGCATCCGCCAGGTATTTGACCTGATTGACGAAACCGCTGCGCAGGCTGCCCGCGTCCACTTCCTGCAAGCCGACCAGATCGTAACCGGTCAGCACTTGGGCAATGCCGTCGAGATTGGTCATCCGCGACGGCACCGGCACCAGATGCTTCCAACTCCGGGTCAGGTACTGGGAGTACTTGTAGGTGGTCAGGCCACTTTGGATGTTGTAGCTGAGCAGCCGCAGCGGCGCGCCGGGATCGTCCATCAGTTGGCCGCTGGATGGGCCGCGGCAAGCTCCTGGGCGATCAGGAAGTCCACCACATCGAACATGCGCGGCGAGCGCACATCGTATTTGCCGTCAACGATGATCGACGGCACACCATTGACTTTGTAACGCTGCGCTAACTGATTGCCGCGCCGCAACTGGGTCTCGGTATGAAAGGATTGATAGGCTTTGCGGAAGGCTTCCTGGTCGATACCTTGTTCGGCAAAAAACGCTGCCAGATCATCCAGATTCATGCGCGGATTCCGGTGAACCGCCTCGAACAGCAGTGGATGGATTTTATCCAGCACGCCCAGATCCTCAGCAGCGTAGTAAGCACGGGCGCTGGGTTCCCAGTAGGCGCTAAAAGCGACCGCGATCCGCACGAATGCGACTTGATCCGGTTTGTGTTTCAGCCACTCCTGGACAGATGGTTCCAAGCGGTAGCAGTGCGGGCAGGTGTAGGAAAAAAACTCGATCACTTCCGCCTTACCGGGCGTTGTCGTGGCCTCCGGGTTCGACAGCAGCACATAGTCCTTGCCCTCGATAAAAGGCGGCGGCGCGGGTGGATCGGCAGCCCGGACAACGGTCAGCGGCAAAGCGCAGGCCAGTAGAATCAAGAGCAGGCGGTAGAGCGGATTGGTAGACATCGTGGGCACTCCATTGGATAAGTTATTCAGGCAGAAGCAGGGCGGCGGCTAGAGCGAACCGTAGGAATGCAGCCCGGACAGAAACATGTTGACGCCCAGAAAAGCGAACAGGGTCACAAACAGGCCGATCACCGCCCACCAGGCCATCGGCGCGCCGCGCCGGCCCTTGCTCAGCCGCAGATGCAGCCAAGCGGCGTAGTTCAGCCAGACGATCAAGGCCCAGGTTTCCTTTGGATCCCACGACCAATAGCCGCCCCACGCTTCTGCCGCCCACAACGCGCCCAGGATCGTCGCCAGGGTAAAGGCGGCGAACCCCAGGGCAATGGCCTTGTACATCACATCGTCGAGCAATTCCGTTGGCGGCAACACCCGCGCCAGCAAGCCATTGGGATTCCGAGCCTCGGCCCTGGCCCGCAGCAGATAAGCCACACCCAGCATTGCCGCCAGCGCAAACGCGCCATAACCGATGAAGTTGGCTGGCACATGAATTTTCATCCAGTAGCTTTGCAGGGCCGGGATCAATGGCTGGATGTGATGGGCCTGACGACCAAAGGCATACCAGAGCAGAAAGGCGACGGCCCCGCTGATCGCCAACAGCGCAAAGCCGCCCATTGACCGGCTGCGATAACGGTCCTCGTAGAACAGATACAACAATGCCGTAATCAGTGCGAACAGAATGAAGACTTCGTAAAGATTGCTGACCGGGATATGACCGATGTCGGCGCCGAGCAGATAGGACTCGCGCCAGCGCACCAGCAACCCGGTCATGCCCATCACCGTTGCGCTCCAGGTTAACGCCGTAGCCGTTTTGCCAATGAACGCCGAGCGGGAAAACAGTGCAGCAAAATAGGTCACGGTCGCCAGCACATAGAGGGCGCTCATCCACATAAATGCCGCCTGGCTCTCCAGCACATACTTGAGCAGGAAAGCGCTCTTGCGTAGCTCATAATCCGCGCCGTAACACCACAGCGCCAGCACGCTCAGCACCGCCACCGCGAGGGTGAATCCCTGCACCGGCGGCCAGTAGCGGCCCCAACCAATCAACGCCAGAGTGGCGCCAAACTGGATCGCGATTTCGTAACCGTCCATGTAGGGCTGGTAGAGCGACCAGACCGTGCCGGAACCGACCAGCACCAGCAGCGCCCACAGTCCGTCCCTTAGCGTCAGTCGTTGCCAAAACGAGGGTTGATTCCAGTGTTCCAGCATTGCTTCGCGGGTTGCCGCCATTTCAATGGGCCTCTTTCAAAGTGGCTGCTGGGGCTGCCGGGGACGATGATGCAGGCGAGATAGCTGGCAGCCCCAGTCGCTGCGCCAGTGCTGCCTGCAATGCCGCGAACTCGCGGGCGAATTCCACCGGGCGGCGGTTGCTGGTCCCGGCCAGAATCAGCCGAACCGCGCCGTCCTCAACCGCCAGCCACGCCCATAACCGCCGGAACGAAGTATAGAACATGAGAAACACTCCAAGAATCAGCAGGGCAAACCCGGTGTAAACCACCACCGCACCACCGCTGTAGGTCACTTGCAGGCCAGAAGCTTGCACCTGTTGAAAACCGGTTAACTGTAGGTAGAACGGCGATCCGTAAGCCGGCAGCGCCGCTAAAGCCGACAGTGCGTCATTGAAGAAAGCGTTTTCGCGCTCGCCTAACTCCTGCTCGACATTGACGCCTTCTTCGCGCAGCACGGCGACAAATACTTCTGCCAGCGTTTCGCGCAAGATGTTTAGATAAAGCGTGGTTGCCTCCTGTAACCGCTCCGCCGGCACGACGGCCCTGGCCTTCCCGGTGATCGCCATAAAACCGCCCTGGGCGAATAGCTCGACCAGATTCAGCCGCACCCGCTGAAGATCGCGCTGAAAATCCGGGTGCTCGCCATCGACAGGCGAAATCAGCAGTTTTTCCAGCCCACTGGCATCGTGCAACCGGGCGTTGAAACGCAAAAATCGTTCGGGACTATTATTAGCGTCTACCGGAATATGCAGATAGCTGAACGCTTCGCCGGGCCGGGCGCGCACCCCACTGAGGTAGAACCAGCGGCCTTCCATCTGCACCGGAGCCATGTAATTCAGATATTCCCGCGCTTCACCAGCAGCATCACGCAGCTTGAAACCAATGCTTGGCCCAAAATTGCGGAACTTGCGGTCGCCCGGTTGGGCGTCCGGCTCCGGCAGCAGGTTGAATAAGCGGAAATCGTCCAGTTCCAGACTCAGCGCCCCGGCCTTCGGCCCTCCGACCTTGATCACGCCACCCACTTCGCCTTTCACCTCAACCGGCTCCGGGCGGGCAGTCGCCAGCGGCCAGGCCTTCATTTCCAGTTTGGAGCCACCATCCCCAAAATCGGACTGGTAAATGGCGTAGCCGCGATAAACCAGCGGATGATTAACGCGGATGGTGGCCGCCAGCGGTTGATCGCCCAGGTGTTCTTGATCGTGAATCAGCACCTCGCTGGTATAGGACTTGGGCTGGCCGGTATCGTAATAGGCGACCTGAAACGTCTTGAGTTCGATAGCAAAGGGTAATTCCTGCACCAGAAAACCATCGCGCAGCCGCAGAAACACAAAATTGGCGGTGGCGCCTTCCGGCAAGCGCACATTGCCGCGAAAGGCAGGGATCGCGCCAGGGGTCAGCCGACTGATGGGCGGCGTCTCGCGAGCGCTCAGGTCGCGAGTTTCGACCGCCAGTTCACCGCGCCATTCCTTGAGCTTGATCCACAGGTTGCCGTCCAGCAGCCCGCCAATACCGATCACGATGATCGCCGCATGGGTGAACAGATAACCCAGCCGGTTATAACGACCCTTTGTCACGGCAACGATCTGATGATCGCCGTGATCCTGCACCCGCCAGCGATAGCCGAAACCGCGAAATGCGTTGGTAATGTCCTCTTGCACGACCGCGGAATCGCGATCCGGCAGCCGCCATTCAGCCTGCTGGGGGAAACCGCGCAATGAATCAATCTGGACGTTGGTGCGAAACCGGGTCATCTCGCGCCATATCCCCGGAACCTGTCGATAGAGACAGACGCTGGTGGACAAGACTAGAAAGGCGAGAATGGCGATAAACCAGCCGGTACTGTAAACATCGTACAGACCGATCTGGTTAAACACAGTGAACCAGAAGGGTCCGAACTTGAGGATGTAATCAGGATAGGGCTGATTCTGCTGCAAGACTGTGCCGATGATCGAAGCGACGGCGACCACGACCAGCAGGGTAATCGCCAGATTCATAGAGCCGAAAAATTCCAGCAGCGCCCAACCGAGGGTGTGCTGGCGGAGAGGCTTACCGAGGGTGGTTTCGTTCACGAAGGAGTTAGCGGGGGTTAGGTGAGGACGCCCTTTCGACACAATGAGGGGCGCTCCGTTCACCGGTTCTGGGCGGTATACGGTCAGCGCCGGGCGCAAAAAAGGGCGGCCACTGAGCCGCCCCACGGTTAAGTCAAGGGGTATTCAGTCCGGCAGACCCGGATGCTTTTTATCGCAATTATTGCAAACCCTGAATATAAGAGGCGACCGCTTTGATTTCCGGGTCTGTCAGCTTGGCGGCGACGCCTCGCATCATCTGGCCGGCATCATTGGTGCGTTCCATGGCGCGGAAGGCTTTCAGTTGAGTTTCAACATAGGCAGCGTGCTGACCGGCCAGCGCTGGGAACTTGGCGGCGGGATTGCCCGCTCCAGCCACTCCGTGGCACGCCATGCAAGCCGACACGCCAGTCGTCAGGTTGCCGCCGCGAAACAGTGCTTCGCCAGCCGGAACCAGGGCCGGGTCAGCCGTGTCACGCGCGATCGGTTGTGAAGCAAAATAGGCGGCCAGGTCTTCCATGTCCTGTGGGGTCAAGGTGGCGACCATACCCACCATAATGGCGTTGACGCGTGCGCCGCTCTTAAACTCCGTCAGTTGCTTGTTTAGGTAATCAGCGCTTTGTCCGGCCAGTTTCGGATAAGTGGGGTTGGTGCTGTTACCATCCGGGTTATGGCAGGCCGCGCAAACAGCGGACTTGGCTTTGCCGGCGGTGGCATCGCCGGCAGCCAGCGCGGCGGTCGCGGAACCGAGTAATGCGCAGATCGCGGCGATAGCAACGAGTTTTTTCATTTTTGGAAGGCTCCTGTACGATGACGGAATTCGGTTCAGGCGACCTGCCGCCGGCGTGGATAGTAGTGGCGCGGATCGGCGACCGGGTCTCGCTTGATCGCGCTGGAACCGGTGTTGATCTGAAGCGGTCCCGTCGGCGAAATCGGCGGTTTTATATATCAGTTTCGGCCTTTGAGTTCAATGAGAAACCCTGATCATCCTGTTCTTATTCTCCAGACCACTGCGGCTGCCCGCCGTTATCAGGCAGTTCATTTTCTAAATAGCATCAATGAGTTCGATCAGCTCCCACCTGATACCGGCAATGAAGTCGCCTTTGCCGGACGCTCCAACGCCGGCAAGTCCAGCGCCTTGAATACGCTGACCGGTCAGCGGCAACTAGCGCGGGTCAGCAAGATGCCGGGGCGCACCCAACTGATCAACTTTTTCGAGGTGGAGCCGGAGCGCTGCCTGGTGGACTTGCCCGGCTACGGTTACGCCCAAGTGCCGGAGACGATTCGTCGACACTGGCAAAAACTGCTAGAGCAGTATTTGCGCGAGCGAATGGCGTTACGTGGTCTGATGATGCTGATGGACATTCGGCATCCACTCACGCCACTGGATCGGCAACTGCTGGACTGGTGCGCCGCACGCGGGCTGCCGGTGCATATCCTGCTGACCAAAGCTGACAAGCTCAGTCGGGGAGCAGCGCTGGCGGTGCGGCAACAGGTGGAGAAAACCCTGCGGGCCGATTATCCGCAAACCAGCGCCCAGCTGTTCTCGGCCCTGACCCGACTGGGCATGGAGGAGGCATGGACGCGGCTGGACAAGTGGTTGGGGTTTGCTGTTGAAGGCTAAAAGGAAAAGCGCCCGGTAGTCTTTAAGCTTTCTGTATTTCTGTGGACAATGATTAAAGGTTGCGCGCCGATGGCGCATCGGGTACTGGCACTACCCGCAACCGGCGCGCCGACAGCCGCGCCTGCAAGGCCTGGCTGAGTAGCTCGCCAATCCGTTCCAGAAACAGGGTGCCAGCGCCGGGGTGAAAACGCCCGGCGTCGCGGCTGCCTACCGCCAGCAAACCGCGCCAGTCCCGGTCACCTAAAGGAATCAGCGCCGCTGAAGCGACCCCTGGCGCATTCTTGCCGAACAGGGCAATAGCCTGTTCCGGGCGCAACCGGCCACAGCGTGGCTGTCCCTCCAGGAACAAGCCACTAAACCGGGTGACGACTTCAGGGCAGAGGAACTCCGCCGCAATCTTCGGGCGAAGGGTCGGCGCTCCAGCCAGACACAAAACCACGTCATCTACCTTGAATTCATCGCGCAGAATCGCTTCGACGCCACGCAAAAATTCATCCATCCCGCTACGCCCATTCAGTAGGCCTAACGCCAACCGTTGCACCCGTTCGGCTAGCCGACCGTTGTCGCGGGCGATGCTGACGAATTCCAGCAATTTATCGTGCTGACGCTGACAGCGTTCCCGCAACAGACGGTTTTGATACGCCAGTAGCGAGACCGCCGGTTGACAGGGATGAGGAATCCGTAGATTTTCCACCAGCGACGGATGGCGAGTGAAAAAATCCGGGTGTTCTTGCAGCCAGGCGGCTACTTCCAACTCAAATCCAGTGGTTTCCTGCGCTTCGCTCATCAGTCGATCCACCCTTCAAACACGGTCGTCGCTGGACCGGTCATTGTGACTGACCCTCCCTCGCCAGCCCAGTGAACGGTCAATTCACCTCCGGGCAATGCCACTTGGACATCTGTCCACAGGAGTCCCCACAATCGCCCGACCACCACCGCCGCACACGCCCCACTGCCGCAAGCCAGCGTTTCACCGCTTCCCCGCTCGAACACCCGCAGGCGGATTTGATCGGGAGCGATAATCTGCATGAAGCCAACATTGGTGCGATGTGGAAAGCGGCCATGCCGTTCCAACAGTGGCCCCAGATGCGCGACGGGCGCCCGATCGACATCAGCTACCACCAACACTGCATGCGGGTTGCCCATCGACACAACCCCGATCTCCAGTTCCAACCCATCGGCGGCAATCGGATAGCGGGCAGCGCGATCCGTAGCAAAGAACGGAATATCAGTCGGTTCCAGTCGGGGTTGGCCCATGTCCACCCTCACCCGCCCGTCAGGCTGGATGTGCAATCGCAGTAGGCCAGCGGCGGTCAGGACGCAGATGTCGTCTTTGTCGGTCAGGCGGTGGTCGCGGACAAAGCGAGCGAAACAGCGCGCACCGTTGCCGCATTGCTCGACCTCGCCACCGTCAGCGTTGAAAATGCGGTAGCGGAAATCAGCCTCAGCCTGGTCAGACGCTTCCACCAGCAGCACCTGATCGCAGCCAATCCCGAAATGGCGGTCAGCCAGCCGGCGAATCTGCGCCGGCTCCAGCGCTACGGTTTGATTGACCGCATCGATCACCACAAAATCGTTGCCGAGACCATGCATCTTGGTGAAGTGCAATTTCATAGCGGTGGCCTGTTTTAGCCTTTAACTTCCAAGCGTTAACCTTAGTTTTCTCAACTCCGGCCTGTCCAGGCGACCTTGTATAAATCCAGTCGCCGGTCACGGAAATTGCGGACGCTGCCATGCACCCGCATTTCTTTGAGATTGTCCAAGTCGAGGTCAACGATCAAGGTCATTTCCGTATTCGGGGTGGCTTCGGCAGCAATGGCGTCATGCGGGAAAGCAAAATCGGATGGGGTGAACACTGCCGCCTGGGAATACTGCATGTCCATGTTCTCCACCTTCGGCAGGTTGCCGACGCTGCCGGAAATAACTACATAGCATTCATTCTCAATCGCCCTGGCCTGGGCGCAACGACGCACCCGCAGATAAGCGTTTTTGGTGTCGGTCCAGAACGGCACGAACAGGATTTGCATGCCCTGATCGGCCAGCAAGCGGGGTAATTCCGGGAACTCTACGTCGTAGCAGATCAGGATGCCGATCTTGCCAATGTCCAGCTCGAACACCCTCAGCTCATCGCCGCCCTGCAAGCCCCAGTAAGAATACTCATCCGGGGTGATATGCAGCTTGGACTGCTTGTCCCAGGTGCCGTCGCGCCGGCACAGATAGGCGGCGTTGTATAGCGATCCGCCGCGATATTCGGGCATGCTGCCCGCGATGATATTGACGTTATAGGCTACCGCCAATTGCAAAATGGCTTCGCGCAACGGCTCGGTGTACTCGGCCAGTTGCCGCACTGCTTCGGCGGTATTGCGCTGATTGAAATGCGCCATCAGCGGGCCGTTGAAAAATTCCGGGAACAGCACGATGTCCGTCTTGTAGCCCGCCACCGCATCCACGAAGTACTCGACCTGCTGCAACATTTCCTCCAGCGACGCGGTCTGGCGCATTTGCCACTGCACCGCCCCAACCCGCACCACTGACTTGCGCCCACCGATCAGCACTTCCTTGTCTTCGTAATAAATATTCAGCCATTCCAGCAGCACCGCATAGGCTCTGGATTCATCGTCGTCGGGCAGATAGCCGGTAATAATCTTGCGGACGTGAAAATCATTAGCCAACTGGAATGTCAGGATCGGATCGATCAGTTCCTTAGCCCGCACCAATTCCACATACTGCTGCGGAGTCATAGCGTGGGCATACTGGCCGTAACCGGGAATCCGCCCACCGACCACGATGGCGCGGAGGTTGAGCTTCTCGCACAGCTCTTTGCGGGCATCGTACAGCCGCCGGCCCAGTCGCATATCGCGGTATTTGGGATCGACGAACACATCAACGCCATAGAGCGTGTCGCCATTGGGATCGTGGGTGGTGAGATAGCCGTTACCGATGATCTGCCAATAGGTGTGTCGGTCGCCGTAACGGCTGTACTCGACAATCAGGCTGATAGTGGCGGCAACCACCTTACCGTTGTCCTCGATGCAGATCTGCCCCTCCGGAAAGCGGGCGATCTGTGAGGCGAACTGTTCCCGGGTCCAAGCTCCATCCATATTCGGATAAACCAGCTCCATGATTTCCTGCACGTCGCCATAATCAGCCAGCCGCAGGTTCCGAAGTTTCAACCGGTGCTGGACCGGGTGTTCGAGCGTCTTTTCCATCATTCGATCAATACCGTTTCGCCTGCATACAGTTCCTCCACCGTTTCACGGCGACGGACAACCTGGAACCGGCTACCGTCCACCATGACTTCGGCAGCACGGGGTCGGGAGTTATAGTTGGAACTCATGCTGAAGCCATAAGCGCCAGCGGAGCGCACCGCTAATAAATCGCCGGATTGGATATTCAACTCCCGATCCTTGCCAAGAAAGTCGCCGGTTTCACAAATCGGCCCGACTACGTCATAGCGGCGCGGCTGGCCGAGAGTGCGCGGCTCCACCGGAACGATCGCCTGCCAGGCGGCATACAGCGCCGGGCGGATCAAATCATTCATCGCCGCGTCCACTACGGCAAAATCCCGGTCTGCACCTTGTTTTAGCAGTTCGATCCGAGTTACCAGAATGCCGGCGTTACCGATAATCGCCCGGCCCGGTTCGATCAGGATTTCGTAGGACTGGTCTTGCAGAGGCGTCATCAGGGCAGCGGCGTGATCTGCGGGCAAAGGCGGTTCCTCGTCGCGATAGCGGATGCCCAGCCCGCCGCCCAGGTCAAGATGGTGGATTTCGATGCCCTGCCGCTCCAAGCGCTTGACCAAAGCCAGCACCCGCTCCAGCGCCGCCACAAACGGCGCCGCCTCGGTTAGTTGCGAGCCGATATGGCAATCGATGCCAATGACCTCGAGATGCGGCGAGGCAGCAGCCCAGACGTAGGCCTTCAGCGCCCGTTCTGGATCAATGCCAAATTTGTTTTGCTTGAGGCCAGTGGAGATATAGGGGTGGGTCTTGGCGTCCACATCGGGATTGATCCGCAGCGACACTGGCGCTTTCTTGCCCTGCGTCATCGCAACCTGCTCCAGCAGCGCCAGCTCCGACTCAGACTCGATATTGAAGCAGCGAATACCAACGGCCAAGGCGCGTTCCAACTCATCACGGCGCTTGCCGACTCCCGAAAAAACGACCTTGCCAGGATCACCGCCTGCTGCCAGCACCCGTTCCAGTTCACCGATAGATACAATATCGAAGCCCGATCCAAGCCGGGCCAGCACGTTCAACACCGCCAGATTGCTATTGGCCTTGACCGCATAGCAGACCAAATGGGGGTGAGCGCCAAATGCGCGGTCAAAAGCCCGCCAGTGCCGCTCTAGTGTAGCGTGGGAGTAGATGTAACAAGGAGTGCCGACCATTGCCGCGATCTCGGCGACCGGAACATCCTCGGCGTATAATTGACCGTTGCGGTACTCGAAATGATCCATGACTCAGGGTTTCGCGGATGAAGGGGATTCAGACGAGGACGCTTGCGGCTGCGGTTTGGGCAAATACAGCGGCCCTTTCTGACCACAACCGGCCAGCAGCCCGGCCAGCAATAATCCGGTCAGCAGCAACAATCCAGCACGAAATGAGTGCATTCGGCTTTTCCTCGGCGCGGGAAGCGGAAAATAATCGTCAGTATATCGCGCCTTCAGCCAACGAGTGCAGCTTGACAGCAGGTCTCGTTCCTTCATTCGTAACCAGATTTTTAGTGTGCTTTTCTGTTTTTCATGTTTATTCTGGTTGACAAGATTAGGTGGTAAAAATGCAGCGTTCAGCGCGTACCAAATGAGGCATCCCGGTTGAGATAAGGCCATTTTGTTAGCCAGATAATGCAAGCAACCAAGATTCATGATCCAAAGGTAATGATTTTCACAAGTCCAAGGCCAGATGAACGGCGGTTCTTCGTCGGTTCTTGCGGGGATTGCCGGGGATCAAGGTGGCCGTGAAGCTAAGCGATTGGTTTGCAAAAGACAAGATAGCATCAGTTCACCACCGGATCGACGGACTAGGAACCTAGTAGTAGAGCTAGTTCCACAGAACCCGCGAAGGACCTAGCATCTAATAATCCTATAATCTGTACAGGATTATTAGATGGATTCTGGACTATTGTTCTGGTTGAGAACGCGGTGAATCAGGCTGTCATATGACAATACATACTTGTGCCTGGCTCTATAAAAACCTCGAAGAATATAATCGCTGTCCTTGATGATCTTAAAAATGCCAGATGCAGAGAAATGTATATGATGCGGATTCTTGTTTTCTGCATTTTTCTTCCTTTAGTCACCAATGCTGAACCAGCTAGTTTTAATTGAAAAAAGACAATAACAACGGTAGAAAATATTATCTGCACAGACAGCCATCTTTCTTTTTTGGATAATTTATTATCACGATATTACAAACAATCTATTGATATTTCACCAAACTCAC
>Ga0272412_1000543_pt1 | contig 11587 bp, 14 predicted proteins | sample WWTPWeurt_MetaT_FD_193540 | JGI IMG/M metagenome (GOLD analysis project Ga0272412, IMG submission 193540) | Metatranscriptome of activated sludge microbial communities from WWTP in Nijmegen, Gelderland, Netherland - WWTP Weurt (Metagenome... | ecosystem: Engineered > WWTP > Aerobic digester >...
AAAATTAATATTAATATTAATTATAAAAAATGTATATATTACTACTATCAAAGATTTTTATGTCACTTCTTCTTTATTGTTAATGGAGATTCCTAAATCTATGCATATTCTTCAAATTGTGGGGCTTTCATACTAGGATCTCTTTTTAAAGGACTTTAAGAAACCAAATGTTCATCCTTTGTATCTGGAGGGATCTGTTGATTATTTTCCTTATTATTACCGATGTCTTACTGTGTTGGATCTTCTAACACAGTTTATGGTTTAGGAGTCTATTTTTCAAAGTCTTTATGATTTATTTAGTCATAGTCATTAATTTTTTTAACAACTACTTAGTTTTTCTTCACAATATAGTAAACAAGTGCTGCTATAATCATCAATCCTAAAATTCCAAACACAACGGCGCAGACGATAATAACAGTCTAGTTAGAATCATCGGAATTTGCTTAGTTTATACTTGAATCTTTTAAATCAGCATCTGTGAAGATACTCGCAGAATTTCCGGTAGTGTCTTTAGCCACTTGTACTTGAATATCAGCCTTAACCACTGGTGCTCCAACGTTTATTAACTATGATTTTAAGCCTTGTTAAACTTGCTCACCAATTTATTTCAATTGAAGATATTGATCTTAAGGATTGTATCCTTCTGTTGGCGATGCTATTGCTTTGTCAGATTCTATAACAAAATCGATGTCTACTTATTCGCTTTGTAAAACTCTATTGTCTTCTTATTCGTTAAGAAGTCTTGCTGTTGCTTTTCTAATTCCCACGATCTTCAATCTATCAGTGGAGATCTACAGAAAGGAAGCAATCCTATCAACAAATTTAGTACGAGAATCGTTATCGAAGAAGTCCTCTACAGTCATTGCAAGTCTAGTAGAAATCTAGACGGAGTTAATCAGACGAATCTCTACAATACAAGCGGTGTCTGCAGTAATGACATATTCAACAAATCTCTCTCTGAAGAAGTAATTGTTAGCTCCACACTTCAAGTATGTCTAGCTGCTATTGAGAGTAATATTATCTTCTTTGATAAAAGGTTTAATTATCTATTCATTGACTAAAACCTGCACGCTCATGGGGACTGGGAATATTTATTAATAGATAACCCATTTAGCAGTTTCTCCTGAAGGTAATGCTCTATGTTAAATTTTGTGAATTTAAGCAAAAGGATTGGTTCCTTGATAAGTGACATTATAAACATTATTGAGCTAAACAAGGGAAACAAAGCGCATGAAACGTGCATTTAGTGGTTCAGAGCCTTGCCACGACCATTCACGCCAAGCATTTATCTTATTAGTGAAAAGACTGTTTGAAACAAATACTGGAGCTGCCATTTATCTCTATCTGTCCCAGGCTATACTTTCCCATTCAACGACTCCAAACTCACTAGAAGAACAATCATAGCCATTCCAGTAGTAATTAACAGTGCAAATGCTGCTCAATTAAGGTCCAATCCACTGATTGTTAGAGAAAGCTGCACCTCTTCTTCCTAGGAAAAGACCATCGAAATCTACTGCAAGAACGTTCTTGGGTCCAGTGCAATCCATTTCGCCGCAACCTCCAAACCAGCCTCGCCATTTGTCATCAGGGTTCTTAAATCGGAATAGAGCATTTTTTTCACATTAAGTGCATTTCACATTGCGTAGGTAATGTCCAGCAGTCTGATCAGAAGCAATTCCTTATGTTACGAAAGCACGGTTATCACCACACAAAGTATTGTCGAATGGTGCAGGGTATTCGTTTTTAAAGTTGTAGAATTCAACATTATTTAGGAACTGTGTTGAATGCAACCACTATGGCACACAAATGTTATCATAACCTAATGGACCAGTCTACATTACTTTTACATTGTGTGTAGCAGTTTACATTTGGAATCCGTTTGTTCCATTGCAATAGCTGCCTGATGAATAACATTCCGGGCAATCACTCTTTATTGTAGATCCTATCCAAACATCATTCAATTAGCCATCTATCAGTCTAGCTGAATCTGTTCCCAACCTCTAAGTAATCCCTATATCACACTCGGCTACACGAACTTTATCAAGAGTCGAACCAATATTAGTGTTTGCGTTGAACATCACACACTTTTAGGAATGATACGCAGACAATCTTCCAGCACAAGATCTTCCTGATTTGTCTTGCTGGTGCTCTATAATGAAACCCACTTCTTCACAGACTCCTGCTTCATTATCATAGAAAGCTGTTTTATCCTTTTAACTGCAAGGGACATCTGCAATAACAAATCCTATTTACCCAGAGCCCTGGACTATGTTTCCAAATACCTTCATGCTATCTTTATCAGCGTCATATGGAGTTATCATGTATAAGCTTGCAGTGATATCTGGATTACCTGTAATATCTTCTTGGAGAGATCTTCTTCTTATGTTAATGAATAGATTATTGCTTACAGTCCAGCCAGAGTGAAATTCAGAGAATAAATGGTATTTCATGGCATTATAAAATACATTATTATCTATCAACACATGATGGGCATATTCAGCATGCATACTCTACCCATCAGTATCATGGATGGCACTATTCTTTACTATCGAGGTTAGACCAGCTGTATTTGTTTGGAAGAAGAAAATTCCTCCTTTTTCCAAATCGCGTTTCCCCATATTAAATAGTTCAACACCATCTAAAACAATAACTCCTCTCGCATTAATGGGTGGGTCTTTCTTATCATCAATCCAATGATAAACAAAGATGTGGCCTCCCCAATTATCTAAACCGCTTCCATATATTTTTATACTACGGGTAATATGTCCGACTGTTGCTCTCATGTCCAATCCTCCTCCAAAATTTGAAGCAATATTTATTAAAGCACCTCCAGTTCCAACAGTTGGGGTAGATGCACCATAATGTTTGTATGTTAATGGTTTATCCAAAGTAATGCTTGTATCAGTAATGGCAACAATCTTTCTTTTTTCAGACTCAGACTGCAGAGTGTCTGTAGGACCTATAACTATTTCATCGCCAACAGCCCAATCAATAGCAGCAGCTACTTATATTACACTGGCCCCTGCTGAGGCTTTTTGAGTTAAGCGTGTCCATTTGGTAGTTGGAGGCTTTCCATACAACTCTAAAGTGCCTGTCACAGCTAAGACCTTGTTTCCAGGTCGAGAAAAGTCATCTATAACAACAAAGCTGGAAGTCTCGAATCCGCCTGTCAATTAGATTTCAATTTTGCCAGGGAATGGATTTGAGTCTAGACCAGCCGCCATTTTTCCACCTCGAACCCAGATATAATTTGCGTTGATCTTTGTTAATGGCAATCCTTCATCGAAACGAACAGTTCCATCAATGGTAATGGAATTTACAGTAATTTCTGCCTAATTAAGCTTCACAGTCCAAGCACATGGTATAAGTACATCATCGTTTGGTCCAGGCACTCCTTTCTAATACGGAGCGGTGGCAAGACTTCCCTTTGGTCTTATCAATGGCCATTCCTCCCATTAACTATCATTATTCCAGAAGCGAACAATTGTTTCTTTTGTGCATTGGAAGCCAGCTGTGGGGCAGGTGTCTCTGCAATAAATAGCGTTCATATCAATAGAATCAAAGGGAGTTAAGTGATTTTTTCCGTTAATACACATATAAAGATGCTTCTTAGTTTGATCCACGAAATAATCACCGAAACCACAGCCTGTGTTATTTGGTTTTCTAGTAACCGGATCAATGAATAACGCAATATCCGATTTTTGAGGGTAATCGGCAACGACCTTGTTAGTTAGCAGCTTTTTAATTTCAAAGAGTTCTCTGGGCTCAGTGAAATTGAATCTCAACACCGTAGTCCAATCGTTCTAGTCAGCGTAATATGAAGGCACGATAAGCATGTGCTACCAGTCAACTCCCTCTTTAAAATGCACATTTAATGTATAGTTCGTCGGGTAGACAACAGCAAAGGAGTAGGCAGCATCCTATTGTGGATTCTTTATTTTCCATATAGAATTCCATTCAAACTATTTTTCTGCTACACCTTGAGTATTTATTTCCATTCCCCCATTATTATTAAGATTAAACGTTTTCATGTAAATAGATTTAAAGTTGTCAAATGGCACGAGGTTACGGAAAAGATATCCACGAAGTTCAATACCAGTACAAATTACAGAATCGTCATAGTAAACAGTGCTATTGTGAACACATTCAGTAACATTTTCGAAGTAGTTCTTGTAGGAAGTAAGGTATGTTTTTTTTCCAGTCTTTGTTAGAGTCCCATCATAGTCCAATATTATGTTAGCCTTATTGCCACCCTGCCATTTCACGATTTTAGCCTCTTAACAATTAGTCTACGAGATTTCTGAGAGGTTACCAAACTGTTTAGCGCCCTGCACCCAAAGCTTTACCTAAAAGTTTTCGGAACCGCCTTCTATTAGGATCATTCCAGCCCCAAAATTGTGAAGAGCTATTCTACGTGCTGCGAATCCGTCCGTGCGCGGTAAAATGATAGCCTTTGAATTCAAATGGAATTACAAGTTTGCTTGGTTTCCACCTTAAGATCTTCCTACAATAATAGATTCTTCCAATATGACTTCCTCTCTAGTAAAGTTCGTGCGATGTGCTTAAAATCCTGCACGGAATGAATCCAAGATGGTGAAATTCCTGAATATCGCATTACCCATGTGTTCCGCCAAGACACCACACTCCATATTCTTGTAAGTAAGGAAATTAATGTAAAGCTGCTATACGGAAGGATTTTCTGACCAAGGATCAACCAAAGCATCGTTCCTAAACTTCTCACAGGGTTTTGCACGCGAAGAAATGACAAATATTCTTAGACCAAACCTTACATTCGAATGAGCTTGGTTATCAGTGTACTCCCCTAGGGGGAATCCTTGTTGGCAGATATCATCAGTGGCTGAGGGTCCTTCAGGATGCTCTCGGATTTCGTACCACATGCCGTAGAAGTCTGAACCGGCGCATCGGTTTCCTCGGACGATGTTAAGGGGATTGGTAATCCAGATTGAAGCCACCGTAATATCTGTTTGCAGCATAAAAGAAGCCTGCAAAGAAGAAATTAGGAGATTGTTTTCAATGACATTGTTTGTCTCAATTCCGTCTTCCAGAAAGATATTATGGCCTGTTGCTCTAAATCCAACGTTATTTTGAACTCGCAGGTATGAAACTGCGTGGATGGTAACAACACGAGCAAATGAATCGTGAACTGCATTTCCTCTAACATATGATTGACTGCACTCTCCATTCATGTGGAAATGAATTGCATAACGACCAAGTATTCGAGGCTATCCACTCCAATAGAACTCAGCTTACTCAATTCTTCCAATAGAACCATGATCCGAATGGCCATGAATCATAAGATGAGCCCCATACATAGTTTTTGGAGAATCAGGATCTCCTCGAATAATTACATTACGTGTAAGAACTCCGACTTCTGCTCGTATTGGTACAGTTACTGGAGCGCCATCCCATCTAGTATAGGATTCTGTGTTTGAATAATGGACGTTGGTTAAAGGCTCGTTGAAAGAGAGAGTCTTGCCTGAATTACTGATTTGTGTTATTACTCTGGTTTCGGCTTGGTTGTGGTCAAAGTCTGTTGAAGCTATAACAATCGTGTCTCCCACCACCCAGTTAACGCTTTATGTTAATGTGATGGAAGTGGCTCCAATCGTGGCTGTGGCTGAAAGTTCTGTCCATGTTGGTGTTTTTGGCGAGCCGTGTATATCTAAGGTGCAGTGGTGGCATCCAATAACTTTGTTGCCGAATTCAGGTAGTTGTTGTCCACCGTATTCTCCATGCATTGTGATAGTTAGTTTGTGTTAATAAGGGGCCTCCTCCGTACCGATAATAAGTCTTCCACCACGTACAATAATGAATTCAGCATCAAAGGTCATGTCCTTCTCATCTGCCCAGATTATTGTTCCTTCTACGATAACAGCCTTGAGAATTGGTGTAGATTGGTCTACAATCAAAGTTTATTCAGGAGAAACATACAAGGAGTCTCCTTCTCTTGGTGCAACCTCTCCTCCCCATGAGTCTGCCCCTGTCCATCTAACGCCATATAAAAAGAAAATATCGTTTTATACAGCTGCGCTTTATCCAGTTATCAGAACCTTAATGCTACCTACATTAGCTTCAGTAATAGATCCTTCACCGTTGCCAGAAGTACATACAATTTAAGTATTACTAATTGTAGTGATTGCACAAGCCACACCTGACAGAATCACGTTGGCCTGAGCTGCAACCGTTCCAAATCCCGCTCCAGTAATCGTTACGACAGTCCCTCCTAAAAGATATCCGAATTTGGGAGAAACACTTGTAATAAGCGGCGTCTTGCTATTGGTATAAGTAACAGCCTAAGTAATAGGAGCCTGAGATATACCAAAAAGCTCAAAAGTTGCATTGCAAACGATGTCTGAGCTGAGAGTCTGTATCTCTTCTTTGTAATTGTAAAATCCATATAGATGGACTTCTGACCATTGACATAGTCCTTTATTGCCAATAGCAGGATTTTGGCTACCATCATGGTAAAATCTGAAGAACCTGTATTAAACAATAGGCTGAGTGTCTGCAGGGAGCCAGTAATCACTGTTCTTTGAAATTTTCGTGTCCATAACAAAGATATCTGTCCACGTAGAATTATCATTAGATCCTTGGAATTTTGTGCCTTTGAACTCTTTATAAACGTTATTTTTCAGGTCGATGCGTGGTTGATAAGTGATTTTTTTGATCTCTGCCTTAAAAGACTCTCCAAAATCGAATCCGAAGAAGCACTAAGGATCTGAAGGTGACGTATCATAGTAAGTAGTAGCATAGTTGTCCACTGCGTTGCCAACCTAAGAATATTTATTTCCAAACATGTCGAATTCAGTTAACTCAATTGGCTAGTTACCATTAGAGGCTGATATAGTCATTTATTGCATTTTCTTTGCGTTATTGTTTTTTTTAGTTGGACTGTTGCTGCCCTCATTGGCATTCATATACTCTTTATTTAGTAATGCAGTTTTCAATTATTCACTTAAAAATCTTGTTCTAATCGGGGGCGTAGTACAGGTCAGTTGAGAGTTAGTAGCAGAAGTAACTGTGCATCCATATCCACAAACTGTTATATGGTTTGCTTTCAGATCTTAAGTATTGAACCCTCCTCCATTACTCGAAACTAGAGTAAGACTAGCTCCACCAGCAAATGAAGTGGATACTGGAGTAGCGATGCTTAATGAACCCAAACTTACTTCAAATGTCTGTTCTACAGTGCTTGAGAAAGAGACATATCCACTTCCAGCAATATTAACGAAAAGTTAGTAAATGCCAGCTGCAACGCTAGAGAACGCTACATTCAACTAAGTATTGCTTGTCTAGAAGGTTACTCCACTTGCTTAGAACCTAATGTTACTATTACTTTATATTAGCTGAAGATAGGCTGAAACCGCTGATCCCGCGAAAGTGTTGAAATTAGATCCTGTTATAACTATGTTGAATGCGATTGGAGTGTTGATTGCCGTGCCCGCACTAGGTGTACGAGAGGTAGCAACTGGTGTTTTGGCTGTTGTTGGTGTGAATGTACATTAAGAAGCTGTCGCACAAGTATAAGATGTACCTGCCTGCACAACATTAATTTTGAATGCGTTAAGTGAAGTGAAAGGATTCAATCTACATAGAATTTGATTGGCTTACACATTGGTTATTAAACATCCAGAGATTGATAGTCCTAGCTTTTCGTTAAACCCGCTGCCAGTAATCGTTATCTGCTCGACGCCTCCTTTAGAACCCTCTAGTGGAGAAATGCTTGCAACATTCGTTTAAACATTTGCGTTGAAAATTCCTGCATATCCTTTGTTTAATACTTACACAATAGCAGTGTAGTAAGCGGGAAGGTCTGATTGAGTGTCTAATGTAGGGAGTGTTGGGAAAGTATATTATGTGGTAGTATCATTGATGACAGCTGTATTTACAACAAGTGGATTGCTTAACGATTCGTGAGTGAATAGAATATTAACAACTCCAGCAGTGAATTTAGTACCTTAAATATAGTAAACAACACCATTAGAATATTAGTCGCTAGATGGCTTAACAATAGATGGAGTATCATCTTCTGTATAGGTAAAGAAGCATACATTATCCAGATCGCAGGTAGCATCCTCAATCAATCTACCTTGTACTATGACTTTCATTTTAGTGCCTGGTGCCACATCAGCGGAGGCAGGGCCAGTCAAACATTTGATCTAGGTAGTGGTAGCAGAGGTCACTGTGCACATAATATTAACGTGATTTTGAATCTCATCAAAACTTATAAAAACGTTATTGTCATTCTTATTAACTCCACTGAAGTTCTCTCCGACAATTGTTAGTTCAGTTCCCCCAAGCAACGAGCCGACGTGAGGAGTGACTGAGGATACTCTTATCTCGTATTTAAATAGAGCTGCATTTTAAGATGATGGAATGCTGTATCCTTTTCCAGCTAAGACCACCCTTACTGTAAAAGAGCCTACGTGTCCTCCCCCTAATACTGCGCTAATTTGGGTATCGCTTGCACTGGTTATTCCAAGTTCATAAACTTATTCTCCAGTGCTCTAATCATCGAGGAAGACCGATAATTTAGTTTTATCGGTTCCAAAGCCAGTTCCAACTATTATTAAATCTGTTTTTAATACTGGAGAAGCGCTTGTTGGTGAAATAGATGTAAGTGTTGGTATACCGTTTCTAGTGTAAGTAAATTACGTTAGCGAATCTGAAACCTGTTTATACTCCACTTTGACATTTAGAGGGCTGTTTTCAGATGAAGCTTCTGCAGGAAGGATAGGGGGTAGTACAAATATTATTTAATCAAATTATGTGTTGACAATTTTTGTTGCTGAAGATTGTCCAACTTTTATGTCAAGGCCTTTAGAATTGGAAGGAAAGCCTATTCCTGTTAAAGTAATGGGTATTCCTCCTTATATGCTTCCAGTGTTGGGAGTAATTGAGCTAACTTGTAAAGGCAAGGTAATCGGAACCACGACATTGCCTGTTTAGGCGTAACCTATACCATTTAAATGCACACTAGGAACCTGATTCTAACCAGCCACATAGATAAAATTGGATAATTATTTTTATATTGTGCATTTCACTCTCTGTAGATCAGTTGTGTCAATGCTCACACAAATAGTTTCAGCATAATTAATTCGTAGGTTTGTATTAGTTATTTGTATAGAGGTAGATGAAGGTGGATTAGTCAAAGACAATTAAATTCCTTCCGCGGTGTGTTCGAAAGCTGTTAGTATTGGAGTGAAGTCCGCAGCTGACGTATAAGAACAATTGGTTGCTTCACAACTGCCTATCAATCCGTTGGTTGCTACTTTAATTTATGGTCTTTCTTAGTTTATTGTGAAGAGCATGTCGTAGGGTATTGGTTCGTGAAAGATATTGGCTGATCCATTGCGTATCTCAGTTATTTCAATAATTGGATTAGTGCCTGCTTTGCCTCCACTCAAACCAGAAAAATCTACTGTAAGAGGAGGTTGATCTCCTTTCAGTCCTCTGTAGTAAAGATAGAATTTTATTCCGTCGTATTAACTACCCCATTAATTGTAATCCCATTCGTAAACCCCTAGAGCCTTACGCAAGCCTTATACAATCCTACTACCATCTGTATCATAAGGAATATCAGCTGTCCAAACGCTGCCAACTATAACCTTAATCGGTGTGGTTAAGTTGTAGAATAATCGATATGTCCCTGATATTGGTGGTGAAGGATTCTGTGTTTTAGTGATCGAGAACTTGGAGTTTGGAAGAACATTTTAATAAATCTACGGAGCCATGTTCATGATGCCTTCTCTATAACGTTGAAAAGTTACGATCCATTCTCTTCCATTGATTTCAGTTTCGTTACTTTGAACTCTTGCACCATTATTATCTAAGTCAAAGGCCTCTACAGCCGTATAATAATAGTTTGCTGCGTAATCTAGTTGATCTCTCAAGCGCTATGCAGTCCAGTCTTTCCAACTATACTCCGGAGTTGATCTGTCCCATTACACTACCCTGGTCACTGGGTTGCGATAGTACATTTAAAGTTTAAATGGAGTACTTACATTCCATACCTTAATGGAGTACTTCTCATAGTCAGGTGTGTAAGACATATTGAATTACTGCACTTCTGGCGATGAAATTAAGTAAGGGTTATTGGCATCGGGGTTAGGAGCCTCCACACTAACTGTGAAGTATCCCTAAGAGCCCCAATTTACAGCAAATATCTCCATATAATAATACTTCCCTGCTTCCAAATCAACTGGATCAGAAACACCTTTATCGCAGGCGTCTTTACCATGATCATAGTTTCTGTATAGATTCCAATAACAATTATAGGCAACCCTAGTCATAAAGGATCTATCTAGAGAGTTCTCCTAAGTTGACAAGTAGACATCGATGGAATCATCAGCTGCTGCAAAAATACGGTACTTTCCAGTGCGTGGTGCTTTAAAAAATCCTTTTACGTAATATCCAGTGTACTCTGGCACGCTAGAGACTTCGAGAGATAGAAGAACTCCCTTTTCTTATAAAATATTTTGTAAGAATCCTGGATTCGCTAATAGTTTTGCTCTAATCTGTTCAGAAGTGCTTATTCCTGATCCAGTTAGAGTATATTTTTCAAATTGAAATCCCGATCCCTGTATAAATGATTCAACTTAACTTCCAGGGGCTGGAGTTGCTCCAGGCGCTACTTTACATTTAATGCTTGTTTTGCTTGCCTCAGTCACTTGACAAGGTAGTCCTCCTGCAGTTACGACATTATTGGTAGCAAATTCAGAAAAACCTATTCCTCCAATCTAGATATCTTAACCAGCGAGTGATCCAGTGTTAGAACTTAATGATGTTATTTTGGGTATAACAGCAAATTGATATTAAGTTTTTGTATCTGCGCTTAATTGCCAAGCGTAGTTGTATTGACGAGGGTATCCTGCCCTTGTACGGAGAGTTAAATTGTATAACCCTCCAGTCATGTCCTCAGCTACTTGGCAGGGAACAAAATTCCAGGCGTTGTAATCCAAGGCAGTGTCATCGTTGAGTACAGTAAAAGAATCTTGTTCAAATCTGTGGCAAAGCGAGTCCCCGATGTTCATTTTTTTTATGTCAGCAGTATTGTATATCCTATAAATGGCGTACCAGTTGATAAAGCTCTTTGGAGTGCTTGCTTAGGGTGTGACAAGAGAGAGGATAGGAGTAACATCTTCTGTGTAAGAGAATGTGCATGAAATTCCTGGTGCACACAGAGAGACTCTTTTATTTCTTACAAATATACGGATAGGCAGATTTGCCTGTTGTAAGGGGTTAACAGCTGGAACTGTTTCGCAGGTGATGAAGTTTTAATTGACTCCTTTTTCAGGCACAAAACAAGGGTAGTCAGCAATTTTTACTTCGTTGTTAGAAGCTGTTTGATCCAATCCGATAGCTTTTATAAAAAGCCATGTTCCCCCTTGGACAGATCCTTATTGTTGGTAGTTGGTGTAATCAATATTAGTTGAGATACTGTAAATCGTAACTCTATCATTAGTATTTAAATCAGCAGTCTCCTGACAAAAGTATTAGTATTATGATATTGATAGCAAAAGTATAATTATTAAATGAAATCTTTTATTATTCATTTTGTTTTTTG
>Ga0272412_1000548_pt1 | contig 11571 bp, 1 predicted proteins | sample WWTPWeurt_MetaT_FD_193540 | JGI IMG/M metagenome (GOLD analysis project Ga0272412, IMG submission 193540) | Metatranscriptome of activated sludge microbial communities from WWTP in Nijmegen, Gelderland, Netherland - WWTP Weurt (Metagenome... | ecosystem: Engineered > WWTP > Aerobic digester >...
CGCCTTTAACCAGACCTACAACATCCCTGAAAAATTTTCAGATGCATTAAAAATAGCAATAGACAAGGGCCACCTTGTCAATTAGTAACAGTCCTTTCGTTTAGTTCCTTATTTTAATTCTTAACATTTTATTCATGAAAACATTTACAAAAAATGTGATCAATCATGTCGGCTTTTTTAAGCCATTGCTTGTTTTGATCATGTCGCTGATTTCGTTTGCCTCTTTCGGGCAGATCGGAGTCACTGTTACGGGCGCCACCAATACGACCCCAAACCTAGCAGCCAGTTACCTGAACTTTACTGCAGCGGTAACCGCATTAAATGGCGTTACGGCAATGACCGGCCCGGTTACGTTAACCCTTGCAGCGGGTACATCAGAAACTGCTCCTGTTAAAGGCTTTAACATCAGTACTTCAACGGCCGGTTTACTGAACGCCACCAATACCCTCACCATTGTGAAGGCTGTCGGTGCGGCAACTGTAATCAATGCAGCAGTAGGTACTGCAGCTACTGCAGGAGTGGCAAATCCGGATGGTATGCTCTACCTGAGTGGTTCAGATTATGTAACCATTGACGGACTGACCTTTACCGATGGTAACTCAGGGTCTGCCACCGTTGCAATGGAATTTGGAATTGCTCTGTTCAAACGTGCAGCAGGAGATGGTTGTAACAACAATACCATTCAAAATTGTATCTTCAATATGCAGCGCATTAACAACTCCGCTTCCGGTGGACCGATGGGTGAAGGCGCTAATGCAATTGAAATTGTTAACTCTACCGCTGCTGCCGCCGCTACTGCCCTTACCCCAACCAATGGCGGAACTTTGGCAACAAACGGTACCAACTCAAACAACCGGATTTACAGCAACACCATCAACGGTGGTAATGCTGGTATTCATCTTGGCGGTTATTTGGCTCCATCAGGCCAAGGACCGACTCCAAATCCAGCTACTTTCTTAGGTGATATTGGAAACGACATCGGTGGTACTGTCATCGGAACCGGAAACTCTATCCTGAATTTTGGAGGTGGTGCCGCCGTGCAGCCCGCAGTTGGTATTCGTGCCAACCTGCAGTGGAGTGTAAACATCCGCTACAACACCATTGACAACAACAACGGTTCAGGTGTTAACCATGCCATTACACTAAGAGGTATATATGCGCAGGCAGGAATTTCAGCCAATGCCACCATCAGTAACAATACGGTAACGGTTCGTTCGGGTGCCACCACTTCTGCTTTAACTGCTATTGAAAATGCAATTGGCTCTACGGCTGCTGCCAATACAGTTAATATCAACGACAACACAATCCGGTTTTCGTACACAACGGCAACCTCAGGTGCTTTCTCGGCCATAACCAATAGCTCCACGGCGGCGACAGTTAATATCAACAACAACAACATTCAGCAACTACCTGCTACAAACTACCCAAGTACGGGCACGATTACAGTGATTGCTGGCGGAAGTCCGGGAGGCCCGATGAACGTCACTGGCAATACCGTTTCCAACTTTAATATGACCGGTGCCTCCGGTACATTAAGGGCAATTACAGCCAGTACCCCAACCGGTTTGTATACTGTAACCGGTAATACAATCGAAAATCTTTCCTATGCTACAGTAGGTTCTTCCGGTAGCATCACCGGTATTTACAACCTGGCATCTGCAACACTTCAGAATATTAATACCAACATTATACGGAATTTCTCGACACCTACTGCGGGAACGTTGAATGGGATTCAGAACAATACCGTCGCAGGAACTTTCCAATGTAAGAACAACCAGATATATAATTTCTCCACATCAGCTGGTGGTGCTGGGGGATTTTCAGCAAACGGTATTACATGGTCTAATGCAAACTGTGATCTTAGCAACAACATCATTTACGCAATCAACAGCACCGGGTCAACTGGTGGAACGGGTGGAACCATAAATGGTATTACCCATTCAGGTGCCTCGACAGTAAATGGCAATGCAGTTTATAACTTGTCTTCAAATAGCACCAACGTTGTCATTGTCGGAATCGCCGTAGCAGCAACAGGTACCAACACGGTAACAAACAACCTGGTAGGTGATCTGAGGGCGCCAAATTCAACTGGAAATATTTCAATCAGCGGTATGCTGATTTCAGGTGGCACAACCAATAACATATACCATAACACGGTAAATATTGCCTCCACCACAACCAGTGCCACCACTTTTGGTACAAGTGCTATTTATTTCAGCAGCGCTACGCCAGTAAACAATCTGAGAAACAATGTTTTTGTTAATACATCTTCTCCCGGACCAACAGGTGGTTTTACAACAGCCATCCGTTATACGACTGCGCCAACTTCAACCAACTTTCCTTCCACTAACAACAATAACTTTTATTATGGTGGAGTGGCTGCGGCCAATCGCGTAATATATTGTGAAAATTCCACTGCTACTCCTGCCAACGGTCAGCAAACAATTGCCAACTACAAAAACTACATCAGTATCACTTTACCTGTGGCTGGTAGAGAAGGCTCCTCCGTTTCTGAAATTCCAAACTGGGTTTCTACCACGGGTTCCAATCCAATTACCAACTTCCTCAAATACAACACAGGTGCTGCCACTCAGATTGAGCAGGGTGGTGTAACAGGAACAGGTGTCGGCTTCGATTATACCGGAACTACCGTTCGTTGTCCGACAGGTGGTTGCCCCGGAGGTGCATCTACTCCTGACATGGGTGCCTGGGAGCAGAACGGTTTATCCGCTGATCTTTCAGCCCCTTCCATTTCATACACCCAAATTCCAAATACTGGTTGTACCTCCAATATTACGCTTTCTGCGACCATTACTGACGCAAGTGGTGTAAACGGCACAGCAGGTGCGGGTCGCCCAAGATTATACTATAAAAAATCAACGGATGCCAATACCTATGCCGGTAATACCTCAGGTGACGACGGCTGGAAATATGTAGAAGCCACCAACGGATCCTCGCCTTTCAGTTTTACCACAAATTATTCGCTCCTTCAATCTGCAGTAGCCAATGGGGATGTGATTGAGTATTTTGTGGTTGCCCAGGACAACGCTGCCCCCAATGTGGGCATAAACAGCGGAACTTTTGCGGCCACACCTGCTTCTGTAGCCCTGACAAGCGCTGCATTTCCAATCAGTACTACTATCAACAGTTTCACTATACTGAATGCATTAGCAACTACGATCAATATTCCTGCCGATTACACAACTCTTACCGGTGCTGCAGGCTTATTCAATGCCATTAATACTGGATCACTGGTTGGCAACACTGTTGTCAACATCAATGCCAACGTAACGACTGAAACAGGTGCAATCGCTTTGAATCAGATTGCTTATGGTTGTGCTGGTCCCTACACTCTGACCATCAAGCCAACAGGTGCTCCAAGAACCGTGAGCGGAGCCAATGCTGGCGCTACCCTGATCCGCTTGAATGGTGCCGACAATGTGATCATTGACGGTTCTACCAGTGGCGGAACAGACCGTAGTCTTACAATTACCAATACGGGAACCACTTCTTCCACCACCACCATCGGATTGATTTCTCTTGGAGTGGTTGCAGGTGCTACCGACAACACCATTAAGAATTGTAACATCAGCACAGGTTCGCAGGGTGTTGTATCTACTTATGGTATCAATGTTGGAACAACTGCCGGAACCGCTGGTTCTGACAACGACAACACCACGATTCAAAACAACAATATCACTGTAGTTACCACGGGTATTTATGCCGCTGGAACTGCTGCTGTGTCAGCCGGAGGTTTGGACAACCTTGCCATTACGGGCAACAACATTGTCATCAACGGTACTGCTGGCACCAATTATGGTATTCGTGTTGCGGGTGGCCTTGGAAGTATGGTAGATCAAAACAACATAGACGTTCAGTCATCAGCAACAGGGCAACCTGTGGGTATTTCTGTTGAGACTAATTTTGTTAGTTCAACGGTAACCCGGAATAATATTCAAAGGGTACTTGCCAATACAACCGGTGGATATGGAGGTCGAGGTATTACGGTCGGTACAGGAACAGCATCCAGTGCCCTTACCATCAGCAACAATATGATTGCCGGTGTGAATGGTGACAACTGGTCTGCTTTCGGTAACGCATCATCTGCAGGTATCTGGATTGGGGTAATTGGTAACTCGGGAACTCTGACTACCACGGCTGGTGGCATCAACCTGTATTACAACTCCATCCACATGGCCGGAACCTATACCCGGGCATCAACAGTAGTTCTTACGGCTGCCATGTATGTGGGATCAGGAGCAACAGCTTTGGATGTTCGGAATAACATCTTTTCGAATTCTTTACAGAACATAAGTGGAACAGCAGGAGCATGTAGAAATTACGCCATATATTCTGTTGCTGCTCCGGCGGCCTTCACCACCTTGAATAACAACGACTATTATGGTGTTTCTACAACCAACAATACGTTTTTTACTGGTTTCATAAGTGCGGCAGTTCAATCCACGTTAGCCAACTGGCAAACCGCAACGGGCAAAGAAGCTGCCGGACAAAATGTGGATCCGCAGTTTCAGGCCAATAACGACCTCCATATTCAACCTTCTTCAACCAACGTAAACGGCCTTGCCGCCACAGGAACGGGTGTAACGGTGGATTATGACAACGAGGCCCGGGCCGGTTCACCGGATATTGGTGCTGATGAATACACCCCATGTTCACCTCCTTCGGTTTCCATTACCCCTTCCGGAACAACAGTTTGTAATCCGAATCCAAATGTGGTAACACTCACAGCGGTCGGAACCGGAACAAAGGTTTGGTATGTTGGAACTCCAGGAATCTATACCGGAATCTATACCAATGCCGGAGCGACAATTGCCTACACGGGAACCGATCTGGGAACAGTTTATGTGAAATCGGCTGCCACCTACACCCTCCGACTTGATTTTGGAGGTTGTTATGCAACTGCAACACAGACCATTACCTCCGTTCCCGGTGTAACCATCAGTTCCACCACCTCAGTATCGCCAATATGCCCTGGGACCACTTCGCAACTGAATGTGAATGCATCCATTCCGGGCGGCGTGCTGGCAAGTGCCTATACCTTCAATGCAACATTGGGAACCTATACTCCCATCTCCGGAGGAACAGTTTCTCATGCCAGCGGTTGGGATGATACCCAGGTCAATGCAGCTCCAATTGGTTTTACTTTTAATTTCAGGGGCACCAATTACACCACGGTAAACATCAATCCAAACGGGTATATAACCTTTGGAGCGACGAATGTTGCAAGCTACACACCAATTTCCAACACAACCGTTTTTGATGGCTCTGCCTCTGCTTTCGGAAGAGACAATCAGGCACAAAACACTGCTCCGCTCGGTGAGATCCAGTACCTGTCCTCAGGTGGGGTTTTCACGGTTCAATGGTCAAATGCCAGACGATATAATACCACAACCCTCAATGCTGAAAGGTTTGAATATCAGATCCAATTGATCCAGGCAACCGGTGAAATCAAATTTGTTTATGGAAACTGGTCAAATGCAGTTTCAGCCACAACCTCTAATCTTGCTCAGGTAGGTTTAAGAGGAGCAACCAATGCAGACTTCAATAATCTGGACGTTGCAGCCGGTGGTAACTGGAGCTCACCAACTCCGGGTGGGACCAATACTGCTACCTGCTATTACAATGAAGGAAACGTTGCTACAAAACCAGCCAATGGTTTGACATATACCTTCACTCCTCCATCCGGAGGTCTTACTTATTCCTGGTCTGCTGTTTCTCTTCCGGCCAATATTGCAGATCTGGATGATCCTTCCATTAAAAATCCAATTGCTGGTCCACTTGCGAACCCAAGTTTCCCTGGTTCAGATATATATCCGTATCAGGTATTGGTAACCAATACAGGCAATGGCTGTACAGCAAATCCTACCGTTTCAGTAACTGTGATTCAAACAACAGTGGTGGTGAACGCACCATTGGTAAGCGACGCCGGACCAATTTGTCAGGGAACCAATGTTACGCTGACTGGTACCAACCGATTTTCCGGTGGTTGTTCTCCTTACACCTACTATTGGTATGCCGGAGCAACTCAAATTGGCACCGGAACAGTTGCAACGCCTGCTGGAGCGAACACACTTGTTGTGGCTCCTACAACAACCACCAACTACACCCTCCGTATTGTGGATAACGACGGGCAGGATGTAACCGGAGCCGCTGTTACCGTTACTGTAAACAATCCTCAACCATTGACTGCTGTCGCTGCCACCCGTTGTGGTATCGGAACTACCCAATTGACAGGAACGGTAAATGGGGGTGATGTGCTGAGCTGGTACACTGCTTCAACCGGAGGAACTTATCTTGGTTCAGGTTCTCCTTTGACTTCGCCTTCCATCAGTTCAACAACAACCTTTTATGCTGCCGCCGCCACAGGGGCTACACCCGTTTCATTGGGCCCTGTGAGCCCTGCCGCTCAGGGAGGAACCATTGGTACTCAAACAATCCAATGGAATATCAACTTCACCACGCTGGTTCCAACTGCCATTCAATCTGTAACCGTTTTTCCGGTTACCGCCGGAAATCCGGGTGTGATTGAACTTCGGGCTGGATCTTCCTCAAGTGGAACATTGCTTGGAACTGTGAACTATACCTCAACAGTTTCGGGAGGTGCGACTCCGCAGGTGGTAATCCTGAACTTTATCATCGCCACTCCAGGATCGTATAATCTTTACACCCCAACCATTCCTGCTGGCGGATTCAGCCGGAATACTTCAGGCCAGACCTATCCTGTCTCTTCAGCGGTTGCCAACATTACCGGTAACGGTTTCGACAATACCTACTGGATGGGATTGTATGACTGGAAGTTCATCACTGGTTGCGAAGGAACCCGTGTTCCGGTTGTGGCCACCGTGAACCCTCCCCCGGCTCTGACAGTAACTGCCGATCAGACCGTATGTAACAATGTGGCTGCTACACTTTCTGTCGTTACAGGTGGGGCCAGCTACAATACCTACATCTGGTCTCCAACGACCAATCTGTTTACAGATGCCGGTTGCACCATTCCTTATACCGGAACATCGTTGACAACCGTTTATGCAAAATCAGCCACAGCAAGTGCTACCACCTATACCCTGACCGGTACACAAACCAGCGGTTCATTCTGTGTGAATGAGGCCACTACTACCTTGACCATACAGCCAACGGCAGCAGTTTCACCGGTTTCTGGTAGTGTGTGTTATTCGGGTGCGCTGACATTTGGACTGGTTCCTGCTACCGGTTATGCAGCAGGCTCTATCGAATGGCAAACCAGTACAACCAGTGCGGTTGCAGGTTTTTCTACGATTGGAGGCGAAACGAATCCATCTTATACCACTCCGGTAATTGTCGCAGGCCCAGTCTGGTATAAAGTTATTTTAAAAAACAGTCTGAGTGCTACCTGCCAAAGCTTTACTGTTCCTGTCTCCTACAATGCTCCTGCCGTAATTTCCAGTTCAGGAGCTACCCGTTGCGGAACCGGGACGGTAACCTTGAGTGCTACCGGTTCAGCCGGATCTACCATGAACTGGTACCTGACTCCTTCAGGAGGTGTGCCACAGGTATCTGCACCAACCTACAATCCAATAGTTAGTGCAACCACAACATTTTATGTGGCTGCTTCTGCTGGTGGTGGCGGAACGACAAATACCGGAAAAACCAATGCCAATGTGACCTCTACTTCAGGTGCAGGTACCACCAATTTTGGTCTTGTGTTTGATGCCCTCACACCGTTCATTCTGAAGTCGGTCAAAGTGTATCCGGTAAGTGCTACCAGCTCTTCAGGAACCCTGACCATTGACATCATCAACTCTGCGGGTGTGGTTTTGAATACCTACACTACCGCAGTCAGTGGTAGTCCGGCAGCTTCGCTGACTCCGCAAACCATCAATGTGAACTTCTCCGTTGCGGCAGGAACAAACCTTAAAATGCGGCCTGCCTTTTCAGGAATCACCGGTTTGTTGTTTGAACCATCTGCCTCAGCACCTTCCGGCAACTATGGTTTTCCATATGTGGTTCCGGGTGTGTTGTCAATCAATCACGGAACCTTAACCGCTGCACCGACAAATACTCCCAGAACTGATTTGTACTATTATTTCTATGACTGGGTTCTCACAACCGATTGCGAAAGTCCACGAACAGCGGTGGTTGCCACAGTAGATCCTGCTCCGGCCATATCTGTTTCGGCCACACCGCTTGAAATTTGCGAAGGAGGATATTCTATTTTGGATGTTACAAGTGGTAACGCAGGATATACCTATTCATGGGCTCCTGGTGCTTTGACAGGTGCTGCCCAAAGTGTTTCTCCAGCAGCCACTACTTTGTACACAGTAACAGCCACCGATTTGACAGCAGGTCCGTTTGCAGGTTGTGCCAACACTGCCCAGATTCAGGTGGTGGTCAATCCCAACCCGGTTGCACCCATTGTGAATGTAACTCCGGCGGGTGCTGTTTGCGGAGGAACCATCAAAACCCTTGCTGCTTCAGCTACTACTGCTGCAACATACAATTTTGGTTCAACTACTACCGCTACGACCACGACTGGTTATCCGAGTCCATATTCAAGGTATTATATCGCCCAGCGTATGCAAATGCTGATCCGAAGATCGGAATTGGCCGGTGCCGGGTTCCTTGCGGGATCTTCGCTGACTACCATTGCATTCAATGTGGCAAGCAAGGGTGCAGAATATGATCTTGATCCGGTGAACGGTAATGTTGGTTCTGTTAATTTCCAAATGTCAATAGGCCATGCCGGAACCACCGACGGAACTCTTTCCAGCTTCCAGTCGGGTCTGACCCAGGTAGTGGCTCCTGCCAACTACGTCGCTTCTATTGGTTCTAATATTCATACATTTTCATCGCCCTTCATCTGGGATGGTACCAGCGATGTGATCATTGAAACGACACATGGAGGAGGTCCTTATATCGGAGCGACTGCCGATGGAGTGGGTGGATACTACACCAACACCAGCTTTTTAAGTACCATTGTCGCAAGGGCTGATAATACCACCTCTGTTGTTGCCACTTCCATGACCACACCTTTGGCCACTTTAACACCTGCCACCATCAGGCCGGATTTTGTAATTACTGGTTTCATTGCCGGAACAACCATCAAATGGAGTCCTGTTGCTAACTTATTCACCGATGCAGCTGCCACGATTCCTTATATAGCAAATTCTGACGCTCCGACTGTGTATTCAAAAATGAATGCGACCACTCCTGTGACGACCACCTTTGTTCTGCCGGTTACCGGATGTTCCAGCAGCACCTTGTCCACCTTACTTTACACTCCACGACCAGCGGTTGATATTTCTGCCAACAGCTTTGTCTGCCAGGGTCAGGATGCACCGGTGAACTTCTACTTTAGTGGTACAGGCCCATGGACCATGAATTATGAAGTGAATGGTGTTGCCCAGGCACCCTTAGTAGGCAATATGACTTCGCCATTGGATATTCCATATACCAATGCCACAGGGAACAGGTTCTATGAAGTAACCTCGTTGACCGATGCAGTATGTACCGCGGATGCCTCCGATCTGGATACGCTCACCATGCACGTTCCGATTCCTTGTACCATTGTCTGGAACGGATCTCAAAGCAATGTCTGGACCGATGCCTTGAACTGGACTCCGAGCAACTCGGCTCCATCCCCGTTCACCTCGATTATTATTCCGGGGACCAATGTTCCAAATCAACCTGCCATTACAGGAGTGGCCAATTGTGCCAACATCAACCTTTTCAATTCCCCGATTCCAAGTATTGATGCAGGAGGGCAGTTGAACATCAATGGAGATGTCAATGGCAGTGTGGGAGCCAGTATTGGTGGTTTGGGTAAGGTTCGCTTCTCTGGTACTGGTTTGCAAACCATTTCCGGTAGGGCATATTTTTCAAATGTAGATTTTGCCAATACTTCAGCTCAGGGTGTAGTTGTCCAATCTGGTGCCACACTTGGCATTGAGCCCGTTGCATCTTCCGGGTCTGGTCTGGTAAAATTCTTACCGAATGCCCGCCTGACCAACAATGGTACATTTGTACTCGGGTCAAATGCGTTGGGAACAGCCAAAATCGGTGTGGTTCCGGTGCCAACCTTTATTACAGGTAACATCACACAGGAACGTTATATTCCATTCGGACCTGGTTCAGGCGGTTGGTTCTTTGTTGGATCTCCGTTTACTGGAAGAAACTTTACAAACTATTCCGATGATTTCAGAGTAGTGGGTCTGGATCCGCTTGGATTTGGTAACCAGGGTGGTGGTATCCTACCATCTCCGGAACCAGAGCGTTCTACCATCTTTAAGTTTGATGAGCCTGTCCACAATACCTGGACTGATACCGTTCAGAAAATTGGCTGGAGAATTCCTTTGGCTGCCGACAATGTGGTTCCAGGTACAGGTTACAGAGCCTATATCAACTATCAAAGTGCGACCAAACATAAGTTTGACAATGACGGTGCCATGGTTTCCGGCGATTTTAACTTCCCGACTATGACCCGTAACGAATATGCATCCTGTGTACCCGCTACCTATCCTTGCAATGAAACTGCAGGAAGAGGCTGGAACCTTGTGGCAAATCCATATCCTTGCGACATTGACTGGGATGCTGCTCCTGCCAATTTCACCAAACCAGCTCAGTTGAGCAATGCCTGGTGGAGATGGCATTCTGAAGCTGGTGCTTATGGTGTGTATCCATTTGGCGGTCCTTATGCCGGTACTTCTCCGATTCCAACCAATCCTAACCTGATTCCTTCAGGACAGGCATTCTTTGCAAGGTTGGCCATTGGTGGAAATTATAGTGCAACTATGAGCATCAAAGAAGCTGCAAAATCGGAGGGTTCTTCAGGTCAGTTCCTCAGAACCAATGTCGTTCAGAACATTGTCCGGATCAATATGACCAAGCCAGGTCAGCCATTTGGATACGATGCCGTGGTACGCTTCATGGAAGGTGCAACCGATGGCTATGACCTTGCCTACGATTTCTCTAGTCTGGGTGGAAGCAGTTTCCACATTTCAGTACCGGTGGTGGGTGAAGATATGTCCATAGCATCCTATGCGCCACTAACCGAAATGAAATTGATTCCCCTCACCACCAAGTATCAGGGAGTGTACGGAACCTTCAAACTGAAATTTACAGAGATGCAAAACCTCCTTTCTGTGGGCACTGTATATCTGAGAGACAACCTGCTTGGAACTTTGGAACAAGTTACAGAAGGCTATGTGTACAGCTACTTTGTCAGTTCAGCCGATGGGTTGATCGTGAATCGTTTCGAACTGGTTTTCAATCCGAATGCAGTTACTTCTGTAAAAGAAAGCAAACCAGGTGCTTCCATGAATATCATCCCGAACCCTTCTGAGTCAAAAGGTGGCGTCACCATAGCTTTGGTTGGTTTCGAAGGTGTTTCTGCCAATATTCAGGTAGTAGATGCCCTTGGCCGTGTGGTAGTTGCTAAAACCGCTTCACTTATTTCAGAAGGTATCACAGAATATCAACTGAACGAAAACCTGGCTGCAGGAATGTACACTGTGAAAGTGATCGGAACAACAAGGACACTGAATCAGAAAATGATTGTGAAATAATCCTCACAAA
>Ga0272412_1000551_pt1 | contig 11530 bp, 13 predicted proteins | sample WWTPWeurt_MetaT_FD_193540 | JGI IMG/M metagenome (GOLD analysis project Ga0272412, IMG submission 193540) | Metatranscriptome of activated sludge microbial communities from WWTP in Nijmegen, Gelderland, Netherland - WWTP Weurt (Metagenome... | ecosystem: Engineered > WWTP > Aerobic digester >...
GACTGGTGTTCATAAGTTTGCTGCTCCGATCATTTGACGACTTTATTCTTTTTTTTTTAGCAATTTAAATACGAAAAAGAAAGTTATAAACTATCCATGCGTCTTAAACCATATAATAATAGCAATTTTAAGCACACCACTGAAAGAACCCCATCCTATTTTTTGCTGCTGCTCACTGTGGTGGCTCTATTTACTTAATCTTCCTGGGCTGTGAGGATTCCTTGTCCGGCAAATCCAGTGATCGTGCTACAAAAGGATCTTACAATGATGCCTTGCTCTCTCTATGACACTATTTAGTTTGAAAGGAATTACATGACAAACTATTTTCCCATTACTGTTACTGAAATAACAGTGACAGGCTGGTACTATCTTCATAATGCAGGGACTACGACAGACTATAGGCACTTATTCGCTATCTAAAACTTAGAGACAACTACTACAAGACAAAAATATTTTTCAATTATCTACATGATTAGCAGTAGATACTTTATGATTGACTAAAATCTGGCTACAGGAGTAACGGGTACCATAAATTCCCAATTAAACTCTGCTGGTGCTAATTATAATAACTATTTTTTGGGTAAATGGGTCTTCGTATTCGCTTCTATCAGCTTAACTACGAAGAAATCCCTTCTCTTGGCATATATCCCATCGCTTTCGTTGACCTATCCAAGTGCAAGCCCAACTCAGCAAAATTCCCATGCTTCAATTGCAGCATTTGTATCAAGCAATCTGATAACCTGGGGAAATAATATTATGTCGCCAGGTATTACTAATTATGCCCCTGGGTGTGGCTAATCAATGAACATAAGGCTTTATACAAATTTGTATATAGATAATTCAGTGAAACCTTTGAATCATATGTACTTTTTGAAAGGAGATGCGGAAGATGTGTTATATTACCCGATGAACCTTCAATCAAATAATGTATTGCTTTTCGATGCTTCAGGCAATAACAATCATGCCTATACTGGAACTTCAAACAACCCAGTATGGAACACGAATAACGAGGGTCTAAAGTTCAGTGCACTGACTGAGCTCTAACTTCCCATCGTGAAGAATACGAAGAAAGACCTGTTTGTGAGCTTCTGGTACTTATAATCGAGTGTGGCTTAGGCAGGAGACAACTATGTGATAATTAGAGGTATTCAGGTAGGAGGTACCAAGACTGAAGTATTCGCCGTAAAATCAGTGATTTCGGGAACACAGAGATTCACCATCAGTATCTACGGCTAGACCTTTTCATATACTGCTTATGGTACAATAACCCAGAATTCTTGGACTCACTTCGCAATGAGCTGCAACAACGTTCCTCAAACATTGGTGGCCACGTTAACATAGTTCATCTGCCATTTCAAAAAGTAAGACAATACTGCAGCAGTGTTCAATGTTTTTACCACTCCGAGTGTGGTGCAACTGTCCAAAACATATTTCAGATATGTATTGGGAGACAAGCAAAGCAACGGTGCAGCTGGATACTTCGTGCTGAAAGACCTGGTGATTACGGATGGAGCAATGTTCAATACCCGTGACGCAACTTTGGCAAACAATTGTGTTCCCAACTGCGAAACTTATCTTTCCAATGGCCGATGTCTAGCTTGTCAATCGGGATACTACTTAACGCCAACTCACACTTGTATCCTTGCTGCATCATGTACACCTGCTTAGGCACAAGACACTAATATATATAGATGCAGATCAACTGCAGCTCACTGTGCAGATGAATTAAAGACCGTCTCCTCAAGTTGTGTAAATTGTATAAATGAATTCACAAAAGTTGGATCAGAAACAACTTGCACTCGTTGTCCTTATAATTGCTAAACATGTGGAAGCACTCTACCTCTACAATGTGCTTCCTGCCAAACTACCAGAAACGCAGATGCTCCAACCTGTTCCTGCCCTGTAAATTTCTACGATGATAAGATTTTTCCAATGTGTATCAACCAGCTAACCCCCACTCTGAAGTAAGCACCTCTCACAAAGTATCTTAATCTGACTCAGACGTACATAGTCACGTAGTGCTATCAACTAACTCAGGCTAACTAAAACAAGTTTTCATACAATTAGATGTAGGGACCGTCAATTTCAACTATATCAGCTACTGTGCTTTCCTTTTCAATATGGACAAAAAATGAAATTATAAAATAATACTAAAGTATTATTCTACTGAAACGTTTACCCTATGATGCAGGAACAAACATATTGCACTTTTATTTAAACTATATAACTCCAGGGTCTACAGGTAGATTCTATTTGTAGAGCACATCCTCAATTAATATGCAAAGCAATTACCCCTATATCAATCAAAACCAGTGGGTTTGGAGCTTTCTAACATTTGACGTGGGGACTAAACAGCTAGCATTTATTCACTACTACCCAAATGTTCATTAGTGGTATTATTACTAGAGTAATACAAACTTTCACACATTTACAACTTTTGACTACTCAGATATGAGACTTTATGTTGGAACGTAGGCATATGTAATGAATCAGCCAAACTATTGTTTACATCAAGGTTATCTGCGTGACCTTTACCTCTACTATGGCTTGCACGCTTCAACAGTTACACAAGATGTCAGAATGATTCGAGGTTTATTGCGCTACCCTGATTATCCAGTAATGAACTTCTCGATGACTACAAAGTAACAGGTCTACACAAACATTATTTCGGACTTCTCAGGAATCACGTTAACTTTCGGCTCCACGAGCGCTGTTGAGGCAGGTGTGGATCCCGATCTTCATTGGTACAACGGCCTAACATTCTTAGCAGGATAATTTGCAACTATTTCGTCTTATACTCTAAGCGACTTCACGCTGCACTACTGGGGTAACAAGGCTAATCCAACCACTCAATTTGCAGATTTCATTACTTTCCAGAGATTAACAACAGGCAATGTCCACCTTATTTCGATCCACCACCTAGCTCGAGGAACTCTGGGTTACTTCCTATTGTAAGTATGTGTTCTGGAGAACTGCTTTTTGCACACCTCTCCCATGCGAGCTAAATATTGGAGTTTTATAGCGGTTTCATTTGGTTACAACAATTACGACGAAGTCTATGTAGAAGCCTATGTTAACACACAAATGATGAGCTATATCTTCTAGATCGATGCATCAACCTACTGGTAAACTACAGATGTAACTACTTTGGGGTCCTCCCTCAACACCAACACCGATCCATTCTATATCAAGGACTTCGTCATTGATATGGGTGGAATGATTCATACATACATCATGGATGGCTATCATGCAACAAAGATACCATCCAAATGTCTGCTTCGATACGTTCATTCGAATTCTACTACTTCTACCATCTGTCTTATGTGTGAGCAAGGTTATGCAATATAATTAGATGGCACTTGTATGCCAGAACCCAGATACTGCGATCTATCTTGGAATCTGTGTCAACCAGTCTGTCCTGATGGCAAGTTCAGGGATATTATACTTCTAGATTGTGTGTCGACATGTGCACCCGGATACTTTAAAGACAGAGCAATCATGACCTGTGTGTAAGTATGCACTGTTGGATCCTACAAATGCGATAGTACGAATTATTGCGAGACCACATGTCCCCCTGGATAGCTTGCAGATGGTATTATTACTTAATCTTGCGTTACTTAGTGTCCGGTTGGCAGCTTTGGGCTGGTGGCTCAAGGAAAGTGTTACGCTACATGCCCTCTTGGAATATTTGAATACACACCTGACCGCCTTTGTTTGTGCTTGTGTCCTTCCGGTTACTATGGCGACACTGTAGCCAACAAATGTGTACAATAATGTCCAGCTGGGTTATATGCTTACGGCCCCACTCGGATGTGCCAACTTGGTTGCGAAACCCTATATGCTGATCCAACCCAAAACTAATGTGTCATGACTTGCCCATCCAACTCCACTCACACGTACTACGGTGACATGACAGACAAATAGTGCAAACTATAGTGCTAAGCCCCAAACATTACTGATATCATTTAGCGAATGTGTGTTGCCAAGTGTTCTAAAGGTCTATTCGCCAATCCAGTCACTAATAATTGTTCTGAAACTTGCCCGACAGGTACTTACGGAGATCTTTTAACAAGTACATGCTCCTCTTCATGCTACACAGGGAAATTTTGGCTGAGTTCATAGAGTGAGTGCGTGGTGTTCTGTCCAGCCCCTTACTTTGCCAACAAGTAGTTACTGCGTTGTACTACTGACTGCAAAAGTCAGCCAGGCATTTATGAATACGCGGCTTCTAGAGAGTGCGTTACGAACTGCATAGATCCTCTTTTTGCTGATGACACACTATAACAATGCGTATTAGTGTGCCAAACGGGTTATTTCGCCGATTCAACAACCCGCAAATGTAAGACTAAGTGTCCTGACAAGTTTTTCGGAGACACACTCACTCACATTTGCTAGAAATAGTGTACTGGACTCTACTATGCTGATTCCACCACCAACGAGTGTGTACTTGAGTGCCCAACTAAATATAGGAAGTCCTTATCAGGTAATGTCTGCCTAGGTGACTGCTCTGCAGGTTAATTCTATGATTAGGCAAACGATAGCTGTGGGGCAACATGCCCGGAAGGTACCTTTGCTGATCCTGAATCTTCCTAATGCTTAAAGTTAGACTACAGCTGCGTTGATCAATATTGCATTAATCCGATATCCCATCTTTGTATTAAAATGAACCTGACCTACTCTGCCCGTTAAATCACCAGTTATAATTGCACTCGTCTCAATTAAGCTGTTGAAGTCGACCAATGTCTCTTATCTTCTGATGACATCTGCATCTAAAAGAACTCAACCATGACAATGTGTATCTCACTAACAGGTAATAACAAAAATGCCTTGAACAACATTTGCGATTGTCCTACTTATCAATGTATTTAGAAGATCGAAGGCACCGAAAACTATGAATGCGTAAATATGACTAGTGATATTAATAAACCAGGACGCATAGGCCGAGAGATTGACACTAAATATTGTTTGGGATCAGACGACATCGGGTTGCGTAAGGGAGCCCTGAGTTGCGTAGACAAGTACTGCATCGACAACATAACACGTACTTGCACTCACCTATACTCCACTCACCCTAAAAAATACTTTGCCAGACAGGCTGAGTCTTTGATTTGCACCACTATAAATGATGCTTCAGTTGATGTAGATGATTGTGCAGCTGGAAAGTTCTGTGTGGACCGCTCTTTGGCTAAAAAACAGTGCATTTTCATTGATAACCTACCCTACACAATGGAGACTACAGAAGATAAGTTTGCTACTGCCTGTAATGTTGAAAAAGACTAATGCATGAGACCGTCTAATTAAGAAAACTATACAATTGTGTCTATAGAGCAATCTTTATCATAGATTACTAGCAAGGGTCGGGAAACACGTTCACTTAAATGCCTTGATGCCAACGAATCTAATGTCTATGGTGCTGAGCGCTGCTCTTTCCAGTATTGCATTGATGTGAGCACCAAGTCATGCCATTAGCTGGATTTAGTTACCTTCTAGGCCCGTAATGCACTCAACCATCAATGCGCCTTACTTAATGCTGCAGTAGGTGTTGACTCGTGTACCCTCAACTCCACTTATTGCATCGATACGCAGTCAGATCCAAGCAGATGCTCCGACCTGCTCAGTCCATACACCTGCTATATTGGAAGGGAGATTGATTCATAGATCTGCGTTTTCGATGGAACGATTGGGCCTAACAAGTTCGGCGTCAATTACTGCAAGAAGGGTTACTGCATATTCTATCAGAACGGAGTAAGCTCTTGTGAAGCCTTAGCTAACAAGCCTGGGCTCTACGCTAAGAATATCACCACATTTTGCATAGATGCAATGATCCCCAACTCTGTTGAGTGTGCCCCCAAGTTCTGTCTGGACAACGTTGATAACTCATGCTAGCCTTTTTCTAAATAACGTCAAGGCAAGGATAAAGTAACCTAGAAGTGTATTGAAGGAGGTGGTTCATATGATATCTCCGAGTGTGCTGAAGACTATTGCAAGGTAAAAATAGGGGATCTATTCTACTGCAAGGAACTGAACGATGTAAACTACGTCACTAAGGAAAATAACACCCATAACTGCATGGGGTTGGGCGAAAAGACCTCGTAGGGTATTCTTTAATGCGGTCCGGCTTTTTGTATATTTGAAGTTTTGCCAGGTTTCTATACTTGCTCACAGCAGCAAAATTTCGCTAATGGCATGGTGTCTGGCGCTTCAATGTCTGGCTCCAATTACAAGAAGCTGAGTGCATGCAAGTCTGTTAACATTACCAACTTCGTCTTCGACTAAATCAACATGACATCCTCTGCCATCTTTGAGATCATCAACTCGCCAAAGGTCGTGATATCCAATCTGACAATATCCAACACTAATATGAAGAATGGCTCAAAGATCATGAACATCATTAACTCAGAGAATGTCACGATTGAAGGAGAGATTAAACTAATTAACGTTACTCTATCAGAAAAGAGCACATTCGTTTACATCCAGAACGCCACTATAGAGACGCTTGGGGATCAGGTCATTTCCGGAGTTACCATCTCACAAAATTCCAAGTTCATGGATATCCAGGATATCAACAATGTTACTATAAAGAGCATCACCATCTCAAACTCTACCGTCAACAAGGCCAAACTTGTCAACTTCCGCTGTATGGCTGGAAATGTTAATGTTCTAAATCAGTCCATGAAGAATGTTAAGATGAGTGATCTCTCCACATTTTTCCGCATAGACGGGTGCGAAGAAGAGGACCAAAACTATGGTAAAGATTCAATTATTCATGTGGATGAGTTTGTTGCTGAAAACAATACGCTTATCAACTCTAATATGTTTGAAGGCTTCAATTTCAAGAACATCGATATATAAAAGATGAATTTAGACTCCATTACCCTCACAAACTCCAAACTTTTCTTCGGGGAAAATGGTGAGTCCTTCAAAACCACAGAACTCAAATTCAACAACATTGTATCAGACTACATAGTTAAGAGGAGTTCTTACCCACTCTTCGACACGTACAACATTTCCAACATCTCAATTGACAAAATAATCGCCTAGGACGCTGGACTCACTGAATATACATCACTACTGCGCATAGACACAGCCAAGAAATTTTAAGTAGCCGAAGTCCAATTGCTCAAAAGCAACGTTTCAATTGTACCTTTCCTCGAGTTCCTTAACGTTGATAATCTCATTTTAGACAAAGTTAATGCAGTTAACATGACAACCAAAGAATCGACTTGCAAGCAAGCTATTCTCATCCATGACTCCACTAATGTTACCATAAACAATGTTAACATAGAAGATGCAGACATTACTTCTCCACTCTATCGCTTTGCCGGAAACTAAAATCTCATGCTTGGTAAGATGAACTTCAAGCAATCGCCTGGTTTCGTTTCCAAGGTCAATCACCGTCGACTTTAGCAATAAGAGGAGAACAAGATAGAAGGTGAGGCTCAACTAGTCTGGCCCACGCTTCCCACATCTAGAATAGAAGAAGATAAGGATACAAATGAAGTTAGCCAGAGAAGGAACCTATAGAGTGTTACTGGGCTAACATTATCATAGGCCCCAATCCTCCGATTCGAAAACTCAGAAAGCATCAATTTAGCAGGAGAAACTGTGCTGGACATGAACAATGTTCCCTTTTAGTACGCTGACTTCTAGAATTGCAAAAATATTTAAATCAGTAATGTTGTGATGTAATCCTAGAGATATGAGAGTGAATACCCACTATTCCAATTCTAGTAGATCACCGGGGTCTTGAAAATGGAGAATGTAACTATCAAGGATGTAACCTTTGCTAATAACACATAATTCATTCGATTGGTGGATACCAACATAACTCAGCTTGTTAATTTTACGGTGGATCAAATAGTTCTTGACAGCTATCTTCTATGGATGTCGCAAATTCGCAATCTGCTGATGAAGCGTTTAATAATCACCAATATCGTAGCAGCACCTTCAAAGACTAAAGACTTCCCAGTTATTAACGTCGAAGCTGCCCGCGAACAGTTACTCACTTAGTCACTTTTTTAATATTGCACGAATGTAGCCTTCATTCACGCCTTTGATCTTTACGAGGTCTTCAAGTTTAATGAAACTGCTTTGTACAACGAGTCCGCCATGTAGACCTTTGAATGGACTGACACATTGGTCTCCGTAGACGATATCCAAGTATATGACGTTGCCTTGAGGGACTACTCTGCTGTTAAGTTGTAGGGAGAGCGCGTTGACGTTACTTCTTCTTCTTTGGAGCGAATTTCTTGCCAGACTTGCAATGGCTCGGCACTTTTCATCTATGAAGCCAAGATGAAGATCTTCAACGTACTTTGCAAACATAACTCTGCAGTCAATGGCGGGTGCTTGTATGCAGTCAAATGCCCTTAATAAGCTGATTTCTACTATTCTCAGTTTATGTATAACAAGGCAGTGCTCTCTGGTGGTGCTATCTACACTGATGAAGCTTTCTTCTTTATGCAAGGTAACGAAATCAAATACAACACTGCCCTCGTTGGTGGAGGCATAAGATACCTCGGCATGATCCCAAAACAAATTTACTACAGCTCTTATATTCGTCTGCGCGCAACTCAATTTAACGCTAATAATAATGATATAACAATCAATCGGGCAGATATCTATGGTCAAAACGTAGCGTCTTATATAGGAGGCATCTAAGTTAACACAACGAAAGGTTACTTTAAAAATGTATTTAATATCTCAGACATTCGATCAGGACAGAATCTCATCAACTACTTCAATTTAACTATCATTGATCAGTTCGGCGAACTAGTTAATATCACTAAACACAATTGGGAATTGCTTCTTAACCTTACTAACTAAAACAATCCACCATCATTAATCGTAGATGAGTTTTATAAGACATAGTTGGAGGTTTAATTTGAATCTGTGTCCCTTAAATTGGAAGGCGACTTGCTCCTTGGATTCAAATTCAACTTTGATTATGATACACTCTAATTCCAATTTTAAAAGATCAACATCCTTGGTGTGCCCGGCGAATTGCGTACATTCTACATATCAGATCTTAATGTAATGCAACCGTCCAAGGCTTCCGGTCGTTATGAATGGTAGCAGTTCCGCCTCTAAGTTAACGCCAATTTCAGAGAGTGCGCTTACGGAGAAATTTATACACAGATCCTCCAATTCTACGAGTGCACCTTCTGCGACGATGGAAAGTACTCTCTTGTCAAACCTAAGAAAGACGATTTCACCTAGAAGTGCATGGATTGCCCTTTCGACAAGGCTGAGAAGTGCATTGGAGATGAGATGGTCATCCGCTATGGCTATTGGCGTCGCACCAAAGACACAGATCTCATAGTTGAATGCATCAGTAAGGCTGAGAACTGCATCGGAGGAACCGAGTACGGAAGTAAGCTCTGCCTTATTGGGCATATTGGTGCACTTTGCGAAGAATGTGATATCCATGGCTTCACTTGGGGTGAACCGTATTCCAGATACGGAGTTATGAGTTGCGCATAATGCTCGCATATGGAGTACAACCATATCATTCTCGCTCTACAGACTATCTGGACATTTGTCTCCCTTATAATTTCTATCAACATTGACTTGAGAACTAGCAATAATGTGGCTAACAATGCAAAGGCTTCTGCTATGACCGAAGAGGAAAAGAAGCAATTGGCCATGCAAGGAACAAAAGTGTAGTTGAAAAAAGTTGATGCAGTGTCCCCCCTGCTTAAAATCACTATCAATTATCTATAGATCGTTGCTTCAGTGTCCAAGCTGGACATTGTAGTGCCTTATGGAATTCTTTCAATATTCGATCAGATAGGCAGGCCTATTCAGCAATCAATGTACTCAATAGATTGCATTTTTGTTGGTAATACGGGAACCATCCCCATTATCTACTTCCGAGTCATCCTTTCACTTGTGCTCAGCTTGTGCTATCAGGTCTTCTTTATTATTGGCTACAGAATCTACACTTGGGTCATGCGCAAACCCCTCAATTACTACATTTTTTCCACAAGTTTCATGTTCTTCGTCGTTTTCTTGCAGCCAGAAATAGTCTCGCAGATGCTCTCAGTTATTTCTTGCCGCACTATCGGTATCCACGACTATATACTAGGAAATGTTTCCTATGAATGCTATAATGATCAATTTTGGTACTATGCATTGGTGCTAGTCGCACCTTTCCTAATACTGTGGGTGTTCATCCTACCATTGAGCATATTATACAACCTAAACAAGAATGCTAAGCGCCTCAACGATGTAGAAGTGCGTCTCAAGTATGGATTCATGTTCAGAGAATACCGAGATTAGGTGTATTATTGGGAGTTCATAAAGATCTATTTGAAAGTGCTCATTACCATACTCATCAATCAATACGCTATGGAGATCAGAGTCAAGGGCTCTCTCATCTGCTGTGTCATTATCATTTACGCTACATTGTCAATCAACATCAAGCCATATAAACAAGTCATTTGCACTAAAATGGACCAGATGTCTGTCATTATCGCAGGAATTTCAGTTTATCTAGGAGTCTTCATGTATAAAAATACTTATTCTTATTGGCAAGCTTTAGGCATTGTTTCTTTGGCATTCCTCAACATGTACTGTCTAATTAAACTCCTTTTCACACTCTTGGCTGAGTACACTCCCAAGTTTGATGAATGGCTGGATAAGAAGAAAATCAATTTTATCAAATGCTTCCCTCTCTGCGGAAAGTATATTCAGATGAGCAAACATTCGCGCACAGTCTACTACTTCCAGAAGCTTAAGTTAAACCTCCTCGAGGAGCTTCGTAAAGAACGCAAGAAAGAATTCCGTGCCATCCTTGTTAAATAAGACCCCACTCTCAAGTTTGAAAGCCCCAGTCCCAAGACTCGCAAGAGCCTTAGCCCCACAAAGAAGCTGGATTTCGTTGTGCCGAAGCCAAAAGAAAAAGAGAATAAGCCTGTTTAGAATCAAGATCTTATCTAATTCAGCCAGATTAACCTTGAGGCTCAGTCACCCGAAAAGAAGCTAATAGTTCCAATGAAGGTCGAGGATTCTCCAACAGTTCATGAAAACCCTCCTTTTGTCGAGATTCCTATCCCTCAACCTCAACAAGAGATAAAGGAGCCAGAACCCATAAAATAAGAACCGCCCAAAGAAGAACCGAAGCCCGTGGTTGAAGAACCCAAACCGGTCATTGAAGAACCCAAACCGGTCATTGAAGAACCCAAGCCAGTCATTGAAGAACCCAAACCGATCGTTGAAGAACCTAAACCGGTCTTTGAAGAGCCCAAACCAGTTGTTGTAGAGCAACCTCCTGTTTAAGAGAAGCCAAACCCTCCTGAAGAAGTTAAAGAGCAATCTCCTTAGAAGGAAGATTACCTAGCTAAACAAGAAGAACCTGAAAATCAACTTGCTGATGCATTAGGAGGAGATAAAAAAGGAGCAAGCCCAGCACTAAAGAGGAAAAGAACTAAGACACTTAAGGCTTTCATAGATTAGAATTGATCCAACCAACAATTTTTTTCTATTAATTACAAGATTTTGAACATATATTTTCTTTATTAATACATCC
>Ga0272412_1000553_pt1 | contig 11518 bp, 9 predicted proteins | sample WWTPWeurt_MetaT_FD_193540 | JGI IMG/M metagenome (GOLD analysis project Ga0272412, IMG submission 193540) | Metatranscriptome of activated sludge microbial communities from WWTP in Nijmegen, Gelderland, Netherland - WWTP Weurt (Metagenome... | ecosystem: Engineered > WWTP > Aerobic digester >...
AGGTTTTTGAATTACCTGATTATAAAATAAATTACCCTTCGTCCAATATGTATTTAAACATGTTGACGCAATTGGGAAAAATGCATCTTTCAATTTGGAAAGAACACATCAAAATTCGTGAACTCGTTAGGTTGCTCAAAATAGAGCTTCTTATTTCAGACACAAGGTTTGGAGCTTTTCACGGTAAAATTCCGTCAGTCATGATTGCTCACCATTTACATATACCATTGAGTATCAAGTCATTCAGTTGGTTTAGTGATACTTGGTTGAAACTATTTTATAACAAATTTGATCGACTCTGGGTACCTGACAGGGCTGGAAGCGATAATATTTCCGGTATATTGGCTCACAATTTTAAATCCGCCAAAAAAATTTTCTTAGGCAATATTAGTCGCTTTCAAAAATTGGAGCTCAGCAAAAGGTATGACATTTGTTTTGTGCTTTCGGGACCGGAACCCCAAAGAACTATTTTGGAAGAAAAGATACTGGATTATCGCCCTAAACTTTCTCACCTTAAATGTTTACTGATAAGGGGCAAGAAAGAAATTCATCACATCATTTCTGACGAGTCTTTTCAGATTGTTGATATTCTTTATTCCCCAGAACTCAATAAGGCCATGTGTGCATCGGACATGATCGTAAGCAGATCGGGATATACAACACTGTTGGACTTGAGCATCATTTGCAAAAAAGCATTTTTAATACCTACTCCAGGGCAATTTGAGCAAGAATATCTGGCACAAGATCTGAAAGACAGAGGCATTTATTATACAATCGACCAAAAAAACATAGACTTTGAAAGAGACTTGGTAGAAGCAAATGATGGTTACACCGGGTTTTTACCCAGGAATCAAAAAAATGAAAGTCTTGATGAAATATTAGATCGAGAAATAGAATTCCTTTTTCCTCAATCCAAATCTTAATATTCCTATGATGCGCGGGTTATTTCTTGTATTTATCAATAGCTGCCCTGATTTTTTCTTTTCTATTGTCCGGGTCAGGATGTGTTGAAGTAAACTCATCTTGGCTGGAGCCTCCAGAGGCTTGTTTGAGAATTTCCATAACATCAATCATGGCTTCAGGGTTGTATTTACTATCTAGCATAAATTTTACTCCCAATTCGTCAGACTGTAATTCCTGATCTCTCCCGTATTTGAGTCCTATCAATGCAGCTGCTTGTTGAGCCATTTGTGCAGCACCATAATCACCCAGAGCTATCCCTACAGCATTGGCAAGTCCACTTAGCAAGCCTTCTTTGGACATCCGCTCACCTGAATGTCGACCGATTACGTGACCTATCTCATGCCCTAATACACCTGCAAGTTGATCCTCGTTCTGCAGTCTAGCCAACAGTGCACGGGTTATAAAAACTTGTCCCCCTGGCAGAGCAAAAGCGTTGACAGTCTCCTGGTCTGCAAGCAAATGAAAATCATACTGATAAGGCGTTTTGGCAGCTACAGAATTTTGAACCAGCTTTTTACCAACAGTTTTGACTAGATTCTGGCCTCTTTGATCAGGATCCAGACCTCCATATTGCTGTACCATCATTGGTAGAGATTGCAATCCCATAGCGATTTCTTGCTCAGGAGTGAGACTCACATGCTGTTCTATACCCAAATATTCATTATATGATTTGGTATTGCAATACTGGAAGTAAGAAAACCCAAATATTACCAAACCGATGATCAAGGGAGCACCTAATCTGGAAACCAAGCCTCTGGTACCCGGATTACCATAATTTCCTTGAGGATAGCCACTTCGTCCAAACATTGTTTTCGTTTTTGCTTATAAAATAATTCAAAAATTTATAACCTATTTTTGTATTCAATTAGTTCCCGGTAAAAACAGGAGCTCGTTTTTCAAGAAATGCAGCAACGCCTTCCTTAAAATCTGAGCTGGCACCCGCTTGGAGCTGCAGTTCCAATTCGGTATTCAACTGGGCCTCCAAATTATTATCCTGTGAAAGTAATAAAGCTTTCTTTGTTAATGCAAGTGCTTTTGTTGGCATCACAGCTAGTTTCAGAGTAAATTCAAAAGCTGACGCAAAAAACTCTTCGTCCTGGTATAACTTGAAGGCTATACCCAAATTCAATGCATCCCGGCTATCTATTTTCTCCCCGGTCATCATGTAAGCCTTAGCCCTTTGCAGGCCAATCAATCTAGGCAAAAAGAAAGTTCCTGAACAATCTGGAATCAATCCAATTTTTGAAAAAGCTTGTATAAAAGATGCAGAATTGGAGACTAAAACAATATCGCATGCCAAAGCAAGATTTGCTCCTGCTCCAGCTGCTACTCCATTGACAGCTGCAACGACCGGTTTGCTCATCGAACAGATTCTTCTGATGATCGGATTATAATGTTCAGCTAAAATCGTTTCCATGGTCGGGCCATCGACAGCTATTGCTTCTTTTAAATCCTGACCAGCACTAAATCCTCTGCCAATTCCTGTAATCATAACTGCTCTCACATCAATACTTTCCTGGCAGTAATAAAGTGCTTTTTGTAATGAAATTGACATTTCTCTGTTAAAAGAATTGTAAACTTCAGGCCTATTGAGATAGATGATACAAACATTAGATTTTAATTCATATTTGATTCCATTCAGTTCTGTCATGGCAATTTATTTTATTAGTTTAACTTAATAGAATTGATGATATTGATTAAACTTACTGGACTAAACCTACAAGTAAATGTAATTTCTTTAAAATAGTTATGAGAGTCTTGTGACTGATATAAAGTTCTGATATTTGATGAATGAAAAACTGGAAAATTGAACTGCAAATAATTTCTCAATAATCTGAGTTGAATACCGGAAGTAAATGCTGTTTGCTCACTCTTCGGAATGAGATCAGATGAAGGCTTAAAATATCCCAGATCTACATAAGGTCTGATAATCCTTCCCACTTTAGGAAAAGGTAAGTCCATACTTAGATTTACAGCTACTAAGAATGTGTTGGTGTTGCCAAAATTCCCTCGTTGTGCCACTCCATTTGCAACATGAAAACCTCCCTGGAATTCTGCAATTTGTTGTGACCATATACCCTCGGGTGCTGTTCTACCAAAAAAGAAATTTTCATTGGTTGCATCCATATATCCTTGATAAGACAATCCAACAGAACCTCTTGTAAATGAGTGAACTCCACGTGCAGCGATGAATGAGGAATTTCTCTGAGAATTCAAAGGAAAGAAAGAGGTAAAAATTCTGGTTTCAACCCCTCTTCCTTTTTTATAAATCCAATTCTTATAACAGTCAAGATCCAGTCTCAAATATTGCTCTTTATCACTATTAATTATTTTGTAACGTTCATATTGTAAATTTGCTGAAGCGCGCAAGTTTCCTAATCCATGAGTTTTTACAAAAGTATATTTGAGTTGATGAATAACATTATTTACATGATCTGTTATTGGCAACTTTTCACTATAATTCAATACCTGATCTTGAATAAAATGTACCTGATATTTTAACTCTCCATTAGATAAAATGGAATGATCATGAATGAAATTCAAAGCTACAAATGGGCTTAATTGATTATAGTTTAATATTTGCTGATCGGATAGGATTCTCGTGTACGCAAATTGTTTAGCTTTCAATCCAAAATCAATCTTGTATAAAGGCTTTCCAATAATAAATCTTGAATAACTCAGGTTGAGTTTACCGACTAGATGTTTCGTTTCTGTACTATACATCGGTTGCAGAGACCATTTGAATTTTTGCTGGGGCAATACCGGATTTGAAATTAAAGCCCCCAACATCCATTTATTATAGTCATTCCACCCAACAAGAGGAGTAATACCTATTAGATTATACGATGGTTTTTCCATCAAGGGTAGTAATGATAATCGGATTGGATCACATTTTGGAAATAAGCGATTGGGTCGGTATGTATTATTTGAAGGATAGAGATCCGTAGATCTCAACTCTCGATCTAACTCGATTTTTGTCCAATTCCGATTGGGAAAAGGCAACTTCATTTCCCTTTCAAATCCGGGAACCCAATTTTCAAAATAAATACTATCCTTAACCCAAGCTGTGATTTTAATCGGAGCTGCTATTTTGCCATGATTCTTCAAAATGAGTTGACTGCCATCTGCATTTTTTTTCAAAGATCGAATGGCATAATCCGTTTTGTTATCAGATTGTAGAAGACCTTCAAACAACCAAGATAAATCCTCTCCTGCATTCTTTTCCAGTGATGCCTTTAAATCTTCAGGATATGGGTGTTTAAACTTCCATTCATTATAATAATTCTTCATAGCTGAGTCAAACTTCTTCTTACCCCAATACTTTTCTAAATATTCTAAATAGTAGCCTGTATTTGAATAAACATCAATTCCATAATTCCACGAAAAGAAGTTGGCTGAATGCTGATCAGGATGTTGAGAGAGGTGACTTCTTTGGAATACTCTAAATCCCAATTGGTTCTGATCAAGATTGCCCAGATATTTATTCCATTTTCTGGGTAAAAAACCTTCTCTTACTGCATAGAAACTATCCATATATCTGTTCTCATAATATGTATTAATGCCTTCATCCATAAACGGGTGTTCGCGCTCATTGCTACCAAGTATCCCGTAAAACCAGTTATGTCCAACTTCGTGAGTGATGACATTATCCAGTGAAGCATCATCATTAGCTCCACTGATCACCGTGATCATGGGATATTCCATTCCTCCCCCAGCACTTAGTGCTGCTTCAACAGCTGTCGCTTGGGGCCAGGGATAAGTACCAACATTTGCAGAATAAAATTCTACAGCCCGTTTTACATATTCAGCTGATTTTGACCAAAATTTTGGGTTTTCAAAAAAGCCCCACGTTTCAATATTTTTAAATACCTGGACTTGGCAATTTGATTTCTGCACATAAAATCTCTTGGAAGCAAACCAGGCAAAATCATGGACATTCTCAGCAAGGTACCTGATTGTTTTGTATTGTGAGGATGATTCAGGATCTTTATCGTAAAGCTTGGTTTGGTTTGCAATAGCTTGTGAAGATTGTCTCACCTTTTCTTCCAAAAAACGCTTTTCGCTTTCATCTTGAAGTTCACCCGTCGATGCCACGACATAGTTTTCGGGTAAATGTATATTCACATCGAAGTTTCCAAACTCCGAAAAAAACTCTCCCTGGTCCAAATATGGCATAAGATGCCAGCCTTTAGCATCATAAACTGCCGGCTTTGGGTACCATTGGGTGATTTCATATGTATGTCCATTGTGCCCAAGTCGGCTGAAAGTGATAGGAATTTTTACCTGGAACGGAGTTTCGATTCTGATAGTTTGTCCTGGTTTCAATGGCTGATTCAAAATAAGCCAAGCCATGTCAGGATTTTTTGTGTCTATCATAAGTTTCGCTTGTTCCTGATCCACTCTAAAATCCAACTCAGTAATATTTCCCATTTGAGTAATCGGAGCGAAATGATATTTCAGTGATTTCTGCTTGCTCTTTTGCTTTGCAAATGCGGTAGACTTTGTACTGTATGCGTTCGGCCATAGATGAAATCCAATTTTGTCTAAAACATGTGGACTATTATTCGTATATTTGAGTTCTAGTTTTCCATCCAGTTGATGCTTTTTATCATCCAGACTGACACTAATTTTATAATCCGTTCTTTGCTGAAAATAAGATGTTTGAGCTTCGATCAATCCAGCAAAAAACAAAAAGAAAGCAATTACTAATAAACGCATATGATCTATCGATTAAAAGTTTCAAAGGTACGATATTCTAATCAGGCTAAAAAAATGTCTCCTTTCTTTTAGAATGGCGAAAAAAGTGACTTCCGTGAATTTTTTACGTCCACAAGTTGTTAAATTTGAGCGATTGCTCTTTCACATACTTTTATAAAACTTTAGCAATGAGTAAATTTGATGAAAAACTGGACCTGTACACAGCAGAGGCCAAAAAATTAGGAATTTCAGTAGATCCTACATTATTGAAAGCAGTGACCAAAGGTCTTGGTCCGGCTATTTATAGCAATGATTCTTCAATTGTTGCTGGAAGTGACAAATCCGAATTGGATAGGATCAAAACCAACTTTTTAATCAAAAAATTGGGCTTGGCAGACAGCAACGAATTGGATCAAGCAATCGCAGATGCAGTTCAAAAAATGGGTGCCGGAAACAAACAAAAACACAGAGCTATAATTTATTATTTGCTTGTTGAGAAGTTTAAGAAGCAATCCGTATATAATAAATAACAAAAAATTAGAAGCCGATCAATTATCTCTGGTCGGCTTTTTTTTACACCTTATTTTCCCCGAGCCATTTTATGCAATTTCCTGGACTTCATAAGTCAGCACAATTATTTAAACGTGGATTTCAATCCATGGTAGATTTATTTTATCCTCAATACTGCATTTGTTGTGAGGAAAAGTGTCTTCAGAGTAATGAACTATTCTGCGAAAAATGCCAGTACCATGTTCACCCATCGGACATGTTTCAGTATGAAACCAATCCTTTCACGGATCATTTCCAAGGCCGTATACCTCTTGTAGCAGGGTCTGCACTTTTTATTTATACTAAGGGGGGAAGAGTCCAGCAAATGCTGGAAGCTCTCAAGTATAAAAACAAACCAGAAATTGGAATTAAGATAGGCGAAAGATTCGGACAGATATTGCTCAATTCAAAATTTGTCCATGGCATCAATTGCATCATTCCGGTACCTTTGCATAAAAAAAGACAAATATTAAGAGGTTACAATCAAAGCGAAAAGTTTGCGAAAGGCTTGTCCGAGATACTAAATATCCCTGTCCGCACGGACATATTATCAAGAGAAATTGCAACGCACTCCCAAGTTGAAAAACATCGGGCAGAACGCTTTGAAAACATGCAAAGGGTTTTCAGGCTTTTGCCTGCTTCATTGAAGTACGAAGGATCCCATTTTTTGTTAGTCGATGATGTGCTCACTACAGGCGCAACTCTTGAGTCTTGTGCACGTGAATTATTGCAAATCAAGGGCTCAAAAATCAGTATGCTGACCATTGCAATGGGAAAATAAATTTACAGCTAAAGATATATTCTTACTGAATTTGAAAATAAATATAATCGATTCTCAAAAATTCATTCGTACCTAAGGGACTCTACCGGATCCAATGCGGATGCTTTCACAGCCGGATATAGTCCCGCTACGATTCCCACGATCGTACAAACTGCAAATCCTAGTATTATCCAAGCCCACGGAATGATATACGGTCCACCCATCAGTACCGTTACGATGTTGCCCAGTGGAATCGCCAAAGCTACACCCAATACTCCACCAATCAGGCAGATTAATACAGCTTCGATCAAAAATTGAATCAGAATATTTCGTCGTGTTGCGCCTAATGCCTTAATGATGCCTATTTCCTTTGTGCGCTCTGTTACAGAAACCAGCATGATATTCATCAATCCAATTGCTGCTCCCAGCAGTGTCATCAAACCAATTGCTATTGCAGCTGCTCTAAGTTTTGTGGTATTTTCTTTTAGAAACTCTATTATTCCATCACTTTTCCTGATTTCGAAGTCGTTTTCTTCAAATGATTTCAATCCTCGAACTATCCTCATAACCCCAGTAGCTGAAGAAATGACTGCTTCCATCCGTACTGCGTCGTCTACTTTCACGCTGATATCGTAGTCCAAATCTCCATACATTACTCGCCCATTGACCAGAGGAATCAGTATCCTTCTGTCGGCACCTTCATTCATACTTGCGCCTTTTGATTTAAGTACACCTACGACTTGATATTTCTGGTCGTTGACTGAAATAGATTTGAGTAATGCATATTCGGGTTTATCTTTAAATAGTTTCTTGACCAATTCCATCCCAATTATGGCTTTGGCTGATCCTGATTCTTGTTCTTGTGGAGAAAAAGATCTGCCATACTCAATTTCATACCCTGCAACTTTGAAATAGTTATCATCAATTGCCCTAACTCTAACTGTAGGATTGGTTTTTTCAGATCCAAACTTGATTGTGGCATTATTAGTGCACCCAACTGAAAGACTTACTAATCCTTGTTCTGTAAATTTCTCTTTAAACGATGTTGCCTGGAAATAATCAATTTGCTCCGACTCTTGACTTTTGCGTCCACCTTGATGGCTTCTCATGTCAGAATTGAGTCTTTGAATATTGAAAGAATTTGCACCCAAATAACTAAAATTGCTGCTCATACTAAAAATGATGCCATCTATTGCGGTAAGGATTCCCACCAGTGCCATTACTCCCAGTGCAATGATTGTAAGGGTAATGGCTGAGCGCAAAAGGTTCGCTCGAATATTACTTAGTGCTATCCTAAATATTTCCAGCTGATTCATAGTTCAAATATAAAGCCCAAATAGTCTGTATAGAATTAATTCGATCAAAGTAACCAACAAGGCTGTCAAAGCAATGGCTTTCCAGACTAACGCAATTGTCTCAAGCTAACATAGTTCGCACATTTCAGATTATTTTCATTTTTGTTTAAATTTTCAACTCCAAAGTATAAACAAAATTTTACTTTTTGGCGTTGATCTAGCAAATTCTTATTTCAAATGAAAGCAACAATAGTAGATGTTCGAACACCACAGGAGTTTCAGGGAGGCCATGTCGCTGGTTCTGTAAATATTCCTCTTCAAGAGATTCATCTCCACCTTGAAAAGCTAAAATCTTTGCCTTCACCAATCATTTTGTGTTGTGCCAGTGGTATACGAAGCCAGCAAGCCACCTCATTCTTGACTAGTAATGGCGTAGATTGCAAAAACGGCGGGTCTTGGCTTGATGTCAATGCTAACTTCTAAAAGCTCAAGGTCACGAGCTTAGCTTTCTTAGGATGTATTTTGGAAATGTAAGTGGTCCCACCTGGGCTCGAACCAGGGACCCTCTGATTATGAGTCAGATGCTCTAACCGACTGAGCTATGGGACCGGATCTGAACAATCCGGCGCAAAAGTATGAAAATCTTATTAATTATCCACGCCAATCATCCGCCGAAGATGATTAAGAGATCTCAGAATGTATTAGGAATTGATTTAAAATAAATCTCCTATCATCTAAAAGCCATGTTACCATTTAAGTTCTTTATGATGGGGTATGTTTTGCAAAAAGAATGTACGAAATTTGCGGATGATGGAAACAAAGCCGGTAACATCTTTACTTATTGATCTTGGGGGAGTATTACTTTCGCTTTATGAATCCCAAACTTCAGATCAATTCAAAAAACTGTTGGACCCTACTAAACTGCAGAATATTGATGAGTTGGTGTTTCATCCTTTTGACCGTGGAGAAATCGGAGAAGAATCTTTTTTTAATAGACTACAGACAAGATCTCTAAAGATTTTTGATGGAGAGCTCTATCGAACAGCCTGGAATGCCATGCTGGGTAGCATGTCCCTTGAAACGATTTCCACGCTTGAAGAACTCAAAAAAAAATACACCTTGATATTAGTCAGCAATACAAACCTCACTCATATCCATTTTGTCAGAAAAAAAATTGCTCAGGAATGTGGACTAGTTGATTTTGACCGCCATTTGTTTCATCACAGTGTATTGTCATTTGAAGTGTTTATGAGAAAACCTGAAAGGAGAATTTTTGAATATACCCTGCAGCATTATAATTTAAATGCAGAAGAATGTTTGTTTATTGATGACAAAATTGAAAATACAACTTCCGCTAGTGCAGTTGGCATTCAAACTCATCATATGAAACTGAATAGTGATTTCACCAGAACTATTCAAGAATTATTGCCCTCAATTTCCTAATGAATAAGATTTATTCGTCAAAAGAAATCACACTACAAAAATTACAACATTACTGTGCGTATCAGGATCGTAGTCAAAAGCAGGTTGAAAAAAAATTGTATGAGCTAAAATGCGGTAGAGAGATAGCCGGCGAAATCACTTTAGAACTTATAAAATCCGGGTATCTGAACGAAGAAAGATTTGCAAGAAGTTTTGTCAGAGGAAAGTTCAGAATCAATCATTGGGGTAAGAAAAAAATAATTCACGAGCTGGAAGTACATGGTATAACTGGAAAATTGGTTCAAATTGCTTTGCAAGAAATATCTGATGAAGAATACGAAAATGAGGCCTTTAAACAAATTATATCTCTAGCTCAGAATTCAAAAGAAATAGATTTTGCAGCAAAACAAAAAATCTTCAGATCATTATATCAAAAAGGATTTGAGTCTGAATTGATAAACTCACTTATGGATCAATACTTCATCAAAAAATGGTGATTTATTGCATAAGCCAGAAGAATTTCTTTTATAAATTATTTCATCATATTTAATAAATTAGCTCTAAATACCTAACAATTCTATTAATTGCTAAATATAGAAATATATTAAGATTAAATTCAACAGGATATCTTTGTCATTAAACTAGCTATCCTAAGAAATCAAACAATTAATGCTGGGGCGACTAAAAACTCACCCCAGCATTAATTTAAAATTTAATATTAGTAAGAATTGTTTTACTAGTTAAATTAAAAACCTTATAGTATAAACTTATAAATTAATTCAGCTAAATTTTACATCAGAATAATAATATAATCGATTTCCAACATATAAATTTATGTAGTACATGCTGTTATATATGCGATCCTCCACAACATATATATGTAAATTGAACTATTATCTTAGTATTCCAACAGTGCTCTTCACTTATATTTTCACAACTGGAACCATCGTTACAAACAGAGTAGCTAATGCTCACTGATGGTGTACAATTTGTACATATATTTGAAGGACATGCAGGCATAAATAAACTCGCAAGAAAATTCACCTGAGCTGCTATTTGATTCTGCAAAGCTATAGATACCGGAATATGTAAATATGGTGTATTTGCTTGAAATTCAGGACAATAATATGTGCTACAAGATGTAGTATTTGAGCAAAAATGGAAAGGATTCCCATCTGGATCTTCACTGAACGTCCCATATGGCAATAGACTAAAATCTAAGCATTTTGTTTCTATAACAGAACAATTTGTTGATAAGCTTGGTCCAGTACAATTGGTAGTTGCTTTACATAATTCAGTAGCAACTGCAATTGCATAAGCTCCCATATTAGGATAGTTACATGGATCTAAATTTTGACGCGAACAACAGCCTATTCCTGGGCATAAACAATTAATATTAGTGCAATTGGAAAAATTACTACAATCCGTTACCAAATCAGCCCATTGAAACTCGCTTGTATTTTTACTAAGCTGGTTAGTTGCAGTAATAGGTGTTTCAACTTCTTGCTTACATCCAATTAAACCTTGAAAAATTAAAAATAAAAGTGAAAATTTTATGAAATTCGACATTCCGATGTCATGAACTTTTAAAAATTGGGATTCGGAATGTCGAATTTCTAGTTTTTTGAAACAAAATTTCTTAATAGTGTTTTCAAAATGTCTTGAATTAAAAAATTCCTCTAGTGATTTCATGTTAATAATTTTTTAGTTATTTAATAACCAAAATTAATAAGTTATCAATTTATTAGTTAATAATATTAAAATATTAACTAAATATTAACATAAGTACGTTCTTAACCAAAAAATCCTCCAAAAATCAAAATATACTGCC
>Ga0272412_1000554_pt1 | contig 11517 bp, 12 predicted proteins | sample WWTPWeurt_MetaT_FD_193540 | JGI IMG/M metagenome (GOLD analysis project Ga0272412, IMG submission 193540) | Metatranscriptome of activated sludge microbial communities from WWTP in Nijmegen, Gelderland, Netherland - WWTP Weurt (Metagenome... | ecosystem: Engineered > WWTP > Aerobic digester >...
GGGGAACGGCGGCACCCGATCTTGCAGCTTGGCCAGTTCCAGCGCGATGTCATCAGGCATTAAATCACGGCGGGTGGAGAGCATCTGACCGAACTTGACAAAGATCGGCCCCAGATCCTCCAGCGCCAGCCGGATGCGCTCGCCGCGCGACAGGTGCAATTCCTCGCGCCGCACCCAGTTCCAGGGCAGCAAATGACGCAGGAAGCCGATGGGCCGAAAGAGATGGGTCGCCAGGACGATTTCGTCCAGACCATGCCGCACCAACACCCGGTTGATATGCAGCAACCGCAAGAACTGGGCAGGGCCGGGAATGCCACCAATACGCATGACTGTGGCGCGATGCTAGGCTGGGCCGTTGTCGCCGGTCAATAACCGGCGCAAACGAACAATCCGCGCTTCCAGGCGATCCGTGTCCTCACGCAGAACGTCCACCGCGCTCAGAAAGGATTCAACGGCAGGACGCGATGGCAAAACGCGCAGTTCCTGTTGCAAATATTCACTGCCATCGCGCAGCAGCATCGCCGACATTTGCTGACCCCAATTGCGGAACCCGTGCCAGAACTGACCCAGTTGATGAGCAGCAGCGTCACCAACGACGTTGGACAGGTGTTCTTCCCAGTCGATGTCCAACCGGGCTAGGAGGGCCTGAAACCGTTGCCCGGTCGCAGCGTCGCCTTCTACGGTCATCTCCCCAGCCGATTGACCCCGCCATTGCTGAATCAGCGCCAGCGGCGCTCCACGAATCCGCACAGTCGGCTTGCCGTCATAGCAATCCATCACCTGGACGCCCTGCGCGCCGGGGAACAGATACAAAGTCATCCCCAGTCCCTCGGGTTCAATAGCGATGACCGTGCCAGCCAATTCGGCCAGTTGCGGCAATATGTCAGGGTCCAGCGACAAATAACGATTGAGCGCGGTTTCCAAACCAGCAGCAAAGGCGGCAGGCATCAGCATCAGAATTTATAGCCGCGATGCACGGCCACGATACCGCCGCTTAGATTAAAATACTGGCAGCGCTCAAAACCGGACGATTCCAGCATCCGCAACAGCGTTTCCTGGTCAGGATGCATCCGGATGGACTCGGCCAGGTAGCGATAGCTGGCGGCGTCGTGGGCCACCAGCTGGCCTAAAATGGGTAGCGCTGCAAACGAATACAGGTCATAAATCGGCTTTAGGCCCGGTGCGACCGGATGAGAGAATTCCAGAATGATCAACCGTCCGCCGGGCTTGAGTGCGCGATACATGGCTTCCAGCGCCCGTTCCTTACGGGTTACATTGCGCAGGCCAAAGCCGATGGTGATGCAATGGAAGGTGTTATCGGAAAACGGCAGTTGTTCAGCATCAGCCTGCACATAGTCGATATTGCCGACCGCGCCTTCATCGACCAGCCGCTTGCGCCCCCCGCCCAACATGCTGGCGTTAATGTCAGACAGTACGATTCTGCCCTTCAACCCGACCAGCGGTAGCATCCGGTAGGTCAGATCACCCGTGCCGCCTGCCAAATCCAAAACCCGGTCGCCCGGACGAAGACCGGTCAGACTCACCGCGAAGCGCTTCCATAATCGATGAACGCCCAACGACATCAGGTCGTTCATCAGATCATACCTGCTGGCGACCGAGTCAAAGACTTCAGCGACCTTGTGGGCTTTCTCACTGGCGGCAACCGTCTGGTAGCCGAAGTGCGTGGTTTCGGATTTTTCCATGGGAAAGGGTCAATCGAAGGTTGTCAGGCTGAGCGCTGATGACCGGCTTCAGCCAGCCGGCGCAGGTAATCCCGCCAGTTTTGTTCCTGATTGACGCCGAGGTCATGCAGGATATTCCAGGAATACAGGCCCGTCGCATGACCATCATCGAACACCAGTTTAACTGCGTAATGCCCCACTGGCTCGATGGCGGTGATACTCACCTGTTCTTTACCGGTGACCAGCGTCCCCGTACCCGGCCCATGGCCACGCACCTCAGCCGAAGGCGAAAACACCCGCAGATATTCGCAGGGCAACTGAAAACGGGCGCCATCTTCGAAGGCGACTTCCAGAACCCGCGAGGCCTGATGCAGTTTGATTTCAGTAGGATGAATGCTCACGAAGGGGCCTCAAGGTCTCACAAAATATAGCGGGTCAAGTCTTCATCCTTGATCAATTCGCCTAGATGGGTGTCCACATAAGCGCCATCCACCGCCAGTTTCTCACCGGCACGGTCGGGCGCTTCGAAAGAAACCGTCTCCAGAAGTCGCTCCATGACTGTATGCAGGCGGCGGGCGCCGATGTTTTCGGTCCGCTCATTGACCTGATAGGCCACCTCGGCGATGCGTCGCACCCCGTCCGCGGTGAAGGTCAGTTTCACTTCCTCGGTATCCAGCAGGGCCACATACTGCTCGGTCAACGAAGCGTCGGGTTCGGTCAGAATCCGCACGAAATCCTCGGTGCTCAGGGCGCTCAACTCCACCCGGATCGGCAACCGGCCCTGCAACTCAGGAATCAGGTCCGACGGCTTGGCCAGATGAAACGCCCCGGAAGCGATGAACAGAATATGATCCGTGCGCACCATGCCGTACTTGGTGGATACCGTACAGCCTTCCACCAGTGGCAGCAGGTCACGCTGCACCCCCTCGCGGGATACATCCGGGCCGCCATATTCGCCGCGTTTGGCCACCTTGTCGATCTCGTCGATAAACACGATGCCGTTCTGTTCCACCGCTGCCAGCGCCCGCAGTTTGAGTTCCTCTTCATTGATCATCTTGGCCGCCTCCTCCTCCTGCAGGAGTTTGAGAGCGTCCTTGACCTTGAGCTTGCGGGTGCGGGTGCGGCCATTGCTCAGATTCTGAAACAGGCTCTGGAGTTGGTTGGTCATTTCCTCCATGCCGGGCGGAGCCATGATCTCTACGCCGACTGACCGCACAGAAATTTCAATCTCAATGTCCCGGTCATCCAAATCGCCTTTCAACAACCGCTCGCGCATCTTCTGGCGGGTGTTGGAATGATCCGGCGGCGCCGGTTCATTAGCGAAGCCGACGCTGCTGCGCGGGCGTGGCAACAGCGTATCCAGCACCCGCTCATAGGCCGCTTCTTCAGCGCGGTCCCGCACTTTTTGCATCTCTTCCTCGCGCACCATCTTCACCGCGCCATCCATCAGATCGCGGATTATGGATTCGACATCGCGGCCTACATAACCGACCTCGGTAAATTTGGTGGCTTCGACCTTGATGAAGGGCGCATTCGCCAGCTTGGCCAGCCGTCGGGCGATTTCCGTCTTGCCCACCCCAGTCGGGCCGATCATCAGAATATTCTTGGGGGTAATTTCGTTGCGCAGTTCCGGATCCACCCGCATCCGCCGCCAGCGATTGCGCAGGGCAATGGCTACCGCACGCTTGGCGGCGTCCTGGCCGATGATGTGTTTGTCCAGTTCCTGAGCGATTTCTCGGGGAGTCATCTCTGACATGCGAGGCTACCATCCACGGGTAAAGCGGAAACAGGATGCGGATGCGCTGGCGATAAACGCCGGCTCATGCACCCGCCAGTTCTTCAAAGGTTAGATTTTCGTTCGTGTAAATGCAGATGCCAGCGGCGATTTTCAAGGCCTGCTCGACAATGGTTCGTGCATCGAGTTGGGTATGCTCCAGCAACGCCTGGGCAGCAGCCTGGGCATAAGCACCGCCGGAGCCGATGGCTGCCAGATTATGCTCCGGTTCGATCACATCGCCAGTGCCGGAAATCAGCAACGTTATCTGGAGATCAGCGACGATCAGCAGCGCCTCCAGGCGTCGCAGCAGGCGATCGGTGCGCCAGTCCTTGGCCAGTTCCACCGCAGCGCGAGTCAGATGGCCGCCATGCTTTTCCAGTTTACCCTCGAAGCGTTCAAACAGCGTGAAAGCGTCAGCCGTGCCACCCGCGAAGCCGGCAATGATCTTGTTTTGGTATAGCCGCCGCACCTTGCGGGCATTGCCCTTCATCACGGTATTGCCCAGGGTCACCTGGCCATCGCCGCCAATCACCACCCGGCCCTCGCGGCGGACGGCCAGTACTGTGGTGCCATGCAATGATTCCATGTTCCTGCCTCGCAGTTTTACGCGGGATTGCACACCATTCACCGCTAACGATCATAGAGATGGGGACGGTCACAAAATCGTCAAGTGCGCCATCAAAAAAAAGCCCCGGTTACAAGGGGGAATGAAACCGGGGCGAATAAGATATCCGGTTTGACCCGGATAGGGTCCGCTCAGGGAGGGAAGCGGACAGGCGTAAGGGCTTACGCTTACTCAGTGAGATTGGGATGATCCGAAAAAGTTCAATAGCGCGTTTATCCGCCACCACTCGATGAAATATCCCGGCTTGCGAGTTAACCCCAAAAACCGTTAGATTGTATTGTTTAACCGCGCAGCACATCCAGCGCGTCAACCTCCGCTGGCGACAGCGCCCTATCCACCTGCCAATCACATTTCCAGGGTTTCAGCCGTCATGAAGAAAGGCATCCATCCCCCATACCGCGAAGTGGTGTTCCAGGACATCTCCACTGACTTTGCGATTCTCACTCGCTCCACGATTGCCGCCAAGGAAACCATTCAATGGACCGACGGCAAGGAATACCCACTGGTGAAAGTGGAAGTATCCAGCCAGTCTCACCCCTTCTACACCGGCAAGCAGAAGATTGTCGATACCGCCGGTCGCGTGGATCGCTTCCGCCGCAAGTACGGTCTGGCTTCCTGAGCCGCCGCCATTATGACTTCCCCCCGCCCCAGGGGGGGGCTGCTGCAAAGCACACCGTATTTAGTTATCATTGCCCACGTTTACCGCCAATAGCGCATAAACGAACGAATCATTATTGAAAGCCATTGGGGTAACCAATAACCACAATAGCGGGATGTCCAGTTTGTTCCGATCCTGCCACCACTCACTCCGGAGGTTTATGAATGGCAACAATTACCTTTAAGGACGATGTCACCGGCAAAGCCGTACAGATGCCAGTGCTGGAACCGACCCTCGGCCAGTCCGTGGTCGATATCGGCAAACTGGCCAAGGAGTTTGGTTACTTTACCTACGACCCCGGCTTCATGTCGACCGCCAGTTGCCAGAGCACCATCACCTATCTGGACGGTGACAAAGGCGAGCTGCTGTATCGCGGCTATCCCATCGAGCAACTGGCCGAACAGTGCAACTTCCTCGAAGTCTGCTACCTGCTGCTGTACGGTGATCTGCCCAACCCGGACAAAAAGAAGATTTTTGAAGACAGCATCATTCGTCATGACCGCATCACCGAGAATTTGCGCCGCTTCTTCCAAGGCTTTAACTACGACGCCCATCCGATGGCCATGATGACAGCAGCAGTCAGCTCGTTATCGGCCTTCTACCATGACCGGCTCAATATCCGCGATTATGAACATCGCATGGTCACCGCCCGCCGGCTGATCGCCAAAATGCCCACCATTGCTGCCGCCTGCTACAAGCACAGCGTCGGCGATCCATCCATCTACCCCCGCGATGATCTGAGCTACACCGGCAACCTGTTGTACATGATGTTCAGTCGGCCCGGCAAGCGCTATGAAGTCAACCCGGTCGCGGAACGGGCGCTGGATGTGCTGTTCACCCTGCATGCTGACCATGAGCAAAATGCCTCCACGTCCACAGTGCGGCTGGCCGGTTCTTCCGGTTGCAATCCCTACGCCGCAATTGCCGCAGGTATCGCCTGCCTGTGGGGACCAGCGCACGGAGGGGCGAACGAAGCGGTGTTGCGGATGCTCGACCAAATCGGCGATGTCAAAAACGTCGATGGCTTCATGGACAAGGTCAAGGACAAAAACTCCGGCGTCCGGCTGATGGGCTTCGGCCACCGGGTATACAAGAATTTCGATCCACGCGCCAAGATCATCAAGGACATCTGCCATCAGGTGCTGGACAGCTTTGGCCACGACCCGCGTCTGGAACTGGCGATGCGCCTGGAAGAGATCGCCCTGAGCGATTCGTACTTCATCGAACGCAAATTGTATCCGAACGTGGATTTCTACTCTGGCATCATTTACAGCGCGCTGAAGATCCCCGTCGAAATGTTCACGGTGATGTTCGCCATCGCTCGCACTGCGGGCTGGATCAGCCATTGGATGGAGATGGTCAGCGAACCGGATATGAAGATTGGCCGGCCCCGTCAGTTGTATGTCGGCACTAGCCAGCGCGACGTCGTCCCGCTGGAGAAACGCGCATAACCTTCCTCCCTAAACCCTCCCCCCAGCCGGGGGGAGGTATCTTGACCGCTCAACCGCCGCGCTTCGAGTTCTTCTGTTTCGAAGAAGTCGCGGGTTCGGCGCGCGCCACCTTGGTCACCGGGCGTTTAGCATCGACCTTGACTGCTGGTGCCGGTTTGCTGTTCTTAGCCACTGTCGACGCCGGTTTGCTACTTTTAGCAGCCACTTTAGCAGTCGGTGGTTTTTTAGCCGCTGCAAGGGTCGGTTTGGATTTGGTAGCTGGCTTCGCCACTGCGACCGAAGCCGGGTGACGAGCCTTTGGTTTAACCGACACCACCTGCTCTCCGGAGCCTTTTCCCAATATCGACCGCATCGCTGCGACCTGTACTACAGCGGGTGCTGCAGGCGCACGCCGGACCATAACCGGTTCCGGTTCCGGTTCCGGCATCATGTTGTGTGGCGGCGGCGCCAGACCATACCGAGCAAAACCGTAATCCAGCAACGTACGGGCGTCCTGCCATAGCGTGCCACTGTTGGGGCTGTTAAGGATGGCCACGATTAATCGGACGCCACCGCGATCCACCTCGCCGACAAAGCAACGCCGAGCCTTGATCGTGAAACCGGTTTTGCCGCCGCGCGCACCCTCATAAGACGCCAGCAAGCGGTTATGGCTCACCACCGGGACCATTCGCCAGTCGCCATACAGACCTTGCCCGGACTCAATCCGCAAGGCTGCACTGCGGGTGCGAACGATCTCGGCAAACAAGGGATGGGCCATCGCCTGGCGGAAAATGAGCGCCAGATCGTAAGCGGTGGAGTAATGATCTTCATTCGGCAACCCGTGCGGATTCATGAAATGACTGTCGCGAGCACCGATTTGCCAAGCCCGGGCGTTCATCAATTCGGCAAACCCCGGCACTGAGCCGCCTGCTGCTTCGGCCAGCGTCTCTGCTGCGTCATTGCCCGACTTGAGCATCAATCCATAAAGTAAATCCTGAGTCAGGGCGGCTTCACCAGCACGCAAGCCGATCCGGCTCGGCGGAGCGCTGGCCGCTTGCAGGCTGACGGATATCCGGGCGTTCACATCGAGGCGTTCCAGCGCCACCAGCGCGGTCAGCACTTTAGTAGTACTAGCTGGCGGTAAACGTAGGCGAGGTTCCTTAGCAAACAGAATCTCGCCAGTCGTCGGATTCATCAGCACCGCTGCCCGGGCCGCGATTGCCGGCGCAGCAAAAAAAACTCCTCCTTCCTGCGCCAACACTACACCCGTCGCTATCCACAGCACCATGCCCGCCAGCCAGAACGGCAACCGTTTCAGGCGTAATCTGTTCAACAATAGTGGTAAGGACACGCGATTCACCTCGTCGCCATCTTCAAGTTCGGGTCGGGCTGCCCAACAAATTTGGCGGTCGCAACCCCATCGCCATGTTCGCTCAAGGGAACATAGTCCTTCTATTGTGGTCAAAAATTCTCTATCCGGCTAGGGGTCACGCCAACTTACGCCGAATGAACAGCAGATCCCGAATGACATGGCCCAAGCGCTGGCCGCGTTGCTCAAATTTGGTCAGGGGCCGCCAGGCCGGTCGCGGCGCGAATCCCCCTCCAGCCGCCGTATTCACCAGTTCGGGAGTTGTATTGAACAGATCGAGCACTGTGCAAGCGTAATCTTCGCAATCCGTCGCAATATGTAATTGTCCATGGGGTTTAATTTTGCGCACCAACAAAGCAACCCGCTGCGCTTGAATCAGTCGGCGTTTATGATGGCGTGTCTTAGACCAGGGATCAGGAAAGAAAATCTGCATTCGATCCAGGCATTCATCCGGCAACTGCCGCTCCAGAACCTCCACCGCATCCGCGCATAAAATCCGCAGATTGGTCAGTTGCAGTTTCTTTGCCTGCAACAGCAGGTGACCGATGCCCGGACGGTGCACCTCAATGCCCAGATAATCCCGTTCTGGATGCACCGCCGCCATAGCTGCTAACGACTCGCCATCGCCAAATCCGATTTCCAAAACCAGTGGTGCACGTCGCCCAAACAAGTTCTCTGGTTCGAGTAACACCGCCCCGGCTTTCACGCCAAATAGCTCCCAGTATTCCATCAAAGCCCGTTGTTGAGCGCCAGTCATTCGACCTTCGCGCCGAACAAAACTGTGGATTCTTCGTAACGTTCCGGTATTCGAATGATCAGACGCCACCCTGTTTTGCAAAGGGCTGTTCAGCACATTGACCAAATACATTGTAATTCCTGATCAAGAAGGTTATCGAAAGAAAGCCCGAATTATTGATTCATACTTCCATGAAAAGGATTGCAGAAATAAAAACAAATGCTCTACAATCATAATGTGGATTAATCACCACCTCTCCTAAAACCCACCATTAACAACGGTATGCAAAAAACCATGAGTGAGACCATCAGCGACTTCCTTGAATCATCTTCCATCGAGCAGCTGAATAGTTTGATCAAGAAAGCCCAAGAAGAAATCGAACGCAAAAAGGTCGATGAAATCCAGCTCGCTCGCCGTCAGTGGCTCGAACAAGCGACGACCCTTGGCATGTCGCCCGAAGACATTCTGAAATACTCCGGTCGCCGGAAGGGTAAGCCCAAATATCGCAACCCGAACAACCCTGAACAAACCTGGACCGGTCGCGGTAAAAAGCCCAACTGGTTGAAGGATGCGGCGGATCCTGAGGCCTATCGTATTCCTGAGTAATTCCGCCCGCCAAGCCCCAAGCGGTTCGGCAATCATACCAAACTTGCAAGGGGTTCGCTTTAGCGTTAGGATTTTCGTTGCGCCAGCCTGTTTCTGTCCCAAGGCGCAAAACTTAGTAGCGGGTGTAGTTCAATGGTAGAACTTCAGCTTCCCAAGCTGATAGCGTGGGTTCGATTCCCATCACCCGCTCCATAAATGTCAGGGGTTGCGCGGTCGCGTAGCCCCTTTTTCTTGCATGGATTTTCGCCCTTCCAGACCCGCCTCAGCACCTGTTCTGTTTGGTTACTGCAATCCTCCTGCCTTGAGAGAACGTATCCATGATTCATGTCGCAATCACTGGCGTTGCCGGTCGCATGGGCCGTCATCTGCTCGACGCCTGCCAACAGACCGCAGAAGTTCGTTGCACTGTCGCTTCAGAGCATCCCGACAATCCATTGATCGGCATCGATGCGGGTGAAATCGCCGGCCTCGGCCGCTTGAATGTTTCGGTCACCGCCGATTTAACTCCGCTCGTTGATTGCTTCGATGTACTCATCGATTTCACCCGGCCGACCGCGACATTGACCCATACCGCCCTTTGCCAGAAGGCGGGTAAAGCACTGGTCATTGGCACTACCGGCTTCTCTGTGGAACAGAAAACGGCGATTGCTGAAGCCGCCGAATCGATTCCCATCGTTTTCGCGCCGAATATGAGCGTCGGCGTTAATCTCTGTTTCAAACTGCTGGAAATGGCGGCGCAAGTCTTACGTGATGATGTGGATATTGAGATTATCGAAGCCCATCATCGCCACAAAGTCGATGCGCCCTCCGGCACGGCGTTGGCGATGGGACAAGTGATTGCCAGAACGCTCGGACGGGATTTGGAACAATGCGCAGTTTACGGCCGGCAGGGCATGACGGGCGAACGTGACCGTCCTGCCATTGGCTTCGCCACTGTCCGCGCCGGCGATATCGTCGGTGAACACACGGTATTATTCGCCGATGTGGGTGAGCGTATCGAAATCACCCATCGCGCTTCCAGCCGCATGACCTTCGCCAAAGGCGCCGTCCGCGCCGCCGCCTGGCTGGCCGGACGCGGTCCCGGTCTTTATGATATGCAGGACGTGCTGGGCCTGCGCTGATACGGCTAGAGCCATGCGGCGGGATTTGGTAGACTTTGCGCCAATCTCGCATTTTATTGCACCGCAAGGAGCGGTCCCCCGCTCCTTTTTCATGCGTGTCCGTTTTTGGAGGCCCTCTTGAGGAAACCCGCGCTTCTGGCCCTGGAAGACGGCAGCCTGTTCCAGGGCGAGTCCATCGGCGCCGATGGTCACGCCCAGGGCGAAGTCGTTTTCAATACCTCGATCACCGGCTACCAGGAAATCCTGACCGATCCTTCCTATTGCCGGCAAATCATCACCCTGACCTACCCGCACATTGGCAACGTCGGCACCAACCGGGGCGATGAAGAAGCCGCCCGTATTCATGCCAGCGGCCTGATCGTGCGCGATTGCCCGCGTCTGGCCAGTAACTGGCGCAGCCAGCAATCGCTGGACAGCTATTTGCGCGAACGCGGCGTGGTCGCCCTGGCCGGCATCGACACCCGCCGCCTGACCCGCCTGTTGCGGGAAAAAGGTGCGCAAAACGGCTGCATCATGGCTGGCGATCTCGACGCAGAACGGGCGTTGCGACTGGCCCGTGCCTTTCCCGGCCTAAAAGGCATGGATCTGGCGCGAGTGGTGAGCACCGACGCCCCCTACGCATGGAGCGAGGGCGGCTGGCGGCTGACCGACAATGATTTCTCCACTGTCAGCGACGCCCGCCACCACGTCGTCGCTTACGATTACGGCGTCAAGCGCAATATCCTGCGCATGTTGGCCGACCGGGGTTGTCGATTGACCGTGGTTCCGGCGCAGACCCCGGCCGCCGAAGTCCTGCAACTGCGTCCCGACGGGGTGTTTCTGTCCAACGGCCCCGGCGACCCTGAACCTTGCGACTACGCTATCGCGGCTATCCGCGAGTTGCTCGACGCCGGCCTGCCGCTGTTTGGCATTTGCCTCGGCCACCAGTTACTCGGTCTCGCCAGCGGCGCACAAACCATCAAAATGAAATTCGGTCATCACGGCGGCAATCATCCGGTGCTCGATCTCGACAGCGGTCGGGTGATGATCAGCAGCCAGAATCACGGCTTTGCGGTGGACGAGGCCAGCTTGCCGCCTACCTTGCGCGCTACCCATCGCTCGCTGTTCGACGGCTCGCTACAAGGCATCGCCCGCACCGACCGTCCGGCGTTCAGCTTCCAGGGTCACCCCGAAGCCAGCCCTGGCCCACATGACGTCGTCTCACTGTTTGATCGCTTTATCGGCCTGATGGCGACTTCCCACTGTTACGCACCCCGACCGAGCCATGCCCAAGCGCACTGATTTACAAAGCATCCTGATCATTGGTGCCGGCCCGATTGTCATCGGTCAGGCCTGCGAATTCGACTACTCCGGCGCGCAAGCCTGTAAGGCCCTGCGCGAAGAAGGCTACCGGGTGATCCTGGTCAACTCCAATCCCGCCACGATCATGACCGATCCGAACATGGCTGACGCTGTGTACATTGAGCCGATTCATTGGCGGACCGTGGCGCAGGTCATCGCCCGTGAACGCCCC
>Ga0272412_1000557_pt1 | contig 11500 bp, 4 predicted proteins | sample WWTPWeurt_MetaT_FD_193540 | JGI IMG/M metagenome (GOLD analysis project Ga0272412, IMG submission 193540) | Metatranscriptome of activated sludge microbial communities from WWTP in Nijmegen, Gelderland, Netherland - WWTP Weurt (Metagenome... | ecosystem: Engineered > WWTP > Aerobic digester >...
ACGCAGTCCGGATTGAAGGCGGAGCCGCGTTGATTGGGGGAGGCATGCTACTCACATTACGACCCGACTTTGGCGCATGTCGCTTACGTCGATTGCTAACGACAACTGCTGCTCTTGTTGCGTTGACATCACTCATCGGTTGCGCCCATCAGGTGCGGCTTGTTGACTTGAAAGCGATTTCCAGCGCCGCTCAAGTCCCGAGTTATCGTCAGGTCTCCGCATATGGAGTAGTCAACGGTGTCCCACAAACTGACAGTTACATCGTCTCAGCGCCTGATCTGGTGGAGTTCAGCAGGACCGACGGAAAAGACGGCCCAATCCGGATTGAGGTGGCGGATTGTTCGCCGTGTGCAGCATGTAAAGATTCTCAGTTGCCCATTGGTACCGTGCTCGCCAACGATGGGTCCCACCCCCGCGTTAGCGGCTTTGTACTTAACGCTGCGAAAGCGATTCGCATAGATCCCGGTCAAGGCGAGGCCGCATTTGACATTTGCGCCGTGCCCGTACTCGGTGATTCCTGGGCGCACGTCGGCGCCCGACTAGCAAAGGGCAAAACCTTGGATGTGTCGTTGCTTCCGCGCCCCGAACGTCGTGCAATGCCAGGGGACTCGGTAAGGATCACCATCGAATACCAAACTGGTGCTGACTCTGATTCCGATTCAGGAGCCGTCCCATTTACACTTGTTGAAACCCTTAGTCGAGTCGACGCCTCAGGTCGCGCTTACGTTCCTTCTCTTTCGTTGCCGTCGCCGGCGATGAGAGACACACCGATCCTCCGAGTCTTGCAGCAAGAGGCTGCGAGTGCTGCACTGCGCGTCCCTCTTTGGCGCCATGGGTACAATTTCGACAAGCAACCCACACTGGATGAGGTTGAGCGTTGTCTAGCTGCCCGTTGGACATCCAAAGAAACCTTCGGTGGCCTGGAAGTAAGATGTCGCGAGCTTGGTATCGATGGAAATTCATTTAGTGCCAAGAGGAAGGACAACCAGAAGATCCGATATCGGCTAGAACTCGAACAAAGCTGGACCATCGTGCTATGGAACGGGCGTCGAATTGAGCGTGCCTTTATCCCAGGGCAGTCTGTATCTGTTGGTGCGCGCGAAGTATTTCGTGAGAATTTCGCGCGCGAATTTTTCTTCGCAGAGACGATTTACGCCACTGTCGATCCTCGCCGAGAATTGCGAGCGCTTGGTGACGCACCATTCTATGCTCGTCTCGATGAGGTTCACGCCGTCCTTGAGAATGTTCTACTCGCACCCGGTGACGTCGTCCACCTATCATACATTCAGCCACACAAGTTGAGCCACAGCGAAGAGGCACAGTGATGATGAATCCAATTGTTCGCTTGAATGGCGTAGGAGATGTCGCGTGTTTGCAGGCTGCCGGTGGCTCAGTCATTCAGGAGCATGATCGGCTTGTGCTCCAAGGCGACTTCAGCTTACTCGTCTTGGGGTTGCCCTCAATTCCTGTCACCTTCGGCGCTCAAGGGGCGGCTGCGATCGTTGTCGATGAAGGTCATTCATTCCGAATCATCGAGTGCTCGTTGACTCATTTTCGATGGGTGGACACAGTGAGGCTGCAGGATTCATCCAGCCCACAGTCTCCTTGGTTGGAGTTCTCCCAGGGTTGGATTCTGCAGCGCCCGATTTCCGGGACTGAGACGCTTGTGTCATTAGATGATGCCGCGATTTCTCTTGTAGCTGATGCTGCCAACCCCGGGCCGCGTTTCCTGGTCTATCCAACCAAGCTAGGTGTTCAGAAAGAGGAACTAGTACGCTCGACCCACCCGCAGGATCCATCACGTCTGGGCTTTTACATCTTGCCGATGGACAACGGTCACGGAGTGCTCCTCGGCTCTGTATCCACCAGAATCAACCTAAATCACGCTGTAGCCCTTGAAGTTGGGTTCCAGCCGGATGACGCCGAATTCTGGTTCCGGCTCACGCGTGGTCATTTGTCAGAGACAACCTTCTTTGCTCGCAGCACTGCCCCTGGGGGAGTATTCGCTGTATCCGGCGCAAGCACTGGCGGGGGCCTTGTGATGGCTGCAAATCCTGGGGCGAGCGCTTGGAAGAAGGTAAAGCTTGGAATCGAAGAGTTGATCAGTAAGGGATCCCACTTAGAGGTTCAACAGAAGGCATTCTCACGGGCTGAGGTTTGGCTCGCCCGGGCTGTTACGTCATCCAGCGTAAGCAATGCAACAGGCATTCTCTCTCCTTCATCCAGACTGGAGCTTGAACTTGAACTCCCGCTAAGTGCAGATTTGCAGGTGCGCCTACCAACTGCACGGATTGCTTATCGCGATTCTTCAATCGCGTCCGGCCTTCTAGGACCCGCACGGGATCGTCACTACGGCGTACGTGTGGTCGGTCTCGGATCCCGAACGGGTGGGCTTGCATCGCTCGATGCTGACGTGGCGCTATTTGAATTGACCGGGTCGCCTGGCAGTCCCCAGTTCCATCTGATAGCGGGTGACGCGGTCCCTGGTGGTCACGCTCTGCTTCTTCCAAAGGTGGATGTCCGGGCCAAAGAACAAGGGCGACGTCTGGAGATTCCAGTGGGTGACTTGGCCCTTGAGGTGATATCGCCTGCTATACCGACTGGTTCAATGATGAGCCTCGATACTCAGGCCGGCGAATTCACGTTATCTGAGCCACAGATGATAGCGGCGCCGGTAGGCATCACATCGAAGGCTAAGGAATCGGGTTTTGCACCTCAAGAGAGTTTTAGCCGGTGGTCACTACGATTAGCTGATGGAAATCAGAAGCTTGTCCTAAAGCTTATTTCAGACGGTTTGGAGGCGCCCAAGTCATGGGCGTCAAGATTCTCGACCGTGGATCCGCTCGCCAATTACGCGATGATCGACCATCCGGGCGCGTCGTTGATCATCGATCCGCCACCCCCACCTGCTATTCGCACTAGTGGTAGCTCCGCGGTTAAGACCGAGTTCACCGTCAAAAATGTCGGCGGCAAGGAGGTCGTAATTTACAGCGCCGTTGTAGCGGCGCTCTCATATGCTGTGAAGCTGCGCAGTTCAGAAGGAAACTGGGACTTTCTCGACTCGTCCAATTTCCATGTCGAGCTCTCAGAACTCGAAAAGGATGATCTCAAGAAGTTTGTCAAGGAGGCGACAGCCAAGGGATTGCAAGTGGTCTACTTTGGCGGCGTCGCGGGTGCGGAGACTGGGCTTCGAAAGTTTATCGACGACAACCGACTGAGGGCGAAGAATCCGAAGGCGGAGAAGTATTTCTGGCCCTTTACAAGTGGCATGTCTGTGTTGCTCTACGACGCAACTACTGGTCAGCCCAAGTACACAGACGAAATCTCGAAAGCTCGGGCGCAGCAAACTGGCCGCGTCGTGCACCCAAGCATCGCGTTCGACATGAGTGGGCTCGCTGCGCTTGATGCAACTTGGCTTGGGTGGACGAAATGGGACGACATTGCTACAAGTCCGTCACTCTGGCCGAAGTATTGGCCAAAAATGCACAACCAGCCTCCTGGGGCACGATTGGATCCTACCGAATCGCTGTGGCGAGGAATATTTCTTCGTGATTTGCCACTGGTGTTCCCTGTCTCCGAGAAGGTGTTGGATAAGCTTCCGTGGGCTAAGAAGTTGGTAGAAGCGATCAATGACCGGCTAATGCTTGACTACGCCTATCTCGACGAAACAGGCGTCACGTGGAGTGGTGGTGTGTCTGGCCTGGGGGCGGATGGGCTCGAAATCCAGTTTGCGTCGTGGAAGGGAGTATTCGAGGTCTATCTACTTGAGGTTTTGGTCCTCGGCGCTGCTGGAGCCCTTGTCACTGCCGAGGCATCAGTACGCTTCCTGCTACCGCGTTTTCGGGATAAGAACAAGAAGGCTCTGGAGATTAAAGGGGTCTTTGGCCTAGACCTAGATGGGCCCAACCCATTGGGTCGCGTCGATATTCAGCAGGGTGACGGGCCAATCGAAACCGATGATGTTCCTGGCTTCAGGTCTGTGGCACTCAAACGTGTAAGTACAGATTTTAAGACGGCGCAGATCGAGGTGTCACTAGTTGCTACTGACGAATTGGCCCAGGCTTTGCCGTTTCTATCCGGAAAGGCTCAAGCCGCGTTCCTGGTCTTTAACCTGCAAGGGGCTCCGGCGCTAGCCTTTGAACTTTCGCTGCCGGCAGAGGCGCAGACTAATTTGTTTGGTCGTTGGCCGTTCGTCGCACAATCCATGAGATTAGAGTGGACGGAGACCGGAGACATCATATTCCGGATTGGCGGACGATTGAGCTTGGGGGTTGGGGGTTTTGGCAGCGTTGGCGCCGATGTCTTGGTCCGTAAGTCCTCGCAAGGCCTGTCGTTTGATCTTCAGATTCGTCAACTCGATGTCACGATTTCTCTTGGTGACGCCAAGATCACGGGACAACTCTCGTGGGGCAAGCCCAAGAATGACACTAGCGCACCGCTTAAGGACGTCAGCAAAGAAAGGGGGCGCGACCTCTGGGGGGCACTTACCGTGGAGGACAGTGGGTTCCTTGGTAAGAACGAAGTGGCCTTTCGTGCCGGAAATAAGGGGGAAATAAGCTACTGGGTAGCCAGCTTGGTAAGAAAATCCGAGGAATCGGTCAACCTCGGTATCGGGAAATTGCAGAATCCGGGGATTCTCCTGGCACATAACGCTGATCTTAAGGGTCAGCTTAGGAGTCTGGCCCTGAGTCCAGCGGGAAGTATTTTCGCCCGCCTTCGACCTGATAAGGACACTGCGACTTGGCTCGAATCGTGGGAGCCGTCTGCCGAAATAGGCACAACACTCGCCGCGTCCGGCTTCTTCAAGATTGATGACACTGTAGTCAAGAGCCCTGTGGATGATCCGGACGAGGATCCCAAGAAGAACGAGAAGCAACTGAGCGGTGTTCTTTATATCGACACGGGCGTGCTTCGAGTGGATGGCGTTGCGCGCCTGATAACAGACAAGCCTGCGTACTTCGGTATGGCCGTGGACTTCAAAGAGCGCAAATTCCTTGCGTCATTCCAAACTGACCCGATAGCGTTCGGCAAGTACACGTTTCAACCCGGGCGACTGGCGATCGGTTTCGGATTTGGCGGGACAATGTACTTAGACGTTCGACTGGGATGGCCCGAACGTGTTCCCGGAACAGAATTTGAGCGCGACTGGTCTCAGGCGCTTTCGTTTCACGCGGACGACCTCCCATTGCCGGTTAACACCGGTTGGGGTGGCCTAAGGGCTTCCATCGATTCCAAGCAGCTATCGATTGGCATAGCTTTCCGGTGTGGTTGGACCAAGCAGGTCGGTGACGTGAGTGGTGGAACAGGCGGAGGCTTTGACGTTGGCTACGCCGTTGGTGGAGTAGTTCAGTTTCAATACACTTTCGATGCCTTCGTCTACGAGACGCGTCCAATACGGCTATTGACATACGGCATTTTTGCCTGGGTGGATGAGCACGAGCGCACCGTTGCATCTGCTTACGCGCAATCCGCGATCGTCGCTTTAGAAGCCTTGGCGATGCGAGGCGACATACGCCTGCAGGGCGAACTCTTTGGCGATGTGTGGGGGAGCGCGTGGATCAAGTTCATGGGGGTCACGCTTGCGGCAATTGAATTGAAAGCATTCGCTCGATACCGCATTTGCGGAAGCCTGAAGCACGGTATTACAGACTGCCGTGCTAGCTGCGGCTTCAGTGTAAGCGTGACCATCCTCTGCATTACCTACAGGACGGAAGCACGTTACGACCTGATTCTGATAAACGGATCCTGCCCGATGGAGACTCTATTCACAAGCGAGCAGCTATTGCAATTTTCTAACATGCCCGCGGCTCAGTTCCCGAGGCAATTGACAGGTATGGATGGCTCGACATGAATTCCCCCAATCCGGATAACATCATTGCGGTAGCTGCGCTTCTTAGGTCCAATGCCCTCGACCCCGTTTGTGTCGTTCGTTGGGCGCTTGGCGACACCGGTAATGAACTTCCTCATCCGGATGACGTCTTCGATGTCGAACTAATGGTGAATGGCTCCGTTATTGCGCAGCGATCTGTATCGCCGCTCAATTACGCGATGTTAGATCCAGCACGCTTATCAGCTCCGTACCCTTACCCAGGGGAGTCACGGGAGTGGCAAGTTGCTCAACAGCCTAAAGTCCCAATTGACCCGGCGGCAGCAGACCACGAGGATTTGAGCGGCAAGGCAATAGGGGTCATTCATTTGCTCCAGCCTACTTCTGGGCCGCGTCTAAGATTTCGAGCGGCGCGTGTCCTTTTTGAAGCATTTGCGGATGTTCGTGATCGTGAGAGGGCTCTTCAGAGCCTCTCGGATCACGATCTTGCCGAGTCGGCAGTCCGGTTTGCCGATACGCTCATCCGATCGAAGGTGCGGCCATTACATCTACCGAAAATTGCCAGCGGGGAATATCAGACTCTGACTAGTGGGCGGGGGGTATCGCTTCTTAGCATTGACGCTGCTCCATTGCGTCAGCTATCTCACGCCACCCTGGTTCTTCATGCGCTAACTCTGCCACATGTTGTGCCAAAGCTTGACGAAGTTATCGAACAGTCGCAGCAAGTACGCAATCACATTCGGTTCGCAGCCTTGTCAGGTGGGGCAATGATCGACTACTGGTCCGACCCCGAGAATACCGGCAGTTCGCCGGGTGAATCGGACCGTGGCAAGGCGTATCCGAGTTCCGAGCTTATTGGCCTTGGTTGTCGAATCTGCATAGATGCCTCGGATGTAAACAAGTGGATAGCTACGAAACAGGACCTCATTGCGAGAGTAAGTCACCGACCACGATTTTTCGATGTCACTAGCATCACTCGCTTAGCAGAAACGCGATTTACGAAATTGGACCACATTTATCTAGACGGCGACCCCGTTTCGTTTAAATCGTTCGACGCCCCTACCATCACGTACGACCGCATGAAGCGCGCGATGCTCCTTGGCTCGTCGCACCCTGTTCAACCACCTTCTGGCGCTAGAGTGGACTGGGGAATGGTACGAGTCGAGATGGCTCCGCGTGAGAACGGCGCCGCTACAGAGGCGACAACATCCTTCCGAACTGGGGATGCCAAAATTGAGATTGCCATCGATATGCCGCTCTCGGTCCCGTTCGCCCCCAAAAACGAGCGAACTAGCACTGCATACAACGTATATGGAGCGTGGGAAGGGGCGCCTGGATTCGATAAATATTTTGCCGACCAATCCATCAACCCAAGCCTACAAGAACTCAGGCCTTGGTTGCTTACCCGTCGCTATTCGTTCGCAAGGGATTTGCGCCTCGCCTTTCCATCGGTAGGCGGTCATGACCACCCTGCGCTCTTAGCGGCAATGACAACTCCTCACTGGCACCCGCTGTTAAAGCGCCCTGACGTACTACAAGACGAGAGTGATCCGAAGGTCACCCCTCTTCCTGACATCAGTGGCGAGGGCGACGCGATTTTCACCTTCGACATCCGTACTGGGATGGCCATGCAGGCGCCTGATCGGCCGCCTGTCGGCTGGGATCTTGCGGGGCCAATGGCCATGGCATGGACTCCGGAGGCAGATAGAGAACTCGCTCCGTTCGCTGCGACACCCCGTCGACCGCAGCGGTACCGTTTCTGGGTCACCTCAGTTGATCCATTCGAGCAGGAAAGCGAGCCCGTCCCCGTTCGCACCGAGGACTCGGACTTGGACGAAGTACCAAGTATGTTGTTTGAGCCGAAGCGTCGTACACCTCTTTCGCCTCCGCCAGGTGGCGGGTCTCTCTCTTGCATGTTTGATACTGGATCGAAGCGTCTGCGCGTAGATTTCGAGACCCCATTTGAAGCTCAAGTTAGTGGTCAAGCTTCAACCGGTGGGCCTCAGAAGCGGATCGACCGAACGTCTGTCGAGGCTACAGTGGCTGTCTTCCGGCGACTCTTGCTTCAGGATAAGTCCGCTACGGCGTATGGTTTGATGGCGCGGAGCTTGCCCGACCTGCCCCAATGGAGAGCGCTTTTGCGAGAGTTGGAGCGGGACCGTTGGCGTCTCTTTACGACAGCAACAGTGTCGCAGTCGATAAGCGGAGACCAGTGGAGCGAAGATTTCACTCTTGTCGAAGATGACCTCGGATGGGAATACCTTGCAGCTGTTGGTTTCTCGGTCAAGGCAAGCCACTCAGGTTTCTGGGGCAAGTCCGTGCGCCTCGATTCTGGGCGTGGCCGGAGCCTTACGCGCGTCCGACCGGTGAAGCCTGAACCTGGCAGCAGTTACGAAAAGGTGCCGGACAAGATCGACGACACTCCTAGTTCAAGCGGTATTTCCAGGGCCAATCCTTGTCTAGTAAGTGATCCCAAAGCTCCCTGGACTCCGAATGTCCTAGGAGTTAGGGTGCTGGCAGCGAAGCCCGTTGCTGCCCCGCCGGGGGTGCGGCGCGACTTGGTTCTACAACGGCTTCTTGAACGAGAGTTCACCAAGGGCGGACAATCGGAACCGCGGAAACTTTGGGGTGAGGCGCTGTTGACCGATGGGCAGATTACTATGCTGCGGGAGGCGTTAGCTCGTACCGTCAGTCAGGACCGCCCCCTTCCACCTGAAAGCGACGATCTTGCTCCGGCACGACGAATTCTCGCTCGGGATTTTCGACAGGATGTGCTCCAACAGAACGCCAAAAATGGTCTGCGACAGCACGCGACGGTTGGCTTCAGAGGCCTTGCAGAAATCAAGTGGTGCTATACGCCCCGTTCCAAACGTCATCCAAATGAGCACGGGAAGTTTGCCGAAGCGGCCGCCTTCCGCATCTACACGACAGCCATCCCAACGTCATCGGTCGAAAGCGCGAACTACGCCACGCTAATCGGAGACGTTGCACTTGTTTCGAACAACACCTATCGACTGGTCCCAAAGAAGGGTGGGGTAGATGAGTGGGTTTCTGTCAGCCAGCGCCCAACAGCAGTCACTCTAAAGGGAAGCGACGGCACATTTGTAGTGACGAGCGTTCGACGGGCAAGCACTGATGGCGGAGAGTTCAGAGTCGAATTGTTACCCCCCTCGGCAGGGACGCTTCCGGCAGGTGGCGAGGCCAGGTTTTTCTCGGCGCAACCGCTTGAGGATGTACCTTCGCGTGGAATAGACGAGCCGGCTGACTACCGTTTTCTCGCCCCGATACCTGGCGGAGTGGAGGCGTGGTTCGCATGGTGGGTTAGCGGAGTTTCCGCTACAGGTTTGGAGGCATCACCATCACGAATCGATCCAATGGCCGTTGAACTGCTGCCACGCACGGTCGAGCCTCCGCCTCCATCTATACTCAAGGTCCTGCCTCCGTCTGATAACAGCCTGCACTTCTTAGATCCTCGCAACCCTGACCACGCAAAATGGTTGCCAACTTCCGTTTCAAAAATCGCGGATGCCAAATCGTTTCCGCGGACGGTAGTTGCGTGGCTACCACCCATCGTCGACGAGGTTGAGCCACTCAAGGTGGAAATCCAACGAATAGAGCGCCAAATAGCGAAGCCCCCGCAGCAGTTCGAACTTAGTGCTGTCAAGTCAGCTTGGGACGCGATAAAGACCATTGAGGGTCTGTCAGACAACAGTCCAATAGATACGGACGATCTCGATGCATTGATGCCTTGGCTTGGGGGAGAAGTCGTCGAGGTGCCTAGTACTTCGGATGCTGAGTATTGGGTAGTGTTCGACCCCAAGCGACAGATGACTGTCAACGGTGTCATACAACTCCCGATTGACAGCCTTTTGACGGACAACGCTGGCTTGCCGGAGAAGTTGTCAGCCTGGGTGGACTATTTTGGTAGAAACAAGGATTACGACTCACCGATGGATGCCAACTGGGACTACCAATATCGGCTGCGAACTTTGGTGGATTTAGGATCCAGTTTGGGTGATCAGCGTTATCTTTTCTCCACCGCAACGCCCTGGTCACTCAACGTCGCTCCAGAGACTCCTGCAATCCGGTTGTCTCGCCTCTCTGCGACAGCCGCTGAATTGGAAATTCCGAAAGCACGGGTCCGATTCGTCTTTCACCCAAAACTTACTGCCTTTGCCAAATCTGCACTCACGCGAGTGCTGGACATCGAGCGCAAGTGGGAGTACCGAATTGTCGTCCGACGGAAACTAGATTCGCCTTCAATCGGAGGAGGCGATCAGCCATGGATCGACGTGGGCAATCCTCTTCGGATCGTGTTTGGTGACACGTCACTTGGAGAGAAAGACATCACTGATGACGAAGTGGACAGAAACTGGCCGGGCCATGAGCCAAACGTGATCTACCGCATTTTCATTCAAGAATTCATGGTTGTGGACCGCCCCGATGGACGTGTAGAACGCCTTGTGCGTGCATTTGATAGTGGGAATGGTTCGCCGGAAGTTCCAGTTTTCCTGCCCGCACCGCTTTCAAGTGATCGCGAGGTAGAGGTTCGTCAGGAGTTAGAGATCGAATGACTGACGATGTTGAGCCTCAACGTCGTCCTCCCAGTGACGACAGCATTCTCCTAGAGAGGATCCTTAGATTCATTGCCGATGCCGCAGACAAGCCCGTCACGACGGTAACACCGGACTTAGACATTTACGGAGAGCTTGGTGTCGATTCGTTAGGTGGGGCCTGTATCTTCATTGATATTTCCTATGAGTTTGGAATTCCAGAACCTAAGGCGGAAACCGATTTTGCTGAGCTAAATACAGCACGAAAGATATTGGGGTATGTACGACATCAGGAGTCGCTGATTGCATAACGTTCAGGATCCGATAGACCGACTTCCCCATGGACCTTCAGCTCGAATGATATCGAAAGTACTCGAACATCATGCGGGACAGATTAAGGTCATCAAGCATTGGCCGCAAGACGATCTACACATTTCAGATCATTTCACGGGCGGGCCCCACATCGTTCCTGGTGTCTTCCTGGCCGAGCAGGTCGCTCAATCTGCTTTGCTTCTCGCGATTCTAGATGGGCTTATCGCTGATTCTGAATTCTTCATACTTGGTAACCTGCGGTGCGATTTCCTAACGCAAGCGATCGCGCCGTGCTCTGTGGTGGCTGTTACGATAATTACCGGACGCGCACGCGGGTTCGTGGGATTCCAAGGTGAATGCCACGTGGGTAATGCGCATGTCGCGCGCATCAAGGGTACTGCGGCTCCAGGGCGAGCCCCGACATGAAATTGCCTTACATAGTGGATGTGGCTGCTGTTACCGGCCTCGGGGGCCATTGGCCCGATATTTGGCAAGGACTTCTATCCGGGAACGCGTCACTCAAGAGCACAGCAGACATCCCTCACTTTGAGCAAGTCTCCTTGACGGTCAGCGCCATCCCAGGATTGTTGCGCGATGTTGATAATGCGGGTGATGGGCCGGCCTCAGCGCTCTTCGCCTCTTGCCTTCACCAGTTAACGTTGCGCACGGCGCCGCAAATCTACGCAGGGAGCAATCACGGCGAAGCAGAGCTAGTGCGCAATCTCCTAATTGGTGCGACGCCAGGACAAGCTACAGCGCTCCTAGATGAGCAACTCGCGAGTACAAGCCTAGGTCGAGCGCGCTGGAC
>Ga0272412_1000563_pt1 | contig 11424 bp, 12 predicted proteins | sample WWTPWeurt_MetaT_FD_193540 | JGI IMG/M metagenome (GOLD analysis project Ga0272412, IMG submission 193540) | Metatranscriptome of activated sludge microbial communities from WWTP in Nijmegen, Gelderland, Netherland - WWTP Weurt (Metagenome... | ecosystem: Engineered > WWTP > Aerobic digester >...
CCGTAAATGATAATGAATTATATTTTCCTTCAAATTTATCATCCAAACCACCCAGAAAAGATCCAATTTGATCTTGGAAATTTCTAAAATCCAATTCACTAAAATTCTTTTCAACAGCTGTATTCAGAAATGGTCTGAATGTTTCGCCTGCTTGTGGTCCAATAAATCCGCGTTCATAAATTCGAGCACGATGATCAATGAATTGATTATTTGAAAATTCCAAATCATTCTTTCTCAACCATTCCATTGCTTTAAACCTTTCATAAGAATCACCACGAGACGCAATATACTTACGATATTCATTCAATTCATTATAATGTTTTGCTTTGCCTTTATCATCTTCGAAATATAATAATTTATTGATAAAATCATGATAATCCTTATCAATTTTAAACTTAGAATTAGATGCCCAATTTAATGCATCCACAAAGTCTTTATCAATGAATTCTTCTGGAAAATCACTGAAACTTGACGTGGATGTTATGGGAATACGAGTATCAGTATAGCCCAGTACACCTCTATCTATCCAATACGTTTTATAACCTTCTCTTATCACCAATTTATTTGTTTTATTATGAAATGGAATACGAAGTCCAATATCTATTTTACGATTTAATTTGGAATATTCAACAATACGCTTATCTGTAAGCCTTAAATTATAAGAAGCCACATCGTACTTTGGACCAAAATATTGACCACTCATGCGACTCTTCATTCTACGCTTTTGAACACCATAAGTTTCAATTTCAAAAAACTTTTTAACATTTCTTGCATCCAATATAGACATGCCTAACTTATACCATTTATTTCTATTACCATTCAGATTGGCCAAATTATAAAGGTCCCGACCCAATGCAACCGCAACATCATCTCTATCTGGCATATCTGATAGTGATAGCCTGTGAGCAAATTTTAAATAAAATTGCTGTAAATCACTTTCGGATAATCTGGTACGAATTATGGGTGGAATTTTATAATCAAATACATTTCGTAATTCTCGTGCAACCTTTGGTGCTATTCTGTCTTCCCATTTATTTCTTGCAATAATATTATCAATGAAAGAATCATGTAATTCATCAAGCTGAACAGGACCCAATACTGGATCAATAAAATTCTCTTGAGTCAATTTTTTGAGAATATCTGAATTTTTACGAATTTGTGTTTCAATTGTATCAGAGACATTCATCACATCAAATTTTATTTGTGCTTGAGAAACAGCTTTAAAATTTCCCCAAAATTCCTTATTCTCACGTTGCCGACTGAAAATGATACGAAGGTTATCAGTAATAACCGCACGTTCATTAATGCTCATATATTCATTTAAAGAATCTACAAATGTTTTAATAAAATCTTTATCTCGTTGTAATAATGAAGAGCTTTCATCAACTAATCTATAATTATTTGCCAACACAGAAGGGTTAGGTTGATATAAACGAGCATCATCATACCTATGTGTAATTGGATTATATAACAATTGTTTTTCATTGGGTGGTGAAGTTAATACTCTATTTTTTACAGCCTTCTTAACACCAATTAATGTTCCACGGTAATTTGTCAAAGAAAGTGTGCCATTCAACTCTTTTGATTGTAAAATAAAATAATCTTTTAAAGTATTAGCCAGCTTAGTATCTTTAATAAAATCGTCAGGTGTTACTGCCCATAATTTCATTGCTTCCAATTTCTGTTTAGCATTTGAAAATTTTACAGTATCCCCAGGAATTAAATAAGAGGCTGTTGATAATTGTCTTAATTCATTAATACCAATCGAATTTCCTTCATCATTTGTAAATTGTTTAAGCTGAAGTTGGCCTTTATTGAACAAATCTAATTTTTGATAATCACCTAAATGTTTTAATTGAATATCCTTCGGTTGTCTCCACAGCCAATCATTATAAGATTCTGCAAGTGGTGTTTGACCATCGTAATATGCAATTTGTTTTTTATTGAGATTTGCAAGATTTCTTTTACGAACTTGTGCTATATTCTCAAGTTTACTCAAATCATCCCATGATTTAAATACTGGAACTGTAGTAGATCTACAATAATAATGTGCTGGAGGTAAATGCGTAATATCATCTACTGGATAGACTGTTCCATCTCTGTGTGCACAAAGTGGTGTTGTTCTTGCATCAAGCACAGCAATATATTGCCATCCTGCTATTGCAGTTTTATTTGTTTGGTAAATACTGTGATCAACTTGATTCTTTACACTAGTTACTGCAGTAACTACTAAGGCTTTTGATTGAAATCGTGATATTTTTATAGAGCTATGTTTTCTAATATTATTGGCGATTGTATCTAGATCATCATTGTCTGCTATTCCTTTCAAAATAATTGCTTCAAGTCGTTTACGTTCGCCATTTGCAACACTATTCCAGCTGTCACCCAAATTTTTATTTTGATATAAAGGTTGTTTTAAAACTATATCTTCAGTGATATTTACATTGGGTTTTTCAACTTTCCATATTTTTCCAAACACATTGTCTAAAGTGTTTGAAGTAAAGTTCAATTGATCTTTAGCGAGATCTTCCAGCGAACGTTTGGATATATTATAGGTTTCCATAAACGTTCGTTGGAGATCTTGATCAATGGCTTCTCTTAGACGTAAGAAACCCTTTGTGGATTTTTCAGCTTCACGAATAAGGTTATCAACACGAACGGCATGACCATCAAGCACTAACTCAACTTTTCCATTAATACGTCTTTCATATAAACGTATCATTGCCGCTCTATCTAATACCTTATCGTATAGTGCAGTATTTGCATTAACGGCCATTTTAAATTAATTACCTCTTTTTTCTTGTAGAATTTTTATTTAATAAAAATACATTTATTTTCTTAATCATCCTTACCCTCTTTTAATCTTGACAAATAGTCTGTATCTTTTGTATCAAGACCGGCACTCAGATTGACATCCATGGTGATTTCTTCACGACCTTTGATATCATCATAATCAGATGGCAGCATTTCATTGGATTTCAATATTGCCACCCAAATAGACCTTGGAACCAAACCTTGTTGATACCATTCAGTAACCAATCTCAGCCAACCTGCATCGGAATACATTGGATTGAAATCAGATGATAATGAAAATTTAATATCATCAGAATTTAATTCGAGATCAAGTCGCCATTCAATCATGAATGCAATTACTTGCTTCATTGTGGCACTGACTTTACTATTTAATGATCCCAGTTGTGCCGCATGTGCCGCGTTTCGAATTTCCAATGCGATTCCAGGTTGCATAACCTCAGGTGCCATCATTCTGACACCTAGTTTTGCCATTTCTTCAATTGTCGTGACAATCACACGATCCATATCTGCCAAGGCGCTTGTCGGAGTTTCCAATACACCGATTTCGCTACCATTGGGTAAATGTAACCATGAACCCAATCCACTGGAGACTATAGATTCAAAATCTTCACTGGAAAGATCACCAACAATATACGGAGTATATGTTGATGCACCATATAATAAATGGTTTCTGCGACTGAGCTTATTATATAAACTTACTTCTTTATCAATCAGAGGTAATAACACTGGAAGTTTAGTTTCAACTGTACCATTGAGAGGCCATGCAGGGATAAATGTCAATCTTTCACCATGAAATAAGATATTATCATTTGTTTCAATTTCTTTAAATAATAAACCCTTTTGAGATAGAACATCCACATGCTCTTGACCGGCAATTACGGGAACATTGGATTCAAAAACGTCTTTCCTGAACTTACGAATACGATAATATCCTTCATGAATCTCATGCACATATACTGTCTCAAAAATTTCAGGATGAAATTCATTATTTTGCGTAAATTCTTCTTCACGAACTCTGATGATGAGTCTCTTAAGAATAGTTTGGCCGTTCTCACTTTCACCCATTGTCCAGTTTATAACATTTTCAGCTTTATATAAAACAGGATATGGTTTATATCTTAATTTATCTTCATCTGATAACTCTTCTGCAATATAAGGATAATCCACAAGTATCCATGCACGACTTGTTTGAATTTCTTCCCACAATGCATTATCCAAAAATGAAATTAAGGAAGAGCCATCCTTACTAAAATCATTCATGATCCAATCATAAATTTCTTTGGGAAAATTTGGATCATTAAATGAAAAGCTTGGTGATTTCCTCAATAAGCTACTGACAATAGTTCTGGAAAATTGTGCAACAATTCCAGGTAATTCTGCTTCTGCTTTAAAGAAATTGTATTGAGCAGGTGTCATTGAAGGTGAAAATGGGATTAAAAGATTATTCTGAAAAGTTAAATCAATACCATTATCGTAGTCTTTGGCAAAACGCTCCCCATTGCAAATCGCTCTACACTTTTCCCAAATCTTTGCAAGCGATTCATAAGCAGCGTTTGGATCTGCCACAGTCTTCACAGCTGCTTGGGCAGCATTGATAATTGCCATTTCAACCTCTTAGAAGTCTATTGAAATCTGCAATGGTTCCTTCAAACTTATCACCCATTCTACTGGTGGCATATATTAAATCACCACCCTTATCACTCTGAACAATATTCCAAAATGCTGCACATTTTTCTTTAAAGGCAGCATGGATTATTAAATCGTCTGTTGGTTTAATAGTTTCATTTTCAATCTTCAATGAAATATCCTCAACCAAATCTTTTTTGATTTTAATCATATCAGATTCCTAATAACATAAATTTACTGCTGGTATAAGATTCACCTGCAGCTGTCTTTTTGTAACTGAAATTACGTTTTCTTAAGTGTGATAGAGGAGGTTCATCAGTTGATGATTCCGGACTATTAAGTATAGTTAGAATATTACCATTTATAATATCAATATCTGAAGTATCTCTTCCAAAATATGGTGCATAAAAACACAAGGATGTTGGTTTAACTTTTAATGGAGATAATCCTTTAGCCAACATCAAAATTTCATTATCAGAAAGAGCTGTATCCCATACCGCAGGTTGTGCAATATAAGTATTACTCAGATAACGAGAATTTCCACCAGAAGTCCCGAAATATAGAGAAATTGCACCATTCACAGTTTTATTAGAGGTATTTGATATTTTATTTGCACCATTTACATAAGCAGATCGAGATGTGATTGATGCATTTACCACACAAGCATGATACCAAACACCAGTAACCAATGTTGCACTTGATGTAGCATGTGAAGATCCACCACCATCACGTAACAAAAGTCCTGCACGATTTGGTGTACTTCTTAAAACTAAATTAAATCCTTCAGAATCACCATCTGTCGGTGAGTAACCCATAACATTCATGTCTGCACTTACATCATCTGTAAGTTTAACCCAACATGCCATAGTAATTAAATGAGCATCACTGCTGGGAAATCCTACAACATCCTCGCAATAAACTCTATCATTACTTCCACTGAAGAACCTTGACATTAGGTATCGGAGTATTCAACCCCGACCTCCACTATTAAGCAATCACCAGTCATTGTGTCACCACCATCAGATACCTTTCGAGCCAGTTTCAGGATGGCATAATCATTTGCTGCAATAGAATCCAAATTGGAAAGTGTTATACTAAATTCATGAAGCCTTTGTCCGGTGGTACCTAAATGTGTATCGCTGGCAGTATTCTCTGATCCAAATGCTTTGGTTTCAATATCTGTACTATCAGTGTTTGCTGTAATACAGGCAAGACTTACACCGAATGTTACACCACCAGAAGATGCTGTATCAGCATACCATTTTAAATTGATGGTTAAGTTTCCTGAACCATAATCCATAGTTGGTACTTGGAAGTATACAACCTCTTCCGTCGCTGCATCAAATGCCAAAGAAGCTACTGGAAAATTTGTGCCTGCCACTGCACTATATTGAGCAAAGTTGCTCGCCGGGAAGAATGCATCCGCTGCTTGAAATCTATGTTTAACGGTAGCCATTATACCTCCACATTAAAGCGTTCAGTTATTACATGAAGTAATAACATTGCTTTTTGTCGTCGTGTCAATTCACCACGAGCTGGTTGTGGAATGGATTGGTTTATCAATGTCCAATTATTTTCAAGAAAATCATCCAAACCATTTACTGCTGCTCTGATATCTGCTTTCAGTAAAGTACCAGAGCTAATGAGCCTTGGATCTCTCATTATTTCACGCCAAACCTTAACGCGCTCATTCTCAGTTAATGAAGCCATTAGCTCTCCTTAACGTAATCAATAACATCCCATTTTGAATCTGCTGAATTGTATACTGCAAATAAATACAATGTTTTACTTAATACAGTTGTACTTGGAAGAGTAAAGCCTATAGATCTCCAAATGGCATTCCATGTCAATCCTCTGGCAGTACCATTATCCTTAATTCTAAGTAGTATCGGCCAACCATCTGTCGGTGAACCACTGGGTGCATTAATGGTCATTGAATCTGCCAATGCTGTTACGGAACACATTAGTTTTGCAGAGTTTGGAGTTAAAGAGCTTGTTGAAGTGGTTGTATCTTCAGATCTTTCCAGTTTATTATTTAATCCATTAAAGTTTGCATCTACCTCATTGTGAGTGAGAGGACTTTCTTTAACAGATCTTAATGTCGGTGTCCAAGGATCTGCCATTTAAGCCTCCTGTGCGGATGCCAATACATCCCATTTGGAATCGGCAGAATTGTATCTGGCACCGATGTAGAGAGTTTTACTTATCACGGTTGTGGAAGGTAAAGTAAATCCAACTGCTCTCCAAATGGCATTCCATGTCAACCCTCTGGCAGTACCATTATCCTTAATTCTTAGAATTAATGTATGACCATTAACAGGAGAACCACTCGGAGCAGCAATTGTTGCAGCCTCTGCAAGAGCCGTTACATTATATTGAGTATCTGTTGAAGCTGGTGTAATTGTGGCACCGGATGTGGTTGAATTTACAACAAAAGCTATTTTATCATTATTTAAATTGGTAAAATTTGCATCCAGTTCCGTATTAGTTAAAGGACTTCCTTTACCAGCTCGAGTTACAATTGTACTCATTGTATCTCCTGCCGGTTGTTGTTATTAAGCTGCAACAACCTTCCAGGTCACTGTCAGTGAGTCCAGAGCACCTTTGTTAATGACACTGAATACAGTGCGGCAAAGTAAAGTACCGGCGGATGCGGCATTCAAAATACCTGCTTCAACCAATGCGCCTGTACCCGTACCGGCACCAAATGTTGCAACATACTGAATTGAGTCATTGGTCACAGTTGTGGTAACCAGCGTGGTACTGTCAAGAGCAACACGTGCAGATTCAGTATTGAGCGTGGTATTGCCGGCTGCCGCTGCTGTATTGTTTGTACCAACAGCCATATGAGACATTGCAGTGGCTGTCGCATCTTTCATGCGACTGACAATATATGCAAGTCCCACGGTCACAACAAGGTTTTTCTCAAGACGTTTCTCTTTGATATTCCCGAATTGATCACGAAGAATTAATTCCAGTGATCCTTTCAGCTTTACATTATCAATGTGCATTTTTTAACCTCAAAACGTGTAGTTTGTGCCAATGAAATCATCACGCGTATAACTGGCGTCCATATAATCCTGCATATTTATTAAGCCACTCTCAGATGTTGTGAGAGTGTCTGATAAAACTTTAGATACCGTAAATAGAACACTGTCAGAAATGTCACAAGTGTCTGAAAGAATTTTGACAATGGAAAGAGATAAACTATCTGATACATCCACTGCATCAGACAGAATCTTTTGCATATAAAAAGCCATTGATTCACTTAAAGTGAAAATTTCTGATAATATCTTTTGGATTAAGATTGAGAAAATATCTGATATATCAACGCTATCGGATCTCACGGATGAGACATCAATGGAAAAGATTTCTGTAGTATTTAATGTTTCATTCAATATTTTATTTATTGAGAAGTTTAATGTATCTTCCACATTTAAAGATTCACTCAATGCTTTACCAAAAGACCATGCAAGTAGATCTGTTGTATTGATTGCTTCATTGAAAACTTTACCGACATTAATACTGAAGTTTTCAGTGATGGCTAAATTTTCTGAGAAATATTTATCAATATCAAATGCCAAATTATCAGCAAAATTAGTACCGGTGGCAAATACAAGATCATTACCTGCAAGTGCATTAAAGATATCTTCGAATGTTACCGTGTCAGAAAATACCTTATTAACATGCAAAGCAACTTCATCAGAATGATTAAAAGAATCACTCAATATTTTATCAAAACTGAAACTGAAAATATCATTGATGTCAGAAACTTCAGATATAGTTTCAGTAAATCCACCTGCAGCACTCGTGCTAAATTCGTCAGTAAAGCTTACAGTATCACTGAAGACTATACTGAGATTAAAGCTCATTACTTCAGATAAATTAAATGACTCATCAAAAGGCTTACTTAGAGAATAACTGAAAATTTCTGCAACATTAAGGATTTCCACAGGAATTCTGTTGAATTCCACAATAGTACTAAACACATCTGTTAATCCAACTGTTTCAACATACTGTGGTTTAATATGAAGATTTACAGTATCAGATATATTAAAGTTTTCAAAGAAAGGTTTACCGATCGAAATACTGAATGTTTCACCTAACAATAAGCTTTCAGTAAATTCACGATTGAATACTGCAAGTAATGAAATACTATCACTGAATGATGCATTATCTGCTTGTGTGACTGTTCCTGAGCTATTTAAAATAATGGAATCTGACACTTGAAAGCTATCAGTTATCCTCTTAAATAGTCCAGGTTTGGAAAACTTAGTTGAATAATTAACATTGGTTTGAGCGATATCTACAGATGCTTCATTGGTTGTTATCGTTGTATTACCATTGACGTCAGCGATTGTAATATTAATGTCTTTTTCATTAGCCATTATGGCACCATGTTAGTTGGTGAAAATAATATTTCTACCATTCCTCTCACTGGTTTCCAAGTCTTTTTATACACTGATGTATTAGGTTCAGTGACACGCAATTCAAAGAATCCATAGACAGGTGAATCAACCAGAGGAGCCACTGCCCAAGTACTTGCCAATGTGCTTGGAATCTGAATATACATTCGATTCATTGTGGTTTCTTCCCAATCATCATTCTCATCGGGAGTTGTGGCATCCACAGTTGCCGGTTCTCCAAGAAATCTATAGTATGTATCTTCATAAAGAACCACTTCCTCAGGATTATAAGCTGTTGCTTCATCCCACTCACCCACGTAGTCAGGCAAGCGACAGGTTAATGTAGTTTTTACACCGTCTATTTTATGTGTGACAGGTGGCTCTTCTTGAGCAGATACATTTAAGCCTTCCACAATAACAGCTTCATATTCCCAACCTGATTCAGTTGTGTCATCCATGAAATTTAAAACGATTGGAAATTCTAATTGCTCACCTAGAATAAATGACCAGAGAATACTTCCAGAATCACTGACTATGTCATTATCCGATGAATTAATTCTGGATCTTGCCATCTTAACTCTCTTTAGAAGTTATGACCTCTTTGTACAACTTTTCCACCTCTTCTGATTGGAAATAAGTATTCAACACCATATCTTATACCATCAGAATAATGTTCAACACCCTCTGATTTGTCTATCGTGGCTGAATCTTGATTATTATCCAACCAACGTGTACGTTCAAGAGACTTAATTACACCATCACATTTGGGATGTATATATAATCCAATATCTCCAGCAGCCGTCTTTAATTTTGCATTCACGGCACTGACGCTATCCACAATCTTTGGACTATGGTCTCTTGAATGCACCAATATACCTGCATTCTGTAAAATGGTGAAATCTGTTTGACCTACAGGCGCTGATGTCTTTCTTGATTTGCCAGTAGGGTCTGGGTAAGCATGTATTTTCTTGCCGGGATACCTTGCTTTAATTGCAATGGCAAGTGATTCCGTATCAGGATGACCTTGCATTTCGTCCAATATATGTATTTGTTTTCCACGTAATGCAAAGAAAGAAGAGCATTGCAAACCGACGTTAAAGTCAATATTAACGTGCACATCTTCATCTTTATTAAAGCTTTCCAGATCTTTTGTCACATGTAGTTTACGATCAAACATGTAAAATACATTATTACCAGATTCTTTAAATTTAGCTTCATATTCAGATGCAAATTGGATTGGATCTATACTATGTCTGATTCTTTCGATTTCATCCAATTCAGTGAGCGGTGATCTTGTATAATCAAAATGATAAAAACCCCATACAGAATCTTTTTCATAATAATTACACAAATCATAAAAGAAATTATAACCCTTTGGTGTTGATATACCAAGAAATCTACCGGGATGTTTGGAACCATATAATCTTGCTTTCTTGGGAGACCACCGAGTCACTATACATGGCTGAATGATACCTTCCCATGCTTCTCTTGGATCAAGCCCTTTCTTGCAAGATGATATTTCATCCCATACAACAAAGTAAGCACCTTTACCACGCATTCTTTCGATTGCTTCATAAGATAGTAGTCTGAGTTCTACATTATTTGGTAACCACCATCTGCCAAGATCTCTGGAAGATCTATCACAATAATTTCCAAGACCCAAGTCATAGTGAATCAATGGGTAGTAAATATCAGTTACTTGATCATACGTGGGTGCGATGATGTACACATTTTTATTTGGTACATGTTCATTCAATTCAAATAATTCAAATACAGCAGTGATCGCTGCAGTTGCGGCCATATAAGATTTACCCCAACCACGACAACAACACACTGCTAAATTTCTATGTGTGGCATTGATAAATAAATCAGAATATACATCTGATTGTCCTGGATGTAATTCAATCATCCACAAAATCCTCAAATGTACCTTCTTCATCATAATCAGGAGTACCACCTGAACTTATTTGAAATTCAGCATTGTCTTTAGTAAGCTTGACCAACATGGGTGGTAATACAGGCTTGGGAGGAGCGGCTAATTCAGGTACTCTACCATAACCATATCTGAGTAATTTTTCACTGACAGATATTAGCATGTTATACACTGACATATGAATCTCAGGATCATACCTACGGACCTTGCCTGTGTCTGTCAGAAAGACCATAGTACCATCACGCATGCCTTCATGGATGGTGATCTCTTTTTCCAATTTGCGATATTTATCCACCAACTCCGTGATGGGATCAAACTTAAGTTCTTTCAATACAGCAACACTGCGTTTTGCACCATAGAAATATGCAGGCTGTCCCTTCTTACGACCTCTACTTGATCTTACAGGCTGTTTTTGATCCATATTAGGATCTATAATGTCGTTCATCTAATGTACCTTCGTGTAAAATCTGCTGCTTACACAGTGAAAACAAATAACCTAAGTAAATCATTTATTTAATGTTCAAATAAATATATTAAATTTATGTTTAAGTAAATATATTTGATTTAAAACATTAATTAAAGTAAACATAAATTTAAATATATTTATTTGTATATTTAAATAAATATAATTAAACTTATATTAAC
>Ga0272412_1000565_pt1 | contig 11409 bp, 8 predicted proteins | sample WWTPWeurt_MetaT_FD_193540 | JGI IMG/M metagenome (GOLD analysis project Ga0272412, IMG submission 193540) | Metatranscriptome of activated sludge microbial communities from WWTP in Nijmegen, Gelderland, Netherland - WWTP Weurt (Metagenome... | ecosystem: Engineered > WWTP > Aerobic digester >...
GAAAAATAAAAAAAATTCAAAACAAAAAATAACTATGAACTATTTGCAAGTGCTCCCAATACTGACAGCCTTACTTACACTATTTGTGCATATAGCTCACTGTGTAAAGGTCCCATGCACAAACCAAGTTGTTAGAGTAACCACTGACTTAGAGTATATGCCATGTCTGACCACGGAGATTGACAAAAATCAAGAAATGATACTTCTGAGCAAATATATAAATGTTGCTACCGTTAAGATTCTATCGTTCTCAGGGTGGTACTATCTTAATGGAAATGGATTTTCCAACCAATATAACACAATATTTTCAATCATGCGACCAGAAACTACCAGTTACTATTATCGAAACTTTGCCATGCAATACGCAGTATCCGGTTCATGGAGATACTTCGGAATTTAATAATGCAGAAATGTTGCTGCTGGTACAGCTGGTTGTTCTTTTCAATTCCCCATAACTGGTACAAATTGGGCAATCGGTACTTGGAATAGTTGGGCCCAACAATAATGGATGTTCTTTGTAGGCGGAATAGATAATATAGCTCATAAAATGTATTTCGGATGGTACAATAGAAACTAAAATAGCTATTAAAATTGGTTCAACTATAACGCACAAGCGACAGTAATAGACTTTTTGCCTACTGAATATATCTCTTGGGGGACATCGGCTATGGGACTGGCTCAGACTCAAAGTGCAGGAACATACAGAACTTGGCCTGGTTGTGGATAGAACTACAACATAAGACTGTATACTAACTTATTCTATAATGCGGCTGGAGAAATAGACTGGTGGCTTATAAAGTAATAAGAAGCAGATATGTAAATATACTATCCCCTAAACAAGAAGGGAACCACAGCAGGTGGCTCAATAATAGACATTTCAGGAAAAAACAATCATTTGAACCTTGATTAACCAGGCGCCCCCACCTGGGAACCAAATGGTGAAGGCCTCAGATTCGCTCCAACAAACTATCTAGAACTTAATCCAGTTAACTTTGATAAAGGTGAGTTCATAATATCTTTCTGGTATATGCAGACCAATATCGGACTAGAAAACGTTAACATTGTGAGATTTGTTCTATAGAGCAATCCAGCCACGCCTATTTTTGCAATTAGGTCCTTGAAGAGTGGTCTTAATTCATAAATAAATTACCTCTATGTAGGAACTAACTTTGCTCTTGTTAATGTAGATTCTTTAGCATGGTATTTGATTTTTATGAGCTGTTCCAATTACCAACAAATTACTTATAATGGAGTTCAGTGCTACTACAAGAACCCATCAAGCAATACAATGACTTAAACATCAACATTTTCATCTTAACCAGCAATACTCAAGACATTCATGAACATCATCATCGGGGATCCAACCAATTCGGGCACAACTAATTTCGTGATTAAAGAGTTTCTAGTGTTTAATGGAGCTGCTGTCAATAATTAAGATGCAAATATGAATTGCGTACCAAATTGCTTTATCTAATCATCAGATGGCTACTGCTTTCATTGCATATCCAATTAATTATATGATTATAACTAGGGTTGCACACCAACTTTAAGTTGCGGTGATGATTATATTGACCCAAATATTCCCAAGTGTAGAGAAATAGCTCAAAGCTGCACAGATCCCCTCAAAGCACCACCAGCTTGTACTGCCTGTATAGCAAATTACACATTAATTAATGGATAGTGCGTGGCCTGTCCTTACAAGTGTACAGCTTGCGATGCAAATAAGGTCTGCACAACCTGTGCATCCAATAGATAGAATGATGCTCCAACCTGTTCATGCCCAACAAGCTACTTTGACGACTTGATCTTCCCAACATGTGTAGCTAAGACTGCCAAACTTGAGCCCCCTTACATAAAAAACCTTGTTGTTCCCTACAATTCGTTTGCAGTAGTCTGCTCAACCGCTGCTGAAACAGTCAATACAAAGTTTACATATACAGACATGAGTGGATCTCTAATAGCAGCAAGGACTTACAAGTAAATGTCTTTTGGAATGTGGTTCTATCTTACAGTAACCAAGTTGCAACACACAATCTTGCTCCTCAGACGTAGCCCCTACACAACAGTAACCAACTCACTTCTACACGTTTATATGCAGACTGCCAATGTGGCTAGTGGGCCTTACTATCTCTTTTTACAATAATAATATACTACGAGTTATGTAGTGAATGGGGCTATAAATAAGGATAAATGGATTTGGTTTATGGTTACTATTGATGTATAAACACCTTCCATGCAATTCTTTTACTATGATTCAGTTGCTTACCGCTACTACTCCAATAATTTACCAGGCACTTCTCTTACCACTACATTTGACTATAGTGATATGAAATTGTATCCAGGGACGCAACATTACTCAACTACAGCTAATTGGTGCTCGTTTAATGGAAATGTAAGGGATCTCTTCATATACTATGGCATAGCAATCAATTCCTACATCAAGGATTTTCGCTCTCTACGCATGTTTTTCAGACAGACTGATTCTCCATTCATGCAGTTTTCAATGACAACTGACGATCAGATACAAATTAATGAAGTAACAAGTTAACCCCTCTTTACTATAGTCAAAGGTTCCTCCTCCGTTGTACCTGAGTCAATTTTAGACCCATTAACTCACTGGTATAACGGAATGATCTTTTATCAGCAAAACTATGCATCAGTTACTTAGATGTTCTAAGCTAGCTATTTTGACTACACAGTTCATTACTGGGTTGCGAAGGGGAAAACAGATTTGAAATTTATTTCGTTCCAGAGAAAAAAGGCAGATAATACCTTAATAATAACGCTTCAACACATCCCTAAGATCTCCACCAATCAATACATTCTTTAAGTGTGTGTTTTAGAAAGATGTTTCTTACACCCAACTGCCATGAACTCTTAATAATGGTATTTTATTGCAATGGCAGTCTTCAACTCTCAATGGATGCACGCTGGCTTTGACTTATTCGTCAATGAAAATTTATTATCTTAAAATATTTATGTTGCTTCAAGCAATTAATTCCTTACAATAACTGATACATTTATGGTTGGAAGCCAAAGCAATTTGAATACAGATCCATTTTATGTTAAAGACTTTGGCATTGACGTGGGAGGAGCCATTAACAACTATCAAACAGGTGGTTATGCATTTGCTACCACTCATCCCAAATGTATCCTTAAAACAATGAAAAATGCCGTTTTGAACCAAGAATCCACTGGCTACTGTATCCTGTGTGAGTGGGGTTACTACGTGAGTAATGGTTTGTGTGTGCAAGGTAACAGATACTGTGATTTAAATTGGGTGAATTGCGTGCCCGACTGCCTCCCAGGATGGTATGCAGACACCACTCTTTTCTAATGCACATAAATTTGCTTTTAAGCAGGCTACTTTAAAGACAGACTCTCTAAGCGCTGTACCTAAGTGTGCTCCAACAACCAGTTCAAGAGTAATGATACTGGTTTTTGCGAGGCTGCTTGCCCAGTAGGAAAGCTATCTGATCCTTCAACTGGTTTCTGTGTCTCTTAATGTCCAGTTGGCTACTACGGACTGGTCGCGCAAGGCAAATGCTTTACTAATTGTCCTTTGGGTATCTTCGAAGAGGAAACTCAAAGACTATGTCTGTGCCTTTGTCCAATAGGGTAATTTGGGGATCCAGATACAAATAAGTGTGTGAATAAATGTCCAAATGGCAAATACGCCGAATCTTCATCCAGAATGTGCCAACTATCTTGTGAAAATAGCTTTATGGATACAGTAAACAACGCCTGTGTACAGACATGCCCTTACAATTCAACACACATCTATTTCGGAGACAATACAGATAAATTCTGTAAATAGACTTGTGCGACTCCTCAAATGACAGATATCAATACAAAGTAATGCACAACTCTATGTACCAAGGGCTCCTATGCCGATCTCGTTACTAACAACTGTACTGATAGCTGCCCGAACGGCACCTACCCTGACGATGTTTCTCGAACCTGTTCCACCAAGTGCTACGTTGGGTAGTTCTGGTACCCAGTTACTTTTAAATGTGTGCTCTTCTGCCCTGCTCCTTACTTCGCCAACCGCAATACCAATAAATGTGAGCAAGACTGTAAATCGGAAGCCACCCTTTTTGAAGACCCCACAATTCGTGAGTGCGTAACCCGCTGCCCCGTCGGGTACTTCGCAGACGGTAACTACTAAAGATGTGAACTCACCTGCTCATCCGGCACCTTTGCAGACAACCAAACCCTCCGATGCGTTTCCAAATGCCCTGACAAATTTTTTGGGAATCCAGACACCAGTACGTGTGGCCTCACTTGCTCAGGTCTACTCTATGCTGACCCCACAACAAACCTCTGCAATGAAGACTGTCCCACCAAGTACAGAAAATCTACGACTGGCAATATCTGCTTAGGTGACTGTGCTGTAGGTCAATTCTATGATCCCGCTGCTGATGGGTGCACTTCTACTTGCCCGGAAGGGTAGTATGGAGACTCTGATACCATGCAATGTCGTAGTCTCGATTTCTCTTGTGTGGACTAGTACTGCATCAAATTAGAAACACATATGTGTGTTAAAATGACAGAGGTCTCTACTCTAATTGGCCGATAGTCAGGTTCCTACAACTGCAGTAAGATAAATGAAGCAGTTGGAGTTGAATAGTGCATCGGTCTCACAGATTATTGTATATTGGATGCTACTACACCAACCAAGTGTGTCATCCTCCTTAATAATACAAAAACCGGGGGTTCTGGTGTAATTGGAACTGGAATCTGTGATTGCCCTTACGACCAATGCATTGAGAAAAACACCAGCACTTAGAATTATGAGTGTGTTAACGTGACTAACGATCCCTTATTTCCAAATCGTGTGGGCCGAGAGAGAAAAACCAAATTGTGTCTTGCTAGTGACGACCCCGGCCTACGAGAAGGTGCGCAATATTGTGCTAATAAATATTGCATAGACCCAGTGACTCAAACTTGCACCCGCTACAACCACACTAGTTCTCGACGCTATTATGGACGAGAAGATATTACTTAGCTCTGCATCAGCTCCAATGACCCTACCCGCAATGCAACTGATTGTGCAGAAGGCAAGTTCTGTTTAGATTAATCAGTATCCAACAAGCTACAATGTATTTTTGTTGATAATTTGCTTTCTTCATTAGAGACCACTAATGACTCATCTTCCATGTTCTGCGCTACTTAGATTAACCAATGTCTTATCAACGCAGATGCTGTTAATCTGACTCTCGTAGACCTGCTTGATGACCGTTCAGATCCAACTCGAAAAGGTCGTGAAGTTACTTCATTGCGATGCCTGGACATTAACGCTTCTGGAACTTACGGCGCTGAGCGCTGTTCTTGGCAATTATGCATTGACAAAGATACCGATAGTGCCTGCCGACCCTTAAACACCGAACATCTACATGGTAGAGATAAAAAGACACATATTTGTGTGGAACTGAATGACGCCGTTGGCGTGGATATGTGTGCCTATAATTCGACATTTTGCATTGATACATAATCTGACCCTAGCCGCTGCTCAGACCTTACTTCAGCGTACACATGTTACATCGGACGAGAAGCAGAAACTCAAATCTGTGTGTTTGAATCAACCAATGGACCCAATAGGAAGGGTGTCGACTATTGTAAAAAAGGCTATTGCATTTATGAGCAAGATGGCACTTCCACCTGTGAACCACTATAAGACAAGGAAGGTCTGAGAGGAAAGAACACTACTTCTTATTGTTCAGAATATCTAATCCCGAATATGATTGAGTGTGCCAATCGCTTTTGCATTGATAATGTTGATGCTTCTTGTTAGCCCTTCTCACGTTAGCGACAAGGCAAAGACCGTGACACCTAACGCTGCATAGAAGGTGGAGGCTCCTATGAGATCTCAGAGTGTGCATCAGACTTTTGCAAGGCCAAGATTGGAGATCTTTACTACTGTAAAGAGCTGACTGACGACCTGTATGTCTCCAAAGAAAATAATACACACAACTGTCTGCTGGCTGGAGAGACTTCTTAATAGGGTATTCTGCAATGCTCTCCCTCCTACTGTATTTTTGAAGTGCAGCCAGGTACATTTCTGTGCTCCATGCAGCAAACATTCACAAACGGGGTGTACTCTTCCCAGGAACTGAAACCGGGCTCCAACTACAAGCGGCTTCAGGCTTGCAAGGCCATCGACATCTAGAACTTCACCTTTGATTCCCTTAACCTCACTGGTGCAGCCATATTCGAGATCTACAATTCCCCAACTGTTACCATCAAGAACATTACTATCGCCAACACTAACTTAAGGAATAACTCTAAAATAATCAATATCGTAAACTCTTAAAGTGTGCGTCTGGAGGGCGAGATCAAGCTAGTTAACGTTACAATTTCAGAGAAGAGCACCTTCATCTTTATTCAAGACTCCACTATCGAGTCTCTAGGACAGTAGATATACGAAGGCGTAAACCTCACTTAGAACTCTAAATTTATTGACCTTCGCGATGTTAACAATATGACTATTGACACCATCAGCCTCACCAGGACCAACATCAATAAAGCTATTGTATTTAATCTGGAGTGCATTGCCGGCAACGTTAATGTTGGAAAATAGCAGTTGATTAACTCTAATATGAGTGATAGTTCTTCCTTTCTGAAGTTCATTGGTTGCAGCGAAGAGGACGCGAACTACGGCGCTGAGTCCTAGATCAAGTTAGACCAGATAGAACTCACCAACAACTCAATTAGTTCTTCACAGATGATGGATATATCCGGTTTCCAAAACTTCTCTATCAAGAACCTTCAATTGAGCAATGTTAACCTGCAAAATTCGAAGCTATTAACAGCCCAACACGGCCAGATCCTAGTTACAACACAGATGGGTCTATCCAATGTAAACTGCTCTTATAATCAACGCAAACAGTAATTCCCACTCTATGACATCTACAATTTAACTATCATTTCAATTGGACTACTTTAACTTAAGAACACTGTAATGAGTAATTACTCAATGATAATGAACATAGACTCTTCGGCTACTGTCACATTTAACACAATCCGAACTACCAACATGACTGTCGGTCCTTAAGGTTCCTTCCGCTTTTCTAATGTAGAAAGCTTTAAAGTAACCACACTTCAGCACACAGGCGTCACCAACATCAACGATGTCTCTCAAAAGGCCTTTGTCTTTATCGACTCCGGCCAGATCTTACTTGACAATATCAACATGATGGACGCCACTGTCAATTCGCCTATCTACAGCTTCGTGAATGTTGCCTTCGTGCGCTTTAAAACTTTCTAATACTCTCAGTCGCTGAACTTCATCCCTCAGATTCCCCTCAGGATGCGTTCACTAGCCACATAAATCTATTATAGCGATATAACTCAGTTGCACGTGCCGCTTATCATCTTTGAAAACGTTCACGACCTCGATGTGACCAATGGGATCACACTGAACATGAATAATGTACCTTACCAAGCCTTCCAGGTGATTGGATGCAACGAACTCACTGTTTCAAATATCCAATTGATGAACCAGGTGTACAACAGTAAGTTCCCCATCCTCCAATTCGAGCAAATAGCCACATCTCTGACAATACGAGACATCGTCCTTAATAACTTAACGTTGTTAAGCGGATCACAGTTCCTCAAACTAGTCAACTGCAACAAAACTTTAGTCACTAACGTGAATGCTTCTACCATTTAGATTCAAAACAATCTGTTCTAATTCAGTCGAATCGCCGACTTGGTTGTAACAAACTTCAACTTATATGACATATCAGCAACATATACCACCTTCATTGACGTGCATGTGCTACTAACAGAGGCAGCTTCCAAGCAGTCTATCTCTTCCATCAACTACAGTGTTGGGCAGTTCGTCGGCCTCCTTAAAACTCGAAATCTTTACAATATCCTTGAGATTGAAGATGAAGAAGAATACTCCTTTTACTATAACTACAAGTTTGACTGGGATATCAACGACATTAATATTTCTAATTTGTAGGTTGATGCTCTCATCATGCGAGATGGCTCAGCAACTAATTTGCAAGCCAATAACATTTACTTCAATACCAGTAAATTTTCTAGAGTTGTATGCGCCAACTGCAACGGATCCGCTATCAATATCCATGATTCAAACTTTACAATAGAATTCATAGACTTTTTCTAAAACCAAGCCCTCTCAGGTGGCGCCTTCTACTCCAAAGACTGTCTAGAGGTCGCAAACATCTTTAATTGCGTATTAAAAGAGAATCAGGCTATTCTCTCTGGAGGGGCTATTCTTACAGACATGGTACATTACACCATGAGGAATTGCGAAATTAAATAAAATATAGCTCTTATTGGTGGCGGCATCCGCTTTCTCGGTATTGTGCCACAATCTTTCATAGTAATGCTCACCAACCGACGTTTTCTCGCATTCCGCCCTGAAGACAATAATACTGTAATCAACAATTAAGCTCAGATTTATGGTCCTGAAGTCGCTTCATACATTGGAGGTATCCAATTTAACACAACCAAAGGATACGTCCTCCATGAGCTCAACGTAACCGATGTTAGATCAGGCCAAACGCTAGATAACTACTTTAACATAACAATCCTCGATTCATTTGGAGAAGTCGTCTAAATAATTAGAGATAACTATCAAACTCTCCTATATTTAACCAACAACAACGAGCCAGCCTCTTTACTCGTCAACGAATTCTGGTTCACAAACCTCTAAATTCACTTCGATTTTGATCTTATTAAGTTAGAAGGTGATCTGCAGAAGGATTTCCAAGTAAATTATGATTATGACTCCTTGCAGTTCAAGTTCAACAAGATTAAGCTCGTCGGCATGCCAAACGAATGGCGTACCTTCTACATTACAGACAATAATGTCATGCAACCTAATCCAACCACTGGATTATACAGCTGGGGTTCTGTTACTCTCAAGGTCAACATCTTCTTCCGCAATTGTATCGTTGGAGAAATCTTCTAGAAGGCCTTCGAATTCTATGTTTGCTAGCCCTGTATAGAAGGGTAATACTCTCTTGTTAATCCAATCAAAGGGGATTTGACTCAAATATGTTTGGAGTGCCCTTATCGCAAAGCCAGCAGCTGTTTCTCCAATATCATTACAGTAAGACCCGGCTATTGGCGCAAGAATACTGACACTGACATCATTGTTAATTGTGTTAATCGTGAGGAAAACTGTGTAGGTGGATCGGGACAAGCCAAGACTATGTGCTATTGGGGACATATTGGAGCTCTGTGTGAAGAATGTGATATCGCAGGAGAAGTATGGAATGAATCCTTTTCACGTTCAGGCACCTATTAGTGTTCTCAATGCAATTAAATGTAGTATAATAACATATTGCTGGCTCTGCAGACACTCTGGACCTTCATTTCACTTATCATCTCTATTAACATTGACATTCGAACAAGCAATACAATTGCATCAAATAACTAAGCTAAAAAAGATAAAAGTTCTTTCAATAATAATGACATAGAACAGTAAAACAAGGATGGATTCACATAGGTAGCACAGATAGCGTAACATGAAGAAGGGAATTTCTCTGAAATGGCCATTATAAAGCCCGGAGGAGGGGGAAAAGGAAAATCTCAAATTCAGTAAAGCAATGATAAGCCCAAACCACCTGTTATAAGGAAAACTGATGCTACTTCTCCTTTACTGAAGGTCTTAATCAACTATTTCTAAGTTGTTTCCTCTATTGCCCGACTGGACATCACCATTCCTTTCGGCATCATGACAGTGCCAGACTAGATAGGCAAACCAATCCAACAAGCTATGTATTCCACGGACTGTGCGTTCATCGGAAACACAGGCGGAATACCGCTTATATACTTCAGAGTGATTCTCTCACTCTGTCTCAGCTTCAGCTACCAGATACTATTTGCTTTTCTTTACATCCTCTACGTAATAGTATTCAGGAAGAAAATGAATGTCTACATCTTTATGACAGCCTTCATGTTCTTCGTGAACTTCCTGCAACCTGAGGTAGTTTCACAGATGCTCTCTATCACTAGCTGTCGAACCATTGGAGACACCAACTATATACTAGGAAACGTCGCCTTTGAGTGCTACACCCCACAATTCTTTTAATATGCAGTCTCTCTTGTACTGCCATTCCTTCTACTGTGGGTGGTGGTCTTCCCCCTCTCAATCTTAAATGGGCTTCGCAGAAATTCCCATAGACTTAATGCAGTAGACGTTAAGCTCAAGTATGGTTTCATGTACCGTGAGTACAAGCACGAGTTCTATTATTGGGAGTTCATCAAAATGTACATGAAGCTTCTAATCATGCTCATCCTGAATTAGTATGCAATGGAGATCCGTGTTAAGGGAACACTAATATGCTGGGTAATCTGCTTCTATGCTATCTTGCAGTACAACATGCGACCATATACTGTTGCCGTTGTGGGGGATATGGATACCTTCAGCACAGTAGTCTGTGCCATGTCCATGTTCTGTGGTGTGTTCATCTATCGCAATGAGTTTAATCATTGGATCGCCATAGCGCTGTTCCTCCTTGCAGTAATCAACATCATTTGCCTGCTGCGTATAATCTTCGCAATTATAGCTGAGTACAATTACAAGTTCGATTTGTGGCTAGACAAGTACAAGCGAAAGATTCATGAGTGCTATCCTTTCACAAAAGAGTATATTCTTTTGAGCAGAGCCTATCGTTCAAGTCTTTTCTGGAAGGCTTTGCGTATGGGTCTCATGAACGAGCTTCGCAAGAACCGCAAACGCGAATATAAAAAGACTATGATTATGAAAGACAAAAACCCGTTCGATTCACCGAGCCCAAGGAAGAGCAAACAAGCAACCAGCAACAACAATGGAAACAGTCTGAACGTGCAGTATACTAGTTCTAGATTACTCAAGACGGAGGGAGTATCTAAGAATAACAACTACGACTTAAAGAGTAGTGACAGAAACGAAATGGTTGAAGAAGTGCTTGATGCACCTCCTAATAAAGATGCAGAATAAAGTCCTCAGAAGAACGATAACGATTACTTCAGATTTGATGGGTCAGCAGGCAAAAATTCAGAATAGTCTCCATCCAACAGGCCAAGCAGCAGAGCCAGCCGAGACGAAAAAAGCAACCTTCTAGGCCAGAATTCTTAATATATTAATATCAATAATCCTGCTAGCAGCAACGAATCCCCAGCAAATGAACCAATTCAATTGGAAAAAGTAGCAGAGGAAGAGTAACAATAGCAGAATCAAGACGAAAGTAAATCTCCAGCCCAGTCTTAGAATTACAAGCGAAAACGGACAAAGAATATGAGTAAAATCGAGTGATTTCGAATAATACTAGTTTATTTAAGTTAAAATTATGAGTATTACATTTAGATATATTAATTATTTTCTTCCCTTTTACTAGTTTCTCTAATTAATTTGCATATTTTTTAATTGCTAAACGAATTATAAAAAAA
>Ga0272412_1000570_pt1 | contig 11381 bp, 10 predicted proteins | sample WWTPWeurt_MetaT_FD_193540 | JGI IMG/M metagenome (GOLD analysis project Ga0272412, IMG submission 193540) | Metatranscriptome of activated sludge microbial communities from WWTP in Nijmegen, Gelderland, Netherland - WWTP Weurt (Metagenome... | ecosystem: Engineered > WWTP > Aerobic digester >...
AACTGCCACTGCACAAATCATAGCAAGACATAAGAGAAGTATTATAGAAGATACAGAACGTGGTCAAACGCTTCGTATGAAGTTTGATAACATAATACAAGGGGTAGCAAGCCTACAAGATGTTAAAGAGGCCACAGCTTCTTATAGAAGTCTTGTAGAGACAACAATTAAACTTATTGATATAGAACGTAAGGTCTATCGTATAGAACGAGAAGAAGGAGAAGCTATGTCAATTGAAGAATTTCTCTCTAAAAATGCTTGATAAACTAAGAGACTTTAAAGAATTTTCTAGAGCATATCTAAAAATAAAGAACAAAGCTGGCCAGATAGTTCCCTTTTCTATGAATGTGGCGCAAGAATATGCTCATAACTTAATAGAAGAACAAAAGCAAAAGACAGGGATGGTAAGAGCTGTAATACTGAAGAGTCGGCAGCAAGGAATGTCTACATACATTGAAGGGAGATTCTTTCACCAGACAGTGACATCATTTGGTACTCAGAGTCTTATCCTTACTCACGAACAATCCGCAACTGATAATCTATTTAACATGACTAAACGTTATTTAGACAATTATCCAGATGTTCTTAAACCTAGTTTAGGAGCCAGTAATGCTAAGGAGTTATTATTTGATAAACTTGATAGTAACTTCAAAGTAGCTACAGCAGGTAACAAAGGAGCAGGACGTTCTTTAACAGCACAGAAACTCCATGGCAGTGAAGCTGCATACTGGCCAAACGCTGAAGAACACTTAGCAGGTATATTACAAGCTATTCCCTTAGAAGCAGGTACAGAGATTATATTTGAATCTACAGCTAATGGTATTGGTAATGTATTTCATTCTTTGTATCAGAAGGGAGAAACCAATGAAGGTGGATTTATTAGTATCTTTATCCCTTGGTTCTGGCAACTTGAGTATAGACGTGATGGTGAAGTTCTAACAGATGATGATAGAGAATATGGAGCATTATTTGATTTAGACGAACAGCAGATGATGTGGAGGAAATACAAGATAGCTGAACTAGGTGGAGATGTACGCTTATTCATGCGTGAGTATCCATCTTCTCCAGCAGAAGCTTTTAGTGTATCTGATGAAAAAAGCTTAATCAATAGTAAGTTTGTACAAAGAGCACGTAAAGCTATCCTAGAACTAGATACATCAGCACCTAGAATAATAGGTATTGATCCTGCTAGATTTGGCAGTGATGCTACCAGTGGTTCACTACGTCAAGGGCGTATAGCTGAATCAGTCTTGAAGGTAAGAGGTAAAGATACTATGTCTGTTGTAGGAGAAGTTATACAACTAGATAAGAAATATCATCCAGATGCTATCTTCGTTGATGAGGGCGGCATTGGTGCAGGTATCTATGATCGACTAAAAGAGATTGGATATAAGAATGTATTTAGTGTCAACTTTGGACAGGAAGCTTTAGACAAGAAGAGATTTGTCAATAAACGTGCAGAGATGTGGGGGCTAATGAACGAATGGATGCAAACCACAGTGTCTATTCCTGATGAAGATAAACTAGAGATTGATTTATGTGGTTTACAATATTCCTATGATAGTTCAGGAAGACTCAAATTAGAAAGTAAAGAGGATGCAAAGAAACGCGGTATTAGTTCTCCAGACGATGGAGATTCACTAGCACTAACCTTTGCTATGCCTGTCAAGAAGCATCAATCAAAACACTTCAATGCAGTAGTCTCAACAGTACCCGGTTTCACATAAATAAGGATGATATTATAAATGTTTCAATATTCTAAGGATTAATATGACTATATTCAATAGAAAGACTAGTGCTTATGTAGCCGACTTTCAAGCAGCACAAAACCCTTGCAATCTATATGGATTCACAGTATATAACTCAGGGGGTACACAGATATTCTTACAACTCTTTGATGAAGCTACTACACCCGCTAACGGAGCTACACCAGATGTATTTTATACAGTGGCGGCAAACTCAGAGAAGCTCTTCTACTTTGGTGAGAAGGGTATGCCACTATACAATGGATTATATTTTTGTAACAGTACCACTGATATCACTAAAACGTTAGGTGCAGGTGTGTGTTGGTTTCATGTTCAAGTATCCCCAATGGAGAATAACTAAATGCCATTATCTACAGGAGGAGCAGTTGGTGGTGGAGGTGGCGGAGGTATACCGCCTGCTGGCTCAGTTACAAATGCAATGCTTGCAGCAGCATCAGCTAATAGTCTTTTAGGTAATCCAACACCCGGAGTGGTTTCCCCCACAAATATTTTAATTACTGAAAACCAAATAGCAGGAAGGGAAACAGGAGAAAACTTACAAGGGTTAAACCTTTGGTATAACTTATATACAGATAGTCATAATCTATTTGCAACCATGGGGAGTTTGTTTAAATTCTCCACTGGGGTAGTAGATAATGATCCAGGTGTAGGTAAGTTTAAATTCAACTCTGCTACATTAGGATCAATTAGTAAGTTATGGATAGATGATACAGACTTTAAGAATAATGGTTTTGCAACTAAGATTAATTCTGCTACAACAGCAGATATTATAGTATATCGATCAACAGCAAATCCTCACACTACCTTCGGTGTGTTGATGCTTACATCTAGCACAATAGTTAATAAGACTGGTTACAGAGAAGTATCTATTGCACATAAAGCAGGAACATTACCAACAGACTTAGAATTGTGTGAGATAGTACATTTACCCGTTGGACATATTGTTGCTGGATTCTCTGGAACACAAGGTGATAAAGCTGGGGTAAGAAGTACCTTCATTACTGACTTAAACAACACCAATGTTACTGCTGGTAAGATTGCATTTAATAATGCAAGTTTGGGACTTGTTACAGAAATCTATGTTAATGAAACTGGGCAAGGCTCAATAGATTTAACCACATGGTATGACACAATGACTGTGAAAGGTTATATCTATCTGTCTAGCAATACTAATTCAGATATAAGCCAAGCTATATATCAAATATCAGGGGATGTGATTGATACTGGTGCTAAACGTACTATACCAGTTACATACTTAGCAGGTACTAATAACTTCTCTAATAACGAAGAGATAGTTGTTAATTACGTTCCTGGAGAGACTGGTAGTGCTGTATACACTCAGTTGTCAGATGTACCTTCACCAGCTACTAATAATAACATGGTGGCCATTGTACGCAATCCAGGTAACAATGCTTCTTTCAACCCTGTACCCTGGAGTGTTTTTTCAAATGGTACAATATGGAGAACATTGAATGGTTTAGCAATGCTAGGTCATTTTAATGATGGTGTTAAGTATATACAAACAGCTACACAACCATCAGCTATAGCATCAGCTAATGGAGGTGCGTCAGTTTCTCTGACAGTTACAGGTCATGGGCTTACTACTGGAACTACATGGGCAGGATATAATTTACCTGTTGCATCTGGTACAGGCTGGACGGCTAACACTGGATATCCAATTGAGACAGTAACAGATGCTAATACCATTGTTGTTACAGCAGCGTTTGCTGGTAAAGGTACACCAGTATTAAAGCTAGCAAACGAAGATATTATTGTACATCAAATAACAAGTCCATGGTTGAATACTCAATCACTTGTACGTATCTCTGCTGTTATGACTGTACCAGCGGGAAATACCAATGTTAAAAGACTTAAAGTTAGATATGGTACTCAAGAAATATATAACTATAACTTAGGGCTAGGTGCAACTGTAATTGGTACTAGAGCACAGATTGGTCTAAACAACAACACGAATAATACAGAAACACAGATGTGGTCAGCAGGTAGTGCTTCAGGTGTGGGTACTATAACAGCAACTCCACCAACAAAGTATAACATTGATAATAGTATCTATCAAACAATTGAATTTAGAATGATGGGAGCTGTTAACGAACCTATGACATTAGAGAGTTGGGATGTTCAAATATGCCTATAACACTAAAGAAATCATCAGTTTACAGTAGACCTAAAGTTGTTGATCCTACTCCATGGGTACCAGATCATCCAGAGTTACCACCAACGATAACGATTAATTATCCTACAGCAGGTGCTACATTATCTGGTAGTTCTATTGTATTCCTTGTAACAGCAGCAGACGATAATGGTTTAGCAGGTGTGCAATATAAACTAGATGGGACAGATATAGGGGCTGAAATAACATTAGCACCCTATTCTCTAGCCTGGGACAGTACTACTGTTGCCAATGGTAGTCACACATTAGTAGCAACTGCTAGGGATATATCAGGTAATAGTACAGTGAGTAGCTCCATTACATTCACAGTATCGAATGTAATTACACTACCTGATGTTATTGTTACTAACTTAACGTATTCCGGAGGTGTCTTTACGAGCACTGTAAAAAACACAGGTACAGAAGCCACTCCTTCAGACAAGGTAATTGGTGTGGGTTATAAAGTAGATGGTGTGTCTGTTACATGGGGTAGCACTGCAACACCCTTAGCAGCAGGTGCAACCACAACAATAGGTACACAAGGTGGTAATTATACAATTCCAAGTGGAACACATACTATCTCTGCTTTAGTAGATGATATTAATAGATTCTCTGAGCTTGACGAGAGTAATAATGCTTACTCTACTTCTATCACAATAACAACTGGTACGGATGATGCAGCAAGTAAGTTCTATCCAGGACACTACATGAAGATGGAAGGTTGGCAAGTAGAAACATCTAATGGTGTACCTAAGAAAATAGGTGGAAACTCTCTAGCTACAATTATAGGTACAGCAGCAGGTAATTATAAAGATGGTGAATTATATACAATACCTGCTTTACGTGGTATCAAATGGACATTCGCTTGGGGGGAAGTAGAGACAGCAGCCGATACAAGTAGCTGGCAACAAATGAATACTATTAACTATATTATTCAGCAGTTGCATGCTTTTAAATTAGCTAATCCAACAATGCCAACAAAACGCTTAATGATTGGTTTTGGTATGAAAGGTGGCCCAGTTTCTTCAATATTACCTTATGATATGAGGGGCTTAAAGGCAGGAAGTACTACATTATACACATATGCTTGGAAGCACTCTGCTGGTGGTTACTATCCGAAACTCTGGGATGCTACAGTACAAAGCAGATTGGCTAGTTTTATACAAAAGCTTGCTAACTATGTAATACCTGGTGTTGATGGAAAGACTTTTGATGCCAGTGATTATTTATGCCAAATAGGATCATTAGAGAGTGCTACTGAATCTGCTGCATCTGGTTATGATGGAGGAAGCTTAGTATCTTATGAGATAGGATTACGTAACTTCGTAGGACATTTAAAAACTCATTTCATAAAAACCCCTGTTGTGTTCAGTCTTAATTATGCTAAAGACTTTGTACATGAATGTATAACAGGTATTAACTCAGGCGGTTGGCCTGGGCTAGAATCTAAGAAAATTGGAATCAATACACCAAATGGTTGTTTAGCTGGAGGACTAGTTATTAATGGTACTCCACCTGGATCATTTCCGGGGATTCTTAAATACTTCATGGGTGATCAACTGATAGCTGCTGGAGTAACAGAGAATTATGTTGGGTCTATTGCATTAAATCCTGAAGTTCAGGGTGATGACTACTATGCATCTGATGGGTATGACGCAAGACAAAGAGTTAAAGCTGAAGCACTAAAACCTTCACCAAACTATACTTACATAGATGATCAATATGATTTTCCAAGTTATGAAAGTATATATATAAGACAAAGAGACACATTACATGCCAATTTTATCACATGGCAAAGAACACAGCCATTTTGGGATCAGCTAACTACTTATAAAGAGTCTTTGAAACTGGCAGATGGTTCTTCAGTGCTACATACATTCCCAGGTAATAGACCAAGTGTAAAAGCTTTTCTACAAACGAATGAGGCAGTTAACTCTAATGTAGCAGGTGGATTATCTACATTAAAACCAACTAACTTTTTATAATGGATGAGATAAACGTAGAACTACTAATAGAAGATCTTGAGAAGAAAGTATCTGAGCGGAAAGAACAAAGGTTTGCTACATTACAAAACAAGATAGCAAAGCTACGTGATAAAGCTGTGAATGATAAGAAAGCTTCTAAGATTGAAACGATATGGCTAGAAGATATTGAATATACTGAAGGTATAGATGATTACAATAGAGACGAAGTAACTTATATCAAGCCACATTACGATGGTAGTCTCGAACGTAAGTCTAATCCAGCATCAAATCAATGTACAGCTTTTTTTAACATTACAAGACAATTTGTAGAAGCAGCTTCTGCTAGAGCAGGAGATATTCAAATACCATCGGGTGGCTGGAATTGGGGAATTAAGAAAACCCCTGTAGATGAAGATATAAATCCTGAGCAGAAAGATCCAGTAAATGTGGATAAAACCATTAAGGGTGAGAAACGTATTAAAGATTGGTTAGTGGAAAGTAGATATCACAAAGAATATCGACGTGCTATTGACTGGGCAGCTAAGATAGGCACCGGAGTATTAAGAGCACCTTATGCAGAGTTTAGAAAGAACAAAGCTATGGTTAATGGTGTTCTAGTAGAGAAAGAAGAAATAATCCCTGCTGTTAAATGTGTCAATCCTTTTAATATATTTCCAGATATGGATTGTTTGGATGATATTCACAAAGGTGATTACATGTTTGAAAAGGATCGTATAACTAGAAAAGGTTTATCAGATTTACGAGATGATCCTTCTTACATGCATGAAAATCTTGAGAAAGTTCTTAAAGAGAAACCAATAAAATCTATCAATGAAGATACCAGAGACGAAGGTGATATTTATGAGATATGGTTTTATACAGGTAATCTGGATATCAATGATATGGATCTTGTTGATGAGAGATTCTGTGAAGAGCCAGAATATGATGTTGTAGAAGGTGAGGTAGAACTACAGGAAAATAAAAAGGAAATAGAATATAAGTCTGTGCAAATAGTAATGGTAAATAACACCATTATTAAAGCACATATGAATCCTTTAGTATCAGGAAACTTTCCTTATTATTTCCTCTGCTGGCAACGACGAGATGATAGTCCCTTTGGTATAGGTGTTGCTAGACAAGGAAGAGTTGCTCAACAGCTCCTTTTATCCTCTGCACGTAATCTTGTAGATAATATGGGATTAAGTTCTATGCCAATGATTGGTATGAGACGTGAGGGTGTTACCCCTGCTGACGGAAAATGGGAATTAGCAAAGGGTAAAGTATGGTGGTTAACTGATGACAACATCAGAAACATCAATGAAGCTATTCAAGTATTAGCAATACCTTCTATGCAGCAAGAACTTCAGAACATTATGCTTATTGCAGGAAAAATGTTTGAAGATGCTACTGGCGTTAACTCATTACTACAAGGACAACAAGGTGCAGCTCCTGATACTGTAGGAGGGATGGAACTACTACACAAGAATGCTTCAGCTCTTTTAAGAAGAATTGGGCGTATTTGTGATGAGGATGTAACAGAACCTTTAATCCTAAATTACTATGATTGGTTATTGCTGTATGGTGAAGATGATGAGAAGGGAGATTTTGAAATAGAAGCAATTGGAGCAAGTGTTCTTGTAGAAAGAGAAATACAGGAAATGCAAGCTCAAACTTTGCTTCAGTATTCACAAGATCCTAGTTATGGTCTTAGTAAGTCTAAGATTATGGCTAAAATTGTAAATGACTGGGGATTCTCTCCATCTGAAGTAATGATGGATGAAGAGGAGAAACAACAACTACAAGAAGCTCAACAGCAACAACAACCAGATCCTAAAATAGCCATTGCTCAGATGAACGTTGATAAAGATATGGCAATAGCTGAGAAACGTAATCAGGTGGAGCTACAGCGCATTAAAACAGATACAGATAGGGATACTGTCTATTCTGAAATGCAAGCGAGTAGAGACGCTGCCACACAGCAATACAACCTTGCTAAATTGGAATTAGAAAAAGAGAAAGCTCAACTAGATAGAGATCTTGAAATGCTTAAATATGCACAACAAGAAAAAATCTCTTTAGATAAAGTGAAAGCAGATCTTTCTAAGAAAGCTATGGATATACAAGCTACCAAGGAACTTGCTTCTTTAGAAGCCCCTGCTAGTAGACTTCCAACACCTCCAGTAGAACCACCACAACAAGCACCAGTAGGGAAAAGCTTTACTAATTAAAAATGGAACAACCTAAAATATTTACATTAACAGATATTGAGAAACAAGGCCATCTGTGGAAAAGATTAAAGAAATATTTAGAAGATGAGAATGAAAAAGACAGGTTAAGAAATGACAACATGTCTTTAACCCAAGAAGATACTTTAATAATTCGGGCAAGGATTTCTATCAGAAAATCCTTACTCAACCTAGACAATTGACCAAAGGCCAATAATGACACAAGAACTAACAGAAGATCAAATAATAGAAGCTGCTACTAATAAACAAATGGGTATTGAAGCTGGTGTAACTCTCGAAGAACCTGTGATAGAAACAACAGAGACTACACAAGAAACCACTGAAGAGCGACAACCAGATGAAGCACCAGAACCTAGTATCAACGATATTATTAAAGAGCTACGTGAAGATAATGCAAGGCTTCGTAAAACAGTAGATAAGACCAATGGTACTTACGGTAATGAATTACAGAAGCTACGCTCTCAACTTGATACATTTTCTAAGTCAAAACCAAGTCAAATAAAACTAGATGGGTTAAACATCGATAATCCTGCATTTGCAAAGATTAAAGAAGATTATCCAGAACTTGGTCAAGCTATTGTAGACGGCATGAGGCAAGCACTTACGATAGAAGATCTTCAGCAAGAAGAAGAAAAAGAAGCAATTACAAAAGTAGAAGATAGTGAAGAACCTGCAAAGACCTTTGACCCTTTCAATGTTGAATTGGCCATGAGAGAACTTCGTAAGGATCATCCAGATTTCGAAACTGTAGCTAGATTTAGTGTTAAACAAATTGCTCCAGGATTAAACAAGGTTGAATGGAAAGATAAGAACTTTGGAGAATTCGTTGAAGCGTTAGAAGATGACGAGCGCAATGTAGTTATGCATGGTGAATCGCCACAAGAAATTCTAAAAATATCAGAAATAATAAGTAAGTATAAACAACACAGTGAGACTTCAAAAACACAAAAAGAATCTCCTGCTGTTGATACAACCATCAAGCCAGATTTGCGTAAAGCTGTTTTACCTACGGGCAAAGCTCCAGCTAGTACAGCACTCACGGAGGATGAAATAATTAAAGCCGCTATGAATCGAGAGATGAAGCGGTATGCTGGATTAACTTAAAAATATAGGAAAATAAAATGGGTTTACAATCAACAATAATCACCCCTGATCGTATTGGAGCGTCACTTGGACGTATCTTAGCACATGCTATGCCACAATCAGTATTGGGTACGCTTGGTGAGAAAGATGATAGAAAGAAAAACACTGGCCGCGTAACAATTTATAGACGTTACCTCCCACGTGGTGCAACTGCTTCTAATCCTAACGTATTCTTTCAAAATGGTGCAGGGGATCGTACTAACGCTTTTGTAGCACAGCACTTAGCTCAAGAAGGTGTTACACCTATGGCTGAGACTTTAGTGCCTCAAGACATTTCTGTAGAACAAAAACAATTTGCATTTATTTATGGTTTTACTGATCAAACAGTAGATATGGGTGAAGATCCAATTCCAGAAATTGCAGAAGAGTTCGTTGGAGAACGTACGGGTCTTATCCGTGAAATGAACTTGTTTGGTGTATTGAAAGGTTGTACGAATAAATTCTATGGTGGTACTGGAACCTCACGTGCTACTGTAAATGGTCGTTTGACTTTACAATTGTTGCGTAAAGTGGAACGTAGCTTGAAAGCACAACACTCAGAAGCAGCACGTAAAATGTTGCAACTGATTCCTGCATCAGGCAACTACGGAACTTTACCAGTACAAGCTTGCTACCCAGTATTCGTTTCTACTGATTTGACAAGTGATGTACGTGATCTGCCTAACTTTAAAGATGTATCTACCTATGGTAATAGTCGTATGGCATTACCAAACGAATGTGGTTCATGTGAAGAGTTTCGTTTCATTGTATCACCTGAGTTGGTAGCTATTCAAGATTCTGGTGCAGCAGTAGCAGGTACAGTACCTCAATTGCTGTCTACATCTGGGACTAATGCTGATGTGTATCAAGTTATTGTAGGAAGTCAAAAAGCTTGGGGACACCTAGGTCTAGCCCTCTCTAAAGATGATTTGACATTGTTACCAGTAGGTCAAAAAGATAAGAATGATATTCTAGGTCAACGTGGCTATGTAGGTATTAAATTCTATCACAATGCAGTACGCTTAAATGAAGGTCAAATGGCAGTCGTAGAAGTAGGTACTAGTGCATTAGCTGAATAAGGGGAATTGAATGTTTGATAATTTATCACAACGATTACTAGCTATTACTGATAAGAGTTTAGCTTATAATCTAAGACTCTTATTAGAGCCACTCTTCTCACGTACCAGATCATGTATGTTATCAACTGCTGGTTTGGTTATTAAAGTTGGTGGTTCAACTCTAGCTAAAACTGGTGCTAGTATAGCTCACTATATTGCTGATGGTGTTAAAGGTAGGATTGCAGCAGCAACTGATATGCCTGCTTTAACAGGTCTTAATATAGCCAATGGAAAGTGGAATGTTATTGTATTTACAGTGGATAAAGCTGGCACAGTACGAGCACAGATTGGCAAGAGAGATGCTACTACTGAAGCTGGTATTCAATGGCCTGAGTTAGATCAACGTAGAGCAATTGTAGGGATGATTGTTATTAATGCTGCAACTGGTGCTTTTACTGGTGGTACTACACCACTAGATGATGCCACACTAGCAGTACAATACATTAGTCCAATTGGATCATTTGATCCATCTGTAAAAATTTAAGGAATACATTATGCAAAGTTTAGATTTTAATGGTTTAACAATGTGCTTGAGCAAGGCTACCTTAGCTGCTGGTACAACCACAACTTTTTCAACCACCAATGCCACTGAGTATGCAATTAACGGAAAGATTTATTCTACCGCTGCTGCTGCTAATGCGGCAACTCCTACGTTAGATGGTAACACAGGAAAAGCATTTGTTGCAGTTGCTCCTAACAAAGGTTCAGTATTTGTATTTGCTTATGATGGTCAAGCTGCTGCTGCTAATGCCATTAAAGTATATCAAGGTACGATTGAGGATTTGGATAGTGATGCTAACTTTATTAAGCCTCCACAAATGCCACAAACACCAGACACTGTATGTCCCTTTGCATACATGGTGCTGAAAGCTGGAAGCACTGCTTCTAACTGGACGTTTGGAGTAAGCAATCAATCAGGTGCTACAGGTATTACTTACTTGCGTCAAGATGTTGCAAACTTACCAACACGCCCACAAGTAGCTTAATTAATTAAT
>Ga0272412_1000571_pt1 | contig 11363 bp, 10 predicted proteins | sample WWTPWeurt_MetaT_FD_193540 | JGI IMG/M metagenome (GOLD analysis project Ga0272412, IMG submission 193540) | Metatranscriptome of activated sludge microbial communities from WWTP in Nijmegen, Gelderland, Netherland - WWTP Weurt (Metagenome... | ecosystem: Engineered > WWTP > Aerobic digester >...
CTCCTGCCGTGCATTTTCGTTTTCCGGGCGTGGCGAAGGGCGCGCGTCGTCCGCCCCTGCAGGAAAGGTGGACGCGGCAACCAGTGGGGCAGCGTCAGCCTCCGGCTGCCCATGGTCTTGCCTGGCATCCGTGGCTGATCCGCCCCCTGTGGCTGACGCGCTTGTCGTTGCCAGGTCGATGGCTGTCGGGGCCGCCGTCCGGTCCGCCGCCGGGGTGCTCGGTTCGGCCGGCGAGGCAAGCGGCGCGGCATCGTCACACAGATCGTCCAGTGCATTGAAAACGGTGTGGCAGCGGCCGCAGCGGACACGCCCGGAGCGTGCCCGCAGTTGGTCGGGATTGATGCGAAAAACCGTCCGGCAGCCCGGGCAGACCGTTTTCACGCGCTAGCCCTTTGTGCCGGCCAGGCATACCCAGCCTTCCCGCGTATCCGTTACAACAAGGCGCAGGTAGGGGGCGTAGGCGGCAATCAGTTCGTCCGTCTGGTCGACGAGTATGCCCGACAATGCGAGGCTGCCACCGGACCGGACGTGCGCACAGATCGCCGGCGCCATGATTGTCAGCGGATTGGCGAGGATGTTGGCGACGACGAGATCGAACTCTCCGGGTAACTCGTGTCGGGCATCGCAGAAGCGCGCGCTGACGGCATTTCGCTCGGCGTTGCTGGTCGACGAAGAGATCGCCTGCGGGTCGATGTCAACGCCGACCACTTCGCTCGCACCCAGCTTTGCCGCCGCGATGGCCAGAATCCCTGAACCGCATCCGTAGTCGAGCACGGATATCCCGCTGCGCACATTGTGTTCGAGCCAGGCAAGACACAGGCGGGTCGTCGGGTGCGAGCCGGTGCCGAAGGCCATGCCAGGGTCAAGAACGAGCACGGTCGCTTGTGCGTCCGGCGGCGTATGCCAGGAGGGAACGATCCACAGGTGCGGCGAGACCCGAATCGGTTCGAATTGCGACTGGGTCAGGCGTACCCAGTCCTGTTCAGCGACCTCCTCCTGCGCAAATGGAGGCGTTTCGGCCATGCCGGCCAGGGCCGCGCCGGCGCTGACCAGTTGCGCTGCGTTGACCTCGGGCGCAACGAGTGCCACCACGCGCGAGCGTTGCCAGCCGAGTTGCGGCTCTACACCCGGCTCGCCGAACTGGGGCCTTTCATCGGCCGTCCCTGCGTCCGCGTCTTCTATGCTGACGGACAGCGCGCCGCTTTCGAGCAGCGCATCGGCCAGAGCCTCCGCGTGTTCGCCGTCCGTGTGAATGCTGAGGGACAGCCAGGCCATCACCGTCGGCAGTCGAGGATGGGCAAGGTAAATCGACTGCCCGGATGAGCGCTGCCCGGGGTGCTCCGCATGCAGTTCCGTCGACGCATTGCTGATTGCCGCCAATCGCCGATGTGCTGCTGCGGGAGCGCCGGAAGGCAATTCTGCACTGTCGCTCAGCCGCCTTTCCTGACCTCGTCCTTGGCAGCCAGTCGGTGCTCCAGATAGTGTATGCTCGTGCCTCCTTCCATGAAGCGCGCATCGTGCATCAGTTCCTGGTGCAAAGCGATATTCGTCTTGATTCCCTCGATGCTCATTTCCGACAGTGCCGTACGCATCCTGCGGATCGCCTGTTCGCGGCTGTCGCCGTAGGAGATCACCTTGGCGACCATCGAGTCATAGTGGGACGGGATTGTATAGCCTTGATAGATGTGCGAGTCTACCCGGATTCCCGGGCCCCCCGGCGGATGATAGAAGCTGATCTTTCCCGGTGAAGGCACGAAGGTATAGGGATCCTCGGCGTTGATTCGGCATTCGATGGCGTGCCCGCGAAAAGTCAGGTCGCGCTGCCGGAAGCGCAACCGTTCGCCTGCCGCAATACGGATTTGTTCGGCGACGAGGTCAACGCCGGTGATCAGTTCGGTCACCGGATGTTCGACCTGAATCCGCGTATTCATTTCGATGAAATAGAATTCGCCATTTTCATAGAGGAACTCGAACGTTCCCGCGCCACGGTAGTTCAGGCGCCGGCACGCCTCCGCACAGCGTTCGCCGATGCGCACGATATGACGCGCGGCGATACCCGGCGCGGGCGCTTCTTCGATGATCTTCTGATGACGGCGCTGCATCGAGCAATCGCGCTCGCCCAGGTAGACCGCTCCCCGGAAACTGTCGGCGAGGACCTGGATTTCAATGTGCCGGGGGTTTTCGAGATACTTCTCCATGTACACGTTTGGATTGCCGAAGAAGTTCTGCGCCTCGGCACGCGTCAGGTTAACCGCATTGATCAGGGCTGCTTCGGTGTGAACGACGCGCATGCCGCGTCCGCCGCCGCCGCCGGCCGCCTTGATGATCACCGGATAACCGACAACCTTGGCGATGCGCACGATCTCCTTCGGGTCTTCGGGCAGCGATCCCTCAGAGCCTGGAACGCAGGGCACTCCGGTAACCCGCATCGCTTCCTTGGCCGAAACCTTGTCCCCCATCAGGCGAATCGTTTCCGGGCGCGGCCCGATGAAGACAAATCCGGACGATTCGACGCGCTCGGCGAAATCCGCGTTCTCCGAGAGGAAACCGTAGCCTGGATGTATCGCCTGAGCGTCGGTGACCTCGGCGGCTGAGATGATCGCCGGTACGTTGAGGTAGCTTTGCGCGGAAGGAGGCGGGCCGATGCAGACCGACTCATCGGCAAGACGGACATACTTTGCTTCTCGATCCGCCTCCGAATGGACGACGACGGTCTTGATGCCCAGCTCGCGGCACGCGCGCTGAATCCGCAGCGCGATCTCGCCGCGATTTGCAATGAGGACTTTCCCGAACATGGCGGAAGGTCCCTTCTCAGCCGATGACGAAGAGCGGCTCGCCGTATTCGACCGGCTGACCATTCTCGACCAGGATGGCCTTTACGGTACCCGATGTTTCCGCTTCGATTTCGTTGAGCAGTTTCATGGCTTCGATGATGCATAGCGTTGCCCCTGCCTTGACGGCGCTGCCGACTTCAACGAAAGGCTCGGCTCCGGGACTCGATGCGCGATAAAAGGTGCCGACCATCGGTGCCTTGACGATGTCCCCTTCCGGCAGCTCGGGTTCAGCGAGGGTGGCAACGGCCGCCGCGGCCGGCGGCTGCGCAGGCGCGTGAGCAGGCGCAAGCGGGGCGCAGGCGTATGCCTGGGCGGACGCGGCACCATGTTTGACGATGCGAACCTTTTCCTCGGCATCGTTGATTTCGAGTTCGGTGATGCTCGATTCCTCGACGAGGTCGATCAGTTTCTTCAGCTTGCGCAGGTCCATGGATGTACTCCGAGTGATTGTTCCTGTTTGTGTCAGCACTTGGCATGGGCGCCGATCCTGGTCTGGTGCTGGGCCGGTCGCTCACTCGGCGGGTATCTTGCGCAACAGATACTCGAGCGCCAAGAGGTAACCCTCGCTGCCGAGGCCGCAAATCACGCCGATCGCCAGGTCGGAAAAATAAGAGTGGTGGCGGAACGTCTCCCGCGCATGGATGTTCGACAGGTGCACTTCGACGAAAGCAATGCCGCTCCCGGCAACCGCGTCACGCAGAGCAATGCTCGTATGCGTATAGGCTGCCGGATTGATGATCATGTAGCGCACGTTCTGCTCGCGGGCCGCGTGAACGCGTTCGATCAGCGCGCCCTCGTGGTTGCTCTGGAACGTCTCCAGGGCAACGCCTGCACCATCTGCGCGCTGCGCCAGCGCACGGTTGATTTCGGCCAGCGTTGTTGATCCGTAATACCTGGGCTCGCGCGTTCCCAGGAGATTCAGGTTTGGTCCATGCAGGACGAGCAGGCGGGCTTGTTCCTGCTGCTTCTCGCCGCTTGGCGACGTGTCCTTTTGTTTCCTCATGACCGCAAGTTTGCCGCAAATCGCAGCATCTTGTCCAGCAGCAGGCCGGCAGCGGAAGATCAGGGCCGGGTCTTCCCGGGTCTCCGGTCAGTCCGGCGGCGAAAAAGGAGGGCCATTGCGCCGGCAATGGCCCTCTTGTCGGCTTTTCTGCGCTCGGCTCAGCCGATCTTGAACATCAACGAAGCGGCTGCCGAGTTCAGGGCGACGCTGATCGGCAGTTGATGCGTCGTCGGACCCCAGAACTGGCGCGGTCCGGGCGACGAGAAGCAGTCACCGGCAGCCCATTCGCCACGCCGCGCGGCGAAGAACTGCATGGCCGGCGAATCCATCCTGACGAGCGCCTTCTCGATGACGAACTCGTTCTGACCGTGCCGGCGCTCGATGTTCAGCAGTCCGGCAAGCGGGATGGCCTGCGGCGTGCCGCCGCTTGCCAGGCCGGTGATGGTTGCCATATAGCCCGTGCGGCCATCCAGGATGAGCGAGCCGGCAGTGAGTCCCAGATTGAAGGTGTAGGCAGCGTCGAAAAGCGTCGGTGCACCGCAGCGTCCTTCGTAGCCCAGGAAATGGCTGTGGGCAGCGAAGGGCACGCTTGCGTCGATCTCCTTGATGCGCTTCCTGGCCATGTCGATCAGCAACTGCTCGGTCGGAATCAAGGAGACCTGCAGGTTGCCGTGCGAATCACGCTCGGCGAGCAGCATGCGCACGATATAGTCGGGTAGCGATGCGAGCAGGGCGGCGTTGTCCGGGCTGAGCCTGCTGCCAACAAAGGCTGGCTTGGCCTCGTCGGCGAGCGCGGCGAACTCGCCCGCGTGATGCGCCAGGACATCATTCAGTTCGGCGATCATCGCGTTCATTTCCGGAATGAACTCGATCAGACCTTCGGGGGCCAGCAGGACGCCGTAGTTCATTCCCTTGCGCGAGCGGTCGACAATGATCCGCGCCACGCGGTCGATGATGCTGGCGAGCGACATCCTGTTGGCGGAAATCTCCTCCGAGATCAGGGCGATCGCCGGTTTGGTCTGCAGGGCGACTTCAAGTGCCACGTGCGAGGCGGAACGGCCCATCAGCTTGACGAAATGCCAGTACTTGAGCGATGAGCTGGTGTCCTGCAGGATATTGCCGACCATCTCGCTGTAGATGCGAGTTGCCGTGTCGAAACCGAAGGAGATTGAGAGCAGGTCGCCGACCTGCAGGTCGCCGTCGATCGTTTTCGGGACTCCGATGACCTGCACGCCGGACCCGTCAGCCTTGACGCCGGAGAACAGGGACTCGGCGAGCACGGCAGCATTGGTGTTCGAGTCATCTCCGCCGACGACGACAATGGCATCAAGCTGGTGTCTTACACACGTCTCGCGTACTTGGGCGAATTGCTCGGCGCTCTTGATCTTGGTCCGGTCGGAACCGAGGAAGTCGAAGCCGCCGGTGTTGATGATGAAATCGGCGTCTGCTTCGCTGATCTCAAACAGGTTTCCCTTGAGCAGGCCTTTTGGACCGGCTCTGACGCCGAAGAGCGTGTTGCCGGCGCCGAGGACGCGTTGGAGGCCGCAGACGACGTTGTGCCCGCCCGCAGCGGGACCGCCCGAGAAAAGAACCGCCACACGTTTGCCCTGGGGCGCAGCTTTGCACGTTCCGCTGGAGGTGAGGACGATATTGTTCGAGGCGGCAACGGTGAGCGGAAACTGCTCGCGCACGCCCTCGCTGTCCTTGGTGCTCAGAATGCGGTTGGTATTGCTGAAACTGACCGGCTGCGGGCTGCTCGACGAGCCGAATGCGGTGCAGACCGGCAGGGGAAGTTGGCGCACGGCGGATTCGAATACGGATCTGTGCGCTTCCGTCTGGATGAGCTGTTCGACGAGTGTGCTCATGGTGTGATCCTCGCTAGGGTGTACGTATCTTGAGGGGTCGAAAACCGGGTCGGTCCGGACAAGAGAGCCGGACCTCCCGGTTGCTGCCGCTGGTCGATCAGGCAAGCGTCCCGACGTTGTTCAGATCGGCAAACGCCTGCTTGAGCCGGGCACGGAAAGCGTCCTCTCCCTTGCGCAGCCAGGCGCGCGGGTCGTAGTACTTCTTGTTCGGCTTGTCGTCGCCTTCCGGATTGCCGATCTGGCCCTGCAGATAGCCTTCGTTCTTCTTGTAGAAGCCCATGACGCCATCCCAGAACGCCCACTGCAGATCGGTGTCGATATTCATCTTGATCACACCGTACGAGATGGCCTCGCGGATCTCTTCGAGCGTCGAGCCTGATCCGCCGTGGAAGACGAAGTCGATCGGGCGATCCTTTGTGGCAAACTTCTTCTGCACGTAGTCCTGCGAGTTCTTCAGGATGATCGGCTGCAGCCTGACATTGCCGGGCTTATAGACACCATGCACATTGCCGAACGCTGCGGCAATGGTGAAGCGATCGCTGACCTGCGAGAGTTGCTCGTAGGCCAGCGCCACATCCTCCGGCTGCGTATAGAGCCGCGAGCTGTCCACTCCGGTGTTGTCGACTCCATCCTCCTCGCCGCCCGTGACGCCGAGTTCGATTTCCAGCGTCATGCCCATCTTGCTCATGCGCTCCAGATAGCGCTTGCAGATCTCGATGTTCTCCTCGATCGGTTCTTCCGAAAGATCCAGCATGTGCGAGCTGTACAGCGGCTTGCCGTGGGTTCTGTAATACTGTTCACCAGCGTCAAGCAGGCCGTCGATCCAGGGTAACAGCTTCTTTGCCGCGTGGTCGGTGTGCATGACGATGGTCGCACCGTAGAGCTCGGCGAGTTGGTGAATGTGGTGGGCGCCGGAGACCGCGCCGGCAATACAGCAACGCTGGCCGGTATTGTCCAGGCCCTTGCCGGCGAAGAACTGAGCGCCGCCGTTGGAGAACTGGATGATCGCCGGCGCGTTGAGCTGGCTGGCGGTCTCCATGACGGCGTTTACGGTGCTGGTGTTGATGACGTTCACGGCTGGCAGCGCGAAATGCTTCTCCTTTGCCAGGGCGAATATTGCCTGCAGGTCGTCGCCGGTGGCGACACCGGGTTTGATTTGTGTAGCATTCATGATTTGTGTCCGAAGGGTCTGTTGATCGGGAAGGGCGAAAGGAGCGAGAAAAGTGCTTGCTGAGAGAAAGCGGATTCGTGCTGCAGCCGCTTCAGCCGAAGTATCTCCGGCGTTCAGCGGCTCGTCAAGCGCCGTCTGGCAGGACCGGCACGGCCGTGTAGCCGGGCAATCGATTTGCTTGCCGCCTTTTCCGCGCACTGGGCGGCAGCCCCTATAATTGAGCCTGTTTTCTTCATACACTCTCCAGGGAGGCAACATGGCTTCGGTCAACAAAGTGATACTCGTCGGCAATCTTGGGGCTGACCCGGAAACCCGCTACTCGGCAAACGGCGATGCGGTTTGCAACATTCGCATGGCGACTACGGATCGCTTTCGTGACAAGGCAAGCGGCGAACTGAAAGAGAGTACCGAGTGGCACCGGGTCGTATTCTTCGGCAAACTGGCCGAAACGGCCGGTCAATACCTCAAGAAAGGGCGCCAGGTATACGTCGAGGGGCGGATTCGGACCAACAAGTGGCAGGACAAGGAGGGCAACGAGCGCTATACGACCGAGATCATCGCCAACGACATGAAGATGCTCGGCAGCCGGGAGGGTATGGGGGCGCCCTCGTCCTCCGACGGCGAGTACGGCGGCAGCATGCCGTCGGCCACCGCTGCCGCGCGCTCGGCGCCAGCCAAGAAGACCCCCAGCTTCGACGAGATGGACGACGACATCCCGTTCTGAACCGGGTCGGGCAACTGCCGGAGACTGGGCGCCACGCGGCCGAGCCGGCTGGGGCGAACGGGCCGCGCACTTGCCCTGTCGGCCGCGGCATGGGAAACTGAATTTACGACTGACCACCAGGAGGAATCGATGACCGCTGTTTCGCTCAATACGTAATGCGACATGGCTGCCAAGTTTCTGAGCGGAAATCTGCTGACGCTGTTGAACAGCGGTGCCGAATACTTTCCGGCACTGATCAAGGCGATCGATGAGGCGCGGCATGAAGTCCACCTGGAAAGTTACATTTTTGAAGACGATGCCACCGGACGTGCGGTTGCCCAGGCAATGTCCAGGGCGGCCCGTCGTGGCGTGACCGTCCGTGTTCTGGTGGACGGCTTCGGTGCGCGCGATTTTGCCGACCGGCTGCTGCCCGATCTGGTCGCGGCCGGCGTGCAGGCGATGGTTTACCGACCGGATATCGCGCGTTTCCAGCTGCGACGACATCGCCTGCGCCGTTTGCATCGCAAGCTGGTCGCGGTAGACGGGAAAATCGCTTTCGTCGGTGGCATCAACGTCATAGACGACCTCAACACGCCACATCAGATTCCGCCGCGCTACGACTACGCTGTGCGCATCGAAGGGCCGTTGTTGACGCCGATTCAGCAGGCGCTGCACCGGTTGTGGGAGATCGTTCTGTGGGCCAAGCTCAAGCGCCGCTATCGCCTGCTGCCTGCCGCGCACAAGGCGCCGGAGGCGCGCGGTGAGCAAAGTGCCGCCTTTCTCGTGCGCGACAACATTCGTCACCGACGCGACATTGAGGAGGCATATCTTGCCGCAATCGGGGCAGCACGCGAAGACATCATTCTGGCAAATGCCTATTTCTTGCCCGGGCGCCGTTTTCGCCGGGCGTTGCACGACGCCGTCAATCGGGGCGTGCAAGTGGCCATTCTGCTTCAGGGCCGCGTCGAGTATCGTCTGCTGCATTACGCGACGCAAGCACTCTACGGCAAGCTGCTTGGCGCAGGGATCCGTATCTTCGAGTATCGGCGCAGTTTCCTGCATGCCAAAGTGGCGGTGATCGACTGCCGGTGGGCAACTGTTGGCTCGTCGAATATCGATCCTTTCAGCCTCCTGCTGGCGAGGGAAGCGAATGTCGTCGTCAAGGATGCGAAGTTTGCCGATGAGTTGCGGCACAGCCTTCGTCAAGCGATGCAGAACGGCGCCCGTGAGTTGCCGTTTGATAGCTGGAAGCGCTTGCCCTGGCATTCCAGATTATTGCGTTGGGCGAGCTACAATCTGGTCCGCGTTCTGGTCGGCATCGCCGGTTATGGGGGGAAGCGGTAAGCCAGGACAAAGGCTGCGCGTCGCCGGCACTCGTCCGATCGACCAGACCGCGGTTGCCCAACGCCAGAAGTCGCCAACCGGGCCCTGACGGATGTCTTCCGGTACTGTGCACCCCAGAAAGCTCAACGCGGCGGCCAGGAGGGCGCTGCCACGGGCCGGATCGATCGCTGTTGCGCGTGTCTGCTTGGACAGTTTTTCGCCGACAGCGTTGGTGACAACGGGCAAATGGGAGTAGCTTGGCGTCGGCAGGGCGAGCTTCTGCTGCAGCCAGATCTGGCGGGGTGTCGAGTCGAGGAGATCGGCGCCGCGGACGACCGCGGTGATTCCCTGTGCGGCGTCGTCGACGACGACGGCGAGTTGGTAGGCAAACTGTCCATCGGCGCGCAGGAGGATGAAGTCTCCGACCGCACGCGCGAGGTTCTGCTGAAAATGCCCTTGTACGCGATCATCGAAGGCGATGTCGCAGTTTGCAACGCGCACACGCCAGGCTTGCGGGCGGCGTTGGCAACGGCTGCCGGCGCGGCAGGTTCCCGGATAGACGAGCCCGCCGTCGATCGAAAGGGTGGCTGTGCGTGCCGCTATGTCGCGCCTGGAGCAAGAGCAAGGATAGACTTCATCGGCCAGCTGCAAGCGCTGCAGCGCTGCGTGGTAGAGGTCGAGCCGCCGGCTCTGCATGGCGACCTCTCCTGCCCACTGGAAACCCAGGCGGTCGAGCGTGCGCAGAATGGCATCGGCCGCACCGCGAACGTTCCGCGGCTGGTCGACATCCTCGATCCGCAACAACCATTCGCCGTCATTGGTGCGCGCGTCGAGGTAGCTTCCCAGTGCGGCGACCAGTGACCCAAAATGCAGGGCACCGGTCGGCGAGGGCGCGAAGCGACCCCGATAGCGTCGCCGATCGCCACTGACTTGGCGCATGCTGAGGTCCACGACTTTGTGCCTTCCTATTTCCGCCCTTGCCGAGTAGAATCAGTCGTCAACCTTTCGGATATCAGCCATGACCGATCGTACACTCACAGCCAACCACGAGGCCGCCGTTCTCGCCGAGGCACTGCCGTATATCAAGCGTTTTCACGGCAAGACCATCGTCGTCAAGTACGGTGGCAACGCAATGATAGACGAGAATCTGAAGCAGTGCTTCGCGCGCGATGTTGTGTTGCTCAAGTTGGTCGGGATGAACGTCGTGGTCGTCCATGGCGGCGGCCCACAAATCGAAAGTCTGCTCGCTCGGGTCGGCAAGAAAGGTGAGTTTGTGCAGGGAATGCGGGTCACCGATGCGGAGACGATGGAAATCGTCGAAATGGTTCTCGGCGGCCAGGTCAACAAGGATGTGGTCAATCTGATCAACCAGGCGGGTGGCAAAGCGGTGGGCCTGACCGGAAAAGACGGCAATTTCATTCGTGCCAAGAAACTGTTGCTGGCCAACCGGGATAATGGCGAAGACCTGATCGATGTCGGTCAGGTGGGTGACATCACGCAGATCGATCCGTCGTTGATCGGACACCTGGAGGCCGGTGGCTTCATTCCGGTCGTCGCACCGATTGGTGTCGGCAAGGGGGGAGAAACCTACAACATCAATGCCGACGTTGTGGCGGGCAAGATTGCCGAGATTTTGAAGGCAGAGAAACTGGTTCTGCTGACCAACACGCCCGGCGTACTCGATCAGACGGGCCGCCTGATCACCGGCATGACGCCAAAGCAGATTGTCGACATGGTGGCCGATGGCTCGCTTTCCGGCGGCATGCTGCCGAAGATCGCTTCGGCGCTGGACGCCGCGCGCAACGGGGTTAGAAGTGTGCACATCATCGACGGGCGCGTCGAACACGCGCTGTTGCTGGAAATCCTGACCGACCATGGTGTCGGTACAATGATCCGGTCGCACTGACAGCTTGCGATGCGGTCGGCGCCTGCTGTTCCAGTGTGGCTTTTCGATCTTGACAACACCCTGCACGACGCACGCCCGAACATCTTTCCGCACATCAATCGTGCGATGGCCGCCTACATTCGCGACCACCTTTGTGTTGACGAAGACAACGCTACCCGCATGCGGGAGGACTACTGGCAGCGCTATGGCGCCACGTTAACGGGTCTGGTGCGCCACCACGGGACTGATGCGCGTCATTTCCTGGACCATACGCATCGCTTCCCCGATCTCGGACGCATGCTGGTTTTCCAACCGGCGTTGAAGGCCATGCTGCGCCGTCTCGTGGGACGCAAGCTGATCTTTTCCAATGCGCCGCTGCGCTACACGGAGGCAGTGCTCGATGGATTGGGCATTCGTAACTGCTTTGCTGGCGTCTATTCGCTCGAACGACTCCGTTTTCAGCCCAAGCCGGCGGTGCGCGCATTTCGCTGTCTATTGCGCGCGGAGGGGCTGCAACCGGGTCAGTGCATCATGGTCGAAGACTCGCTCGCCAATCTGCGCACGGCCAAGCGGCTTGGC
>Ga0272412_1000573_pt1 | contig 11353 bp, 14 predicted proteins | sample WWTPWeurt_MetaT_FD_193540 | JGI IMG/M metagenome (GOLD analysis project Ga0272412, IMG submission 193540) | Metatranscriptome of activated sludge microbial communities from WWTP in Nijmegen, Gelderland, Netherland - WWTP Weurt (Metagenome... | ecosystem: Engineered > WWTP > Aerobic digester >...
TTAGGTTTCAAAATTATATATTATTTAATATACTAATATTTCTGATTTAATGTTGCTCATTTCTTTTTCAAAGCATCTTTTTCCTAATTGGTTTCTAAAGGTAGGTCTTCATTAGGTTTCTGCTTTATTTCTGTATTATCTTAATTTTCTTTCTTTGCAATCTAATCATATTGATTATTGATTGCACCTGTTTTCTATGGTCTTATCTTTTTCAAATAGTAGAATATTCCTCCTCCAATTAATGCAGCACCTAAAATACTACAAATTACAGCTGCGGCAATTTCTCCTCCACTCAGACCACTAGAGCTGCTTTCAGGTTCTGGTTTCGGCAAATCTGCTTCTGTGAATGGATCTAAAGACTATGTACCCTTTGATACCTGAATCTGTGTGGATACTGATTTAACTGGTGCACCAACATTAATTTAATTCGATGCCAAAGCAGTCTATAAGTTTTAAGAAACTGCCTAAAGCTGCAAGAACTAGGAAGCTGGATCATAATCCCCTCCCTTATCTTTTGGTATGCCGATAGGGTCAGCCTCGACAACAAATATTACATCAACTTCGGTAGGTGCATTAGCCAACTGACGTCTACCAGGAGCTTTAATTCCAACAATCTTAAGTCTGTCTGTGGGGATGTTAAGGAATGCAGCAATTCTAGAAACAAATGTCGTTCTTGTGTTATCATTCAAAAAATCTTCAGGGGTCATGGCTAAACGAGTAGTGACCTACACAGAGTTGATCAAGCGCACTTACACAACACATTCTGGTTTAGCTATAATAACAAACTCGACAAAGCGATCTTCAAAGAAATAGTTGTTAGATCCGCAGACCTATTTGTTCACAGGAAGGTTATCGGCTTTGATTTATGGTGGGATAATTTCTCCATTGACCAACACCTAGATGCTGAGTGATACTGGATACTTATATTATACAATGGTGTATTTATTGCTTTCTCCAGCTATAGATCTGAGTGCAATTCGATGTAAGAGATCGTATGGATTAGTTCCCATAAATGTAACATTATAGATTTTGTTCAACTGAATGATTGAAGTGAATCTCATAAATCTCCTGTTTAGTGGTTCTGGTCCTTACCAACTCCACTCTCTCCAGGCGTTAAGTTTGTTCTCAAAGGTATCGTTTTTAACGAAAACTGGTGCGACAAAACTTAATTAACGATCAGCTGCTATGCTTTCGAATTCAAGAACTCCGAATTCAGTTCCTTAACACTCCATACCATTCCAGGTGTCTACTTGGGAGCAGATGCTTGATAGGCCTGGTGCTATGAACTCATTTCTGCTAATAGTTGTGTTAGCAGCTCCGAGCAATGAACCAGTAAAGTCAATGACAAGAACGTTTTTGGGTCCAGTGCAGTCCATCTCTCCACACCCTCCAAACCATCCTCTCCATTTTATTTATGGCTCTAGGAAGTTCATTAAAGCCTTTTTATTACAATTATTGCAGCTTACGCTTCTTAGGTAGTGGCTTGCTGTAGCATCGGATGATTAGGGTTGAGTATCAAAAATAGAATTATCTTCACAGTTGGCAGCTATTGTTGGATCAGAATAAGTGAGTTGTATATTATGGTATTATACATTTGTTAAAAATTGTGAAGCTCTTGCAGAAGTGGGTACGCATAACACATCGTAACCAAGGGGTCCTATCTTAATTGGCATTCTCTCAACGCTGTGAGAAGAAACTTACAATATGTAACCACTTGCTTACTTGCAGAATGTACTCAAACCAACATAACAATCTGGGCAGTCTGGTCTGGCAAGTGCAGAATGCCAGGAATTTTCAAAAGTTCCATAGTTTACATTAGCTTATGTTCCGATTCTTTGAATAACACCATTTTGACACTCAGCTGTTCTCACTTTCTCCAATTAAATTCCCTTTTCAGTATTGGCATTCTACATGACACATTTAGTAGCATGATAAACTGCAATATTGCCGAAGTACGAGCATATGTTACCATAGGGATGATTGATGATAGCACCTACCTGTGCACCTCCTACTTCGTTGTTGTAGAATGCATTTGCAGATTTTTTGGTGCAATCTATAGCTGGGAACACCACACCTATTGAGTCAGAACCCTATATTTGGTTGCCAGTTACTAATATAGAATCTTTATCAGAGTTATAAGGTCCATACATGTAAATAGCAGCTACTGGATCATATACGTTAATATTGCTGGTAGCCAAATCACGAGACTTTATCATCAGGAATACATTGTCCACTATATCCCAGTCACTGTAGTCTTCACTTGTTATAAAGAATTTGAGGCCGTTATAAAATACGTTTTTAGTGAACTCCACATGCCAGGCATATTCAGCATGAACGCATTGTCCAATACAATCATGGATAGATGAATCTCTCACAATAGAGGTGTCTCCCTATGTGTTGGTTTGGAATATTGTTATTCCTGCCTTTTCTACATCTCTCTTACCCATGTTAAATAGTTCCACACCCTCTAGTCTTATTGTTCCTCTTGTATCAATGTCCTATTTATCATCAATCCAGTGATAAACGAAGATATGGCCACCCCAATTATCAGTTGAATCTCCTTGAATCTTGATGTTACGTGTTAAATGTCCAACGATGGCTCTCATATCAAGGTTTCCTCCAAAATCTGATGAAATTTGATTCAAACCTGATGAATCTGTTGTTACTGTAGGCTTTGCATTACCATAGTGGAAGAATTTTATCGTATCGTTTAGCGTAACTGTATTGCTGCTTATGGCTGTGATTTTGAATTTTTCTCCCTCTCTTGCATTGACCTTTGAAGGCCCAATGACTATTTCATCTCCAACAGCCCATCCCGCAGCTGAAACAACTGTTATTTAAGTATCTCCTGTCTTAATATTAGCAGCTAATCTGGTGTATTAAGTTTAAACTGGAAGCCCGAAAAGTTCTAGTCTACCGGTTACAGCTAATACTTTATTGCCTACATGAGCAAATTCATCAATAACGACATTTTAAGAGTTCAATCCACCTGTAAGAGTAATGGTAAGCTTACCAGTGTATCTATTATCGCTGTATCCAATAGCAAACTTTCCTCCTCTGACCCAAATAAATCCGGCTTCAATATTAACTACTGGAATACGTTCGTCAATACGCACTGATCCATCGATGGTGAGTGAACCCACTTTAATAGTATTTACGTTAACAGTTACTGTCCATTCACAAGGTATGATCACATCATCATTGGGTCCTGGAACACCGAAATCCCAGGCAGTTGAAGCAGATCCAACTGGTTTGCGATACTTGTTAGTCGTCCATTGTGTGGAATTATCCCAGTCTCTAACGAAAGTTTCCTTCTTGCAATTGAATCCAGCTTGAGCACAGGTTTCTCTGCAATAAATGCCATTCATGTCAATGGCATCAAACTAAGGAGTTACACGTTCCTTCCCATTCAAGCAGACGTATATATTTTTATTGGAGGCATCGTTAAACCAGTCACCAAACACGCATCCATTTGCACTGTTATTTGGCTTGCCTGAAGCTGGATCTATTAACTTATTTAAAGAAGTAGTTTACTAGAAGGGCGAAACCACTTTACCTGTCAGGAACTTCTTAATCTCAAATAACTCTCTCTATTCTGTATAATTGAATCTTAGGATAGTTGTCTTGTCACCTGGTAAAGTGTAGTAGCTTGGAACCACTAATAGATGGTTCCAATCAACTCCTTCCTTGAAGTGGATGTTGAAAACATAGTCCGTTGGTAGCACAGCAGCAAAAGCAAAAGCAGCATCTTACTCTGGGTTCTTAATTAAGACTGGAATGTTCATGGCAAAGTTAGCATCTGAAGCGTTAGTTGTGGTGTTAGAAGCAGCATTATTAAGGTTAAACACCTTCATAGGTATTGATTTAAAGTTATCTTTTGGAATGGCATTTCTAAAGATGTAGCCACGAAGGTCAACTCCTCCCGAGCATACAACGGAGTCATCGTAAATATTTGTAGATTATCTTACACAGCCAGTAACATCCTCGTAGTATTAGTAGTAAGGAGCTATGTAGGTCTTGGAACCCGTTCCTGTCAGAGAACCGTCCTCATCAAATATGTAATTAGTTCTTGGGCCTAGCCATTTAACAATTTTCGATTAACTACTCTGAACCTTTCTGATTCCAGAAAGACGTCCTGTCTGTTTACCGCCCTAAACCCAGAGCTTAACATTATCGTTTTCTGAAGAACTCTCAAACAATATCATACCAGTACCGAAATTATTGAATGCAACGTTTCTTACTACAAAGCCATCTGTACGAGGAAGTATTACGCCTCGTGAATTGAGGTGGAAGGCAAGTGTATTTGCATTGCCTGTTGATCGGCCAACGATAATGGAGTTTTCAAGCACGACATCTTCTTTTGTGTAGTTAGATTGATGTATCTGGAAACCAGCCCTGAATGAATCAAGGATCACGAAATTCCTGAAAATCGCATTGCCCATGTATTCTGCTAGAACACCGCACTCCATATTCTTGAAAGTTACGAAGTTAGTGTAAATCTATTGGATTGATGGATTATCCGCCCATGGATCAACTGCTAAATCATTTCGTACTGGTAAGCATGGATTTTATCTTGATGAAATTTTAAACAGTCTTAAACCAAAGCGAACGTTAGAATGAGCTACGTTTCCTGTGTATTCTCCAAGAGGATTACCTTATTAACAAATTTCATCAGTGGCTGAAGGTCCTTCTGGGTGTTCTCTAATTTCATACCACATGCCATAGAAATCTGAACCGGCACAATGATTATTTCTTACAAAGTTAAGTGGGTTAGTAATCCAAATGGAGGCAACTGTAATATCAGTCTACAGCATAAAGGAAGCAGCCTTGGAGTTGATAAGCAGATTGTTTTCGATCACATTGTTAGTTTCAATACCATCTTCAAGGAAAATGTTGTGTCCTTGTGCTCTGAATCCAACGTTCCACTATACTCTAAGGAAGCTTACAGCATGAATAGTAACAACACGGGCGAAGGACTCGTGTACTGCGTTGCTTCTTACATAAGATTCAGAACAATCTCCATTCATGTGGAAGTGGATAGCATATCTACCCAAAATCCTTGGTTGGCCAGTTAGAGTGAATTCAGCCTACTCGATTCTGGCTAGTGAACCCATTTCTGCATGGCCGTGAATCATTAGATGGGCACCGTACTGAGTTTTTGGAGAATCTGAATCTCCCTTTATTACTACATTTCTAGTAAGGACACCGACCTCTCCACGCACGGTAACAGATTAGGCAGCTCCTGTGTAATCTTCATAACTTTCTACACCGGCAAAGTGACTATTTACTAATGGTTCTGTGAAAGTGATGGTGAGACCATTTCCTGAGACGGAAGCTATGGTTCTAACTTCAGCTTAGTTGTAGTCGAAATCAGTAGATGTAAGGACAATCTAATCACCGGCAACCCAATTGACAGCCTGAGTCAAGGTTATGGATGTATCTCCTATAGCTGCAGTTGCCTATAATTCTGTCCAGGTAGGCGTCTTGGGTGAGCCATGAATATCTAGAGTGCAGTGGTGACATCCAATGACCTTGTTGCCGAACTCTGGGAGCTATTTGCCATCATACTCTCCGTGCATTGTTATAACAAGTTTATGTTAATAAGGGTGAGACTCAGTTCCGATTATGAAATTTCCTCCTCTAATAATTATATAATAGGCATCAAACGTATAGTCACCTTCATCAGCCCAAATGATTGTGCCCTCTACGATTACAGCATTGAGTACTGGCGTGGAGGAGTCTACGATTAACGTCTGACCTTCGGCAACATAAACTGAATCGCCCTCTCTTGGAGATACTTCACCTCCCCAAGTATCAGCGCCAGTCCATCTAATACCATAAAAGAAGTTCACGTTATCCTGAATGGCGGCAACTTAACCATCAACTGTAATTAACAAGGAAGGTGGGCTGTTGTTGGTTGCTCCTTTATTTCCGGTAGTGCAGGTAATCTTTGTGCTGGTAACAGCTGAAACAGAGCAAACAGTTCCATCGATTAAAACAGAAACAGCAGCAACTTAATTACCGAATTTACTGCCTGTAATTTGGATTTGAGTGCCTCCCAACTAGTAACCGAAGCGAGGCTAGATGTCACTTACTTAAGGAGTTAATGTATTGGTATATGTGACTTTTTCGCTAAGATATTAGACCTATTGATTCAAAGAAATTTTTGCATCACAAACTATATTCTTATTCAATGAATCGGTTGGATCAGTTCTATTATTGGCGAATCCATAAATTTCTATTTCTGCGTATTCACAGAAAGGAGCTACTCCCGCTTCAAGGGCATCGTAGAATCTGTAATATCTGAAAGAAGATATGAGGTCAGTTGACTAAACTTTCCATGTGTTTCTTGTGCGAGTAACTTTGTTTTCTATTGTAAAGATTGTTACCCATGTTGTCAAATCGTTAGATCCCTAGAATACGTTTCCGGTGTAGGAAGTTGTCTTGGCATCGATCCTTGGCACAAATACCACTTTATCAAGCTAAACGATTATATTCTCTCCAAAATCGAATCCTACATAACACGATGATGCTCCGGAAACACCTTGATAGTAAGTTGCTTACTTATTATCCACGACATTCTATAACTTAGCAGGATTATCTCCAATTAGAGTATATATAGTTTATTATATAGGCGTTTTATCCATTTAAAGTGTTTCTCTAAGGAACTTAGTCTTAATAGGAGGTATTTTGCAAGTTAATTAAGTAGTCGTTGATGCAATAACTGGACATTGGAATCCACAGATATTGATTTAGTTCAAGTTTGCATAATTGCCAGTTGCGAATCCTCCGTTGACACTTGCCATTACAAAAGAGGCACCTCCCGCAAACGAATTGGTAACAGCATCAGCAGTTATGGTTCCGATTTTTAAAACAAAAGTTTATTGAGCTGTGCTTGAGAAAAATACATATCCCACAGAAGGGATCTACAGGAATAAGAGGTAGTTGCCTGCTGGCACATTTGCGAATTATAAAGTGAATGCAGTGGTACTAGCTGTAACTGAGCTAGCAGTGAACCTCGGGAAACTGTTAATTTGGCTGTTTACTGTGGGAGGGGTTTATATAAGTTCTAAATAAGCAGATAGTGTTGTAGTAGTAAATGAAGCTATGTTGCTGCTAGTAAGTGTAATTGTGAATGCATCTGGAGTAGTAATTTCGTTGCCAGCATCAGCAATTGGCGTACGAGCAGTTATGACTGGGGATTTAGCATCTTAAATCTATAGTTAGCAATTGGTTGATGAGCTACAAGTCTTTGGGGTTCCAAATTGAGAAACATATATTAGTTGATTTCCTTGTGAACTAAATCTTGGAACTCGGCAACTAATTTAGGCAGGTGTGAATGAGTTGATCAAACATTTGACATTGTTGCTAACTGTTCCGACATAGACTATTAAGTCTTTGTTGCTGTTGTCAAAACCATTGCCATTCACAATGATTTCTACACCTCCTTTAGATACAGTTAAAGTACTTGTACTAGGAGCGACAAATACTTATCCAACCCAGAAGTTTACATTGGCAGCGAAGGCGCCGATATACCCCTTGCCGAGGACTTACACTATTCCAGTATATGCACCAGCAGCGAGCGCTGGGAATACAAAGCTAGCATGTGTTCCGTTGGCCACGGTGGCATGCACAGTCAGAGTGGAAATTAAAACATCTAAACCGCTTCCTTAATTTAAGTCTGTACCTACTATCCAGTATGTCTGTCCAATGGTGAACTCTATTGAGCTGGCTGTTTAATCGGGAATAGTGAACGAAGGAATTCCCTGCTACTTGTACTAAAATATGCAAGTTCCTGTGCATATAGCATCTTCAATTAGTTTTCCTTAAACTACAACTTGAAGATCGTTTCCCAAAGTAAAAGCAGGGTCTGCGGGGCCTGTTGTACAAGTGATTTGAGTTTTGGTGGCTGTTAGGATGTTGCACATAACATTTTCCCTTCCATTTGATATGAATACATTGTTATCAAGAGGAGAAGCAGCACAAAAGTTATCTCCTGTAATAGTTAGTACAGTTCCTCCTAGAACGGACCCTTCAGTTGGAGATACAGATTATACTGAAATTATGTATTTAAAGGCATTGGCTGATTGAGATTGAGGTATACTTGAGCCTACGTTATCAAGGGCAACTCTAACGAAATAGTCTCCGACATGTCCGCCTCCCAACACTGCATTAACGGTTGTGTCTGTTACACTAACAACTCCCAGTTCGTACACTCCTCTCTTCGTTGACGAATCGAGGAAGACGTGAACAACATTTTTATTGGTTCCAAAACCTGTGCCTGTAATAACTATGTTAGTTTTGAGAACAGGACTTGCAGTTGCTGGACTAATACTATTTAGTCTTGGAATGCCTGTTAGAGTGTAGGTAAAGCTGCTAGCAGATGTGCTTGTGCTGGATGATACAGTGCCTACTGAAACTTGAACCTTCACTTAAGTGTCCAGGGTATCCAAGTTACTGATGGGAGGTAGAACAAATTGAATTTCCCAGTTACTGACTGAAATAATTGAGCTTGCGGGAACGCTTGCTTGTCCAACTCTTACAGTAAGTGAAGAGTATGCAGCAGAGTCTTTGTTAACGGGGAATCCTGATCCAGCCACTGTAATGATGTTACCACCTTATCCACTTCCAGTTGCAGGAGTAACGCTGGTAACTGTTACAGGAATAGCTTGAGCTCCAGTAGTGCTGCTAGTATCAACATAACCCTTACCATCAACATGAATAACTGGCATTTGAGCGGTTCCGGCTTCTACTACCAGGGCACTTGAGTGTTGGGGAAGAGTACAGGTCACTGCTGTGACATCAGCTGCATTAACATTAGTGCACTGACTTCCAGCGTAAAAGATTCTTAAATTGCTGTTAGTTATAGCAACTTGGGGAGGATTGGGGAAGGTTAGAGATAGTCCAGTGGGTGTGGCTACGAAAGATGTAAGAACAAGTGTATTGCTTTAATCAGTCACGTAAGAGCAGTCAGCAGCAGCGCAGGTGCTGGCAACATTATATTTAGATACAGTTAGTTGTATTTATGGTGTGTCTGCTGGGAAAGATAATTGGTCATTAGAAATCGGTTCATAGAAGAATGCATTTGATCCCGTTCTTAGTTTTCTAATTTCTACTGTTGGTTTAGTTCCAGGTTTTCCTCCCAACAGGTTGCCTGTGTCTGCAGTGATAAGAGGCAGATCCCCCTTCAAGTCTCTAAAATAGAGTATTATTTGTCTGCCGTCATACTCCCTATTCCAATAGACGCTATCAAAGTGGAAATAGCTCCATTAAAAGTGTCGTTCCAAAGCTTATTGTAGTTACCAAGCGGGAGCATCGTAAGGAATGTTTTCAGTCCATGCACCATTTACGTTGACTTGGAGGGCCGTTCCGTTAAAGAATAGCTTATATGTTCCAGAGATAGGAGCAGAAGGTTCATTCAATTTGGTAACCAAATAATTAGCACTGTTAATGCTGTTTCCTTCTACTTCAATACTCATCTTATACATTCCGAATCTATATTAATTAAATTAGCAAATCCATTCTCTGCCTAGAGCCGTCCCAGAAGTAATTTTGTTTCCTGAAGCATCGAGGTCATTCATTTCCGTGCAAACAGTTCCGAAGTACCCTGTTGCCCAATCAACATAGTCTCTAAATCGGCCTAAACTCCATTGTGAAAAAGTGAAAGCATCTGATACACGAAGCCAATCTATGTTACGAGTAGTGGGGTTTCTGTACTACATTTTAATGGAAAATGTTTTGTTGAAGTTGAAAACTTTCAAAGAAAATTTTTCTGGTTGGTATTGATAGGAAATGTTGACGAATTGCACATCTGTTAGAGCGTTGATACTAGGTGCGGCTTGTGGATCTGGGTTTGGAACTTCAACTGATATAGTCATTTGTCCATTGTCTCCCCAATTTACAAAGAAAGCCTCAAAGTAATAGTATTCGTTAGCTGTTAAAGACAGAGGTTAAGACACCGTCATGCTTTAATCACAAGTGTGATTCCAATAGTAATAGCTACGATAAGATTTCCAACCACAAGACTTAGCAATCCTCGTCAAAGCTGATCTAGATGTGTTTCTTGGTTATTGCGAGAAATAGAAGTCCACAGAATCATCAGCTGAAGTATAGAACTTGTATCCATTTGCAGTGTGTGGTGGCTTATAGTACCCGCGTATAAAATATCCTGTAAATGAGGGTACTTGAACTACTTCCAATTCAGACATCTTTCCTGTCTCCAAAAGTTTGTCATTGAAGTAGCTAGGCTGGCTAATCAATTAGGAGCGAAAATATTCAGAGTAAGAGATTCCTGTGTTTGTGAGGTTGTATTTCTTGAACTCAACGCCAGTTCCACTAACGAATTATCCTGTTAAACTAGGATCGAATGATATGCTTGCCCCTTGCTCCACTCTGCACTTGATGTTATTAGCTGTGGAAGATTAAACTGCACAGTTCCTACCTCCAGCAGTTACCGACACTGTTGTTGGGTCCGAACTGAAGCCGTAGCCTTTTATTTCCAAGTCTTAGCCCTTCAGTGAACCTGTGTTGCTGCTTACAGCTGTGATCTTAGGTATGACTCTGAACTAAAACTGGGTTTTACCATCAGCTGTAACTTCGCTTAGAGTCTCCAATTATCTTGGGTTACCGGCAGTCGATCGGAGAGTAAGGTTATAGAGTCCTCCCTCCTAATCATCAGCGACTTTGCATGTCACAAATTATAAGTCATTTGGGCTGATGGGTTCATTATCATTAAGGACAGTGGCTCCATCCTGATCGAAACGGTGGCAGAGTTGGTCTCCTATATGCATTTTCTTGATATCGGCTGTGTTTGATGCGCGGTAGATGCCGTACCACTTCACGAATTGCTGGGGGGTGGCAGAGATTGGAGTGGTCCAGAAAAGATTAGGAGTGAAATCATCTCTGTAGCTAAAAGTGCAGGTAGCCCCAGACGCACAAATCGAAGCCTTTTTGTTTCTGACATAGAGGACGACTGGTAAGTTCCATTGCTGCTGAGCATTAGTGGAGGGGGTAGTTTCGCATGTTAAAAACATTTGATTAACTCCTTTTTCTGGAATTACACATGGATATTAGCCGATTTTCACTTCATTGTTGCTGGCTGTCTGGTCTATGCCTATAGCTTTGATATATATCCAGGTGCCTCCATAGAGAGAACCAAAGCTGTTGTAGTTAGCAATATCAATTCTGGTCGAAATACTGTAGATCGTAACTTGATCATTGGTATTGAGGTCTGGTGTTTCCTAGCAAGCAATGAAGTTGAAAGCCAAGATAACGATGAAAATTAAAAGTAGACTAGTTGCTTTCATAACGATTGTGTAGTAATATAAGATGAATAATGTAATGAAATAAAAAA
>Ga0272412_1000575_pt1 | contig 11346 bp, 9 predicted proteins | sample WWTPWeurt_MetaT_FD_193540 | JGI IMG/M metagenome (GOLD analysis project Ga0272412, IMG submission 193540) | Metatranscriptome of activated sludge microbial communities from WWTP in Nijmegen, Gelderland, Netherland - WWTP Weurt (Metagenome... | ecosystem: Engineered > WWTP > Aerobic digester >...
ATAACTTGGTCCACCTTGGCGATGATCTGCTCAGTACCAGGATGCTTGGCCAGCGCTGTGCGGAATCCCTTGACGCCACTCATTCCGTAGGAATCGTTCTGAGCGTAGGCGCACACTTCAGTCGGTTTCACACCTGCCGCCAGCGCCGCGTCAACCACGGCTTCCACCTCATTGGCGTAGCTGGCGCGGAAATTCAGCACTTCACCTGGTCCGGCAAAGGCCGCGCCCGTGTAAAACCCGAACGCAGGCACCTTGTTCTCAGCCAGCAGTGGCAGCGCCGCCCGGGTGGTGGGTGAGCCAAAACTGCTCACCATCGCAAAAATCCCTTCGCTGATCAGTTTCTTGACGGCTTCAACCGTTTTGACAGGATCGTAGAAATCGTTGATGACAACAAACTCGATAGCGCGCTTCTGCACCGTTTGTCCGGCTAGCGCCGCATCGACACCCTGTTTTATTGCTAGGCCGTAAACCTTATAATCCCCTTCCAAGGGAATGGTGGCCCCAATGCGAATAGCTTTAGCGGTAATACCGGGTTCTTCAGCCCAAATCAAAGGCGCAGTCGCGCAAAGACTCAGTAACAGACCCAGCATCATTCCACCCTTGAGCCACCGCCAGCCTACCGGCGCTCTGGCGGCGCCGTTAGAATTATATTGTGTGCGCATGCACAGATCTCCTCGGGGTTATCTCGATAATCAACTCAAAATTCAGCGTAGTGCTTTTCTTTCTGGTTCGGAATTATTGGATAAACACTACAAATTCGTTTCTCCCTCCCGCGGCGGCCATCATCAACCCATGCCAGCCATACTCCCACCGAGCGCTTCAAAAAAACCATGATGGTTGAATTCCAGCCAGACAGTATCATCCCGTGCATAGGCTTTAGCGACATAAGGGCGCAATGCCACTGGTAGCGGTGGTAGCCTCGATAGGGCATTATTAGTCGCCGCCAGTTGCGGCAACCCATCAATCATAATACCCACTGCCTTGTCGCCCCCATCCAGAATCAACAAGCGACGCTTATCCCGAGCATCGTCACTTTCCAGTTCAAGGAGTGGTTTCACATCGAATACCGGCACTAGGTTGCCGCGCAAGTTGACCAGTCCCAGCAACCATGTTGGCGCTTTAGGCAGCAGATAAACCGGAGTCCGTTCCAGTATCTCACTGCCGGTATCCTGACCGATTAATAAGCCAATGCCGCCTATTTGAAAGCCATAGCGCGCACGCTGACGCTCGACGGGAGTAATCCCGGTTGCTATGCTATGCGGCGGCTTGAATCGATTAAGCGCCGCGCTGGGGCTGAGCCAGCGCCGAGGAGTTTTCCCGAACTTATTCATCATAAGGGGTTCGGGCAAGGGCTTTACAGGAACGCCTTCATCTGATCAACGATGGCGTCCGCCGCATAGGGCTTAGTGACAAAGGCCTTACCACCCTGCATTTGCGCCCAGAGTCGATCGGCTTTCTGGTTTTTACTGGTGACGAATACGATTGGGATATCTTTGGTTCCGCTTTCGTTGCTCAGCAATCGGCATGCAGCGTAACCATCCATTTCTGGCATGATGATATCCATGAAAATCAAATCAGGTCTTTCCACCTTGGCTTTATCAACAGCTTCCTTGCCACTGGTTGCGGTGACTACAATGCAACCCGCCTCAGTCACAATATTCTTAATGTTCACAAGATCCGTGGTAGAATCATCGACTAACAACACTTTACGAATGGCCATGCGGGTCTCCTTCTCGACAAGTTAGACTACATCAGAATGGTTGGTACAAGGTTATGTTCTGTTTATCTTAAGATGCTGATTCGGACAGGCTACACAAGATCCAAATATTTCTTGACGACTTTTTGGAAAGAGGATTGCTTAACCGGTTTGGTCAGATAGGTATCGCATCCTGCTAGCGCACCTTTGATTCGATCGAACGGTGATGATTTGCTAGTCAGCATAATGACTGGCAGTTTCTTTGTGGCTTTATCCTTTTTGATGGTCTTGCAGACTTGATAGCCGTCAACGCCAGGCATCACCACATCCAGAAAAACAATATCATAACTTTTCTGGGCCAAAAGATTGAATGCCTGTTCGCCAGATTCAGCGGTGTCAACCTGGATGCTAAACAGTTTCAGTTCCAATTCGATCTGTTTTCTAATTGTGCTGCTATCGTCCACCACCAATGCTGTGGGTGCGTGTGGTTCTTCCTTGGCGACAATAGAGGATAGTTCCTCTCCAAAGATTCGATCTTGAGAAACACTCGGTAATCTAGTTGCAACTTGATCTAATATGCTAAGTACGCGGGTAGCGACAAAAGGCCGGTTAATATAGTAAGGGAATTGGTCAGAAAGCTTTTCTCTGGTAACCATCACGGTTGAGATAACAGGGGCGGTGTTTAAGCTGGCAGTAGTGCCGTACAAGGCGCGCCATTCAATCATAGCTTCGGAATCATCCGCGTCCACGATCAGGATTTGGCTTGTTTCATTGGCTGAAACAAGAGTGTAGGTATAAGCACGGTATAAGGAGAGCTTAAAGATATTCTTGAGGACATTCCTCTCTTGATCAGGAATCCCGATCATGGCCACCGCAAAGTTTTTCCTATCACTCATAGCTTACAACGCCCTAGCTAATTTTATTTTAGACCTGAAGTTAGAAGCCTGATGATTTAACCATCAGACTCCGACTAGCTGCTAACTGGCTTGATGAAAAGCTCAAGATCATCGGCGATCCACGCCTTAGCAGCAGTCGGTAGCCAAACGAACCCATTTTCAGTGTAGCAACCAGCGATCAACATTGCCATGCTATGGAAATCGGAAAGTAATAAAATATAAATCTCATCATGTATTTCGATGTCGGGCAAGCCTAAATAATCATTAAAAACAATGTGTTGCTTTCAATTGATACTGTTGTTTTTGAACATTTTTGCTACGACACAGGCTGCTCAAGGAATTTCCTGCGCTGACGATTGATCGCCACCAAAAGCGCTTGGATCGTCATCTGGGTGGTCGAGCGACGGAAGCTGGTAAAAGCGCTGAATTCAACTTTAGTACATTAGTACATTGGCGCCATCCTGGCGGTGATGCCTGAAGAGGGGAAGGAAGGCGCTGGCAGCCACACAGCCTGTTCCGATTCTTGCCAAAGCTACGCTAGAGCGGACCAGAGGCGCTAATTAAGACCAAAGTCCGCGAAGTCCCGCAGCGCCTGGAAAATCCTCGCTTAGCAAAATCTCTATTACACTGTTGTTATTCTATTTGGCAGCGGGGGGTGTTCTCCCCTGCTCCGCTCCCCACATCCACGAGGTCTGCCCCATTCATGAATGCCGTGGTTCACGCCCAGGCTGAAAGCCGCCATCTTCTTTCCGGCAATGAAGCTGTTGCCCGAGCCGCCTGGGAAGCCGGGGTTCGGGTCGCTGCCGCCTATCCCGGCACACCCGCCACCGAAATTCTGGAAACCATCGCCCGCTACCCCGACATCTATTCCGAATGGTCGGTCAACGAGAAGGTGGCGGTCGAGGTAGCGATCGGCGCTGCGCTGACCGGTTCGCGTGCGCTGGCGGCAATGAAACATGTCGGAATGAATGTCGCCTCCGACGCTTTTATGACCCAGGCGCTGGCCGGTGTGGTCGGCGGGCTGGTGATCGTGGTCGCCGATGACGTGGGCTTATCGTCCTCGCAAAATGAGCAGGATTCGCGCTACTGGGGCCGTTTCGGCCATATGCCGATTCTGGAGCCTGCGGATTCGCAGGAAGCCTACGACATGGTCAAGCAGGCCTTCCCGCTTTCTGAACAACACGAAGTTCCAGTGATCGTTCGCATGACCACCCGGGTCTGCCATGTCAAGGCGATGGTCACCTTCGCTGGCGAGCGGGTCGAACATCGGGCCGCCGGCTTTCAGAAGAACCCGCAACGCTGGGTGATGACTCCGGCCAACGCCAAACCACGTCTGCCAGTGATGCACGAGCGTGACCGGACTTTGCGCCAAGTGGCCGAAACTAGCGATCTGAATGAAATCTTCACCGGCAGCGACCACCGGATCGGTTTTATCACCTCCGGCCCAGCCTTCATGCACATCCGCGAAGCCTTCCCCAATGCTCCGGTGCTGAAGCTCGGATTCAGCCACCCCGCACCATTGGCGAAGGTTCGCGCTTTCGCCGGCACAGTGGACACATTAGTGGTGGTTGAAGAAACCGAGCCACTGTTGGAAACCGAAATCCGCGCCGCCGGCATTGACGTTCGCGGTAAAGACCTTCTGCCGCGCTTTGGCGAACTGGCCCCCGGCGTATTGCGGCCCGCCATTAAACCGCTACTGGGCGAACCCTACGCCCTTCCGAACCGCCTCCAGGCCAACCTCTTTCCCCGGCCACCGACCATGTGCGCCTCCTGTCCGCATCTCGGCCCCTACTTTGCCCTCTCCCACCTTCGCAACCTCAACATCATCGGCGACATCGGCTGCTACACCCTGGGTGCTGGCCATCCCTGGAACGCGCTTGATACCTGCACCTGCATGGGCGCGTCGTTGAGCATGGCGCATGGCATGGATAAAGGACGCGGCGAATCGGATGAGAAACAGCACATGGTCGCTGTAATCGGCGATTCCACCTTCTTGCACATGGGCATGCAGGGTTTGCTGAACATGGTGTACAACCGGGGCAACGTCACCGTGTTGCTGCTCGATAACCGCTCGGTCGGGATGACCGGCGGCCAGGAAAATCCCGGCACTGGCGAAGACTTGCACGGTCTGGCCGCGCCCCGAGTGAACTTCGCTAAACTGGTTGAGGCGCTGGGTGTTCGTCCGGAACGAATTCGGATGGTTGATCCCTATGAACTGCCCACCATCGTCAAACTGGTGCGCGAAGAAGTGAAGATGAATGAACCGTCAGTCATCATCACTGATCGTCCCTGTTCGCTTACTGACCGCTTTGAGCGGCTCAAGCCTTACCAAGTGGTAGATGATCTTTGCACTGGCTGCGGCAACTGCATTGATCTGGGCTGTCCGGCGATTGTCGTGACTCACCGCGAAACCACTACGACCAAGAGCGGCAAGCTGCGGGAACTGACCTTTGCTGGCATCGATGCCAGCTCCTGCACTGGTTGCCATATGTGCGTCGGCACCTGCGCCCCGGCAGCCATCGTTCAGATAACGCCGCAACCGCCGCAGGCCCAACCGATCCGGATACACCCCCATGACTGACGGCATCACCAACATTCTTGTGGTCGGCATCGGTGGTCAAGGCGTGATGACCGCCGCCGAAATGTTAGCCCGTGCGGCGCTGGCGCAAGGCTTCGATGTCAAAAAAACCGAGGTGGCCGGCATGGCCCAGCGCGGCGGCGTAGTGTCTTCACATGTCCGCTTCGGCGCCAAGATCTACTCGCCGCAAATCGAACCCGGCGAAGCAGATCTGCTGATTGGCTTTGAAGCCGCCGAAGCCTTGCGTTGGCTGCCGCACTTACGTCCGACCGGGGTGGCGATGGTCAATACCCTCCGTATCGCCCCGCCGGTGGTCTCGACCGGCCTATATCCCTACCCCGCCGACCCGATAGGTCAACTGACAGCCACCGGGATTGAAGTGCATGCCTTCGACGCCGGCGCAATAGCCGAGGAACTGGGTAATTCCAAGCTGGTGAATACCATCATGCTTGGTGCAATCAGTGATTTCCTGCCCTTTCCCGCCGAGGTGCTGAAAATTTGCATTGTCGAAGGCTTTCGCGCCTACAAACCAAAGCTGGCCGAAGTCAATGCCCAGGCGTTTGAGGCAGGACGAGGGAAGGTTAGAAGTTAAACCGGAATATCGTCTACGGAAGATATGAAAAACTGCTGCTTTATCAATCTCAATGTTAAGGTTGCTGCGTTTTTTCTGGTTTTCATTCTTCTGTAGGCAAAATTTAACTAATACGCCAAACACTCTAGCCCCGAGGAGAAGATAATGATGAAAAATAAAAAATGGAAAACAATCTTCACCGCCGCCCTGCTATTTGTAGGGCTTTATTCCGCCCATGCCGCTGATCCGATCAAAATTGGCTCATTTCTAACGGTGACTGGTCCGGCCTCCTTTCTGGGCGATCCCGAACTTAAAACCTTGCAGATTTATGTTGATTCGATTAACGCCAATGGCGGGATTAATGGTCGTCCGATTGAACTGATCTACTACGACACCGGTGGTAAGGCCCAAGACGCAGTTGGCTTCGTCAAACGATTGATCAAGAACGATCACATCGATTTGATCGTCGGCGGTACTACGTCTGGCGATACTCTGGCGGTGATTCCTGAAGTAGAAAAGGAAGGTATTCCGTTGATCTCGCTGGCCAGCGCGGTGGACATCGTTGAGCCTGTCAAAAAATGGGTATTCAAGGTGGCCCATTCCGACCGGATGGCCGCCGCCAAGATCTTTGAAGATTTACGCAAGCGCAGGCTGACTAAAGTCGCGCTAATCACCGGCGATGGCGGTTTTGACAAATCAGGTCGCGAGCAACTACTCAAGCTGGCTCCACAATACGGGATCACCATTGTCGCTGACGAGTCCTACGGTAATAAAGACACTGATATGACTGCCCAATTGACTAAAATTCGGGCTTCTGACGCGCAAGCAATCATTAATTTCGGCTTCGGCCAGGCTCCGGCGATTGTGACCAAAAACATCAAACAGTTAGCTATCAAGCTCCCGGTCTATCAGTCCCACGGCGTCGCATCTAAGACCTTTATCGATCTGGCTGGCGAGGCGGCGGAAGGGGTGCGACTGCCAGCAGCGGCGCTGGTGATCGCCGATCAACTCCCTAATGGCGATCCGCAGAAACCGGTGTTAATGGCTTATAAAAAGCAATACGAAGCCAAATACGGCCCAGTGTCCACCTTTGGCGGCCATGCTTATGATGGGTTATTCATTGCCGTTGATGCAGTCAAGCGGGCAGGTGGATCCGACAAAGCCAAAGTCCGCGACCAGATCGAGAAAACCAAAGGCTTCATTGGCACCGCCGGCGTCTTCAATATGAGTCCTGATGATCATATGGGTCTCAATCTGGACGCCTTCAAAATGGTTGAAATCCGTAATGGCAGTTGGAATATCATCGAATAACGGCCATCTATGTTGGAACAGATTGTTCAATTTCTAGTCACCGGCATCACGGTCGGTTCCACCTATGCGTTGGTAGGGTTGGGTTTCGCTTTGATCTACAACGCCTCAGATGTAGTGAATTTTGCCCAGGGCGAATTCGTGATGCTGGGCGCAATGATCGCTATTGCTTTGCTGAGCGCTGGCTGGCCGTTGCCGCTGGCCGCTGTTGCCGCGACCCTGCTTACCGTGTTAGCCGGCCTGCTGCTGGAGCGCTTCGCCGTTGAACCGACCCTCGGCGCACCGGTGGTCAGCACCATTATCATCACCATCGGCGCCGCTATTTTCCTGCGTGGCATAGCGCTGCTGCTGTGGGGCAAGGGCTTTCACTCTATGTCGCCCTTTTCCGGCGATGCGCCCCTGCATCTCGGTGGCGCGACCCTGTTGCCACAAAGCCTGTGGGTATTGGGTCTAACGGTGCTGCTGGTTGGGCTGGTTCATCTTTTTTTCAACCGCACCCTGCTTGGTAAGGCGCTGCTGGCCTGCTCATTCAATCGCGCCGCTGCTCAACTGGTCGGAATCAACGTGCGGGTCATGCTACGGCTGGCCTATGGCCTGTCAGCTGGGTTGGGCGCATTGGCCGGTATTCTCATCGCTCCGATTACTTTCAGTTCCTACGACGCCGGCATCATGTTGGGCTTGAAAGGTTTTTCCGCAGCAATTGTTGGTGGGATCGGCAATCCGATGGGTGCAGTGGCGGGTGGACTGTTACTGGGCATATTGGAATCATTAAGCGCCGGACTGATCTCCTCCGGCTACAAGGACGCCATTGCTTTCCTGTTCGTATTGCTGGTGCTGTTTTTCCAGCCCACCGGGTTATTCGGTCATAAAATCACGGAGCGGGTCTAAAGCATGCGCTTAGCCGGTTTCTATACACTGGCGATCATTGCTGGACTATTGCCGGTGCTGTTTCCCAATAACTACTTTATTACCGTGGTCGGCATCGCCGCCGGTCTCAATGTCATTCTCGCAGTCGGGCTGAACCTGTTAATAGGCTACGCCGGCCAGATTTCGCTGGGTCACGCCGCTTTTTTCGGTATCGGTGCTTACACCTCGGCCATCCTGACTACCCGCTACGCCTTCCCGCCCCTGCTGGCGTTAGGCATGGGCTTAATCAGCACCGGCCTAATCTCCTGGTTGCTGGCTCGCCCCATTTTGCGCCTGCATAGCCACTATCTAGCCATGGCAACGCTCGGTTTTGGCATCATCATTCACGTCATCATGGTCCAGGCTACCTACTGGACGGGTGGCCCGGACGGGCTGGCCGGCATCCCGCCGCTGACCTTGTTGGGCTGGGCGGTGGACAGCGATCAACGCTGGTACTCTCTGATCATGATGGTGATGCTGCTGAGCATCGGGCTGTCGCTCAATCTGGTGGATTCGCGGTTTGGGCGGGCGCTGCGGGCGTTGCGCGGCTCCGAATTCGCCGCCCGAATGATGGGCGTTGACACCGCACGCGCCAAAACCCAGGTTTTTGTCATCTCCGCCCTGTTCGCTGCTGTTGCCGGCAGTCTGTTCGCGCATCAACAAGGTTTTGTCAGCCCAGACTCGTTTAACCTGAGCACTTCGATTGATCTGGTGATCATGGTAGTTCTCGGTGGCATGGCGTCCACCTTCGGCGCAGCGTTCGGCGCGATTGCCCTGACTCTGCTGCATCAAGGGCTAGTAGTATTCGAGGATTATGAAATGCTGGTTCATGGTGGACTACTGATAGCCGTCATGATTTTTCTGCCACAGGGACTTTTCTCGGGATTGAGCCAAGGCGCACGACGTGGGTGGACTTTAGTCCGCCGCAAATAAGTAATTCAACCTGGGTTAGTGCGTGGCGGATGGATTGACAATAAGCATAATATAAGTAACATCTTAATGATAAAGAGATTATTGTGCATCTCAGCACGTTTTCCTAATCAACTTGAACCACAACTGCGCAAGTCTGTAACATCTGATTTGTACAGGTCGGTACAGATCGGTGAGCATATCAACAGGAGAGATATTGCGCCTGCTTGAAGCCAGCCAGCCTGTGAACGTGGCGATGCCCCAAGCTGAGCTTCCGATGGATAAAGAAACTATCATCCATCGTGGCTCAAGCACCACATCGCAACGGATGATCTATTCGACGGATCAATTTTGCTCATAGTTGTTGATTGCTCAAAAGAGGGCGATCCTAATCCAGAAATTTATTTAAGAGGCCTGCCATGTCCCGTGACCTTTCCTCCTCTTGGCTAGTTTCCTTAGTGCTATTGATCACAATGGGCCTGTTCAGCCTATCTGCGCTAGCGTCTGATCGCCTAGTTTGGGAAGGCAACGGCCACTCCTATCAAAAATTTGAAAATACTGTCAGCTGGACGGAAGCACAGACTTACTGTGAATCACAGGGTGGCTATCTGGCGACTGCTACATCACTGGAAGAAAAGCATTTCATATTTTCACAACTGGGTACTGCTGACTTAGTATGGCTAGGTGGAACAGATGCGGGCCATGAGGGCACATGGAGCTGGGTAACTAACGAGCCATGGAACTATTCAAATTGGGATGAAGGAGAACCGAATAATGGATACGGCAATGAAAATTATTTATTGATGAATTATTACGGAACATGGAATGACATGAGTCTAGATAATAGACTGCGATTTGTGTGTGAATGGAATAATGATCAATCAAGTAACAGCATCATCCTGGCGCTGGAAGAACCTGCTAACGGCAGCACGTACTCTGGGATTGCTAACGTGCGTGGTTGGGCGGTTGCCCCGCAGGGAGTGAAAAAAATCGAGCTATATATAGATGGCGCTCTCATCGGTAGCATTCCACTTGGTGGTAAACGCAGTGATGTTGGCGCAGCTTACCCCAGTTATCCGGATTCTGCCGACTCCGGTTTTGCGATGGCTTTTAACTATTCCGAACATTCCACTCTAACAGCGGGATCTCACACCTTTACCGTACGAGCCTATGACCCTACTGGGGGGAGCCGTGACGCCAGCGCTATCGTGAATGTAGTCCAGTTTGCGAGTTCCTATATGAGCAACCCGACAGCGGTGAATGTGGATAACGCTACAATCACTAGGGGAGGTAACGCCATTACCGTCCAGAATCTTTTGGCGGAGGGTCAACCCTACACTGTCCAGTTAAACTGGCGACCTGCCGTACAAGGCTTCGCCATTACCCAGATTAATCGTACTAGCGCCATAGCAGCCGGCGCGCTGCCAGATCAAATCCATCAAAACTCATCCCAAACGATCGAAGAAACTCAGGCATCCTCTCCATTGACGACACCAATGGCGGCGAGTGACAGCATCGTAATGAATTTGGAGGAACCGACGTCAGGCAGCACCTACTCGGGCATTTCCAATGTGCGCGGTTGGACTGTGGCGCCGCAAGGTCTTCAAAAGGTCGAATTGTATGTCGATGGGGTGCTCAAGGGTAATCTGCCGCTCGGCGGACTACGAACTGACGTAAGCCACGCTTACCCCGATTATCCTGGCGCAGCACAGTCCGGCTTCGCTATGACTTTTAATTATTCCGGGCTGGCGGCAGGTTCCCATACCTTCACCGTGCGTGCCTATGACAATGCCGGTGGAGCCCGTGATGTTAACGCCACTATCAGCGTGGTCCGGTTCGTGAACTCTTACATGGTCGACCCAGTGGCGGTGAACATGGATAGCGCTACCATCACCCAAGGGGGTAACGCCATTACTGTCCAGAATCTTTTGGCGGAGGGTCAACCCTACACTGTCCAATTAAACTGGCGTCCAGCGACCCAAGGCTTCGCTATCACTCAAATCAACTCAGCAAGTGGTGGAGGCGGAGGCGGAGGCGGATGTAGCTATACCATTAACCCAACGAGCCAGCAATTTTCAGCCCAGGATGGGTCAGGCGACGTCACCGTCACCACTCAACCTGGTTGCTCCTGGACTGCCAAAAATAATGTGAACTGGATCGCTATTGCTTCGGGAGCTAATGAAACTGGATCGGGTACGGTGAAATACTTGGTCTCAAGTAATTCTGGCGTGGTATTGCGAATCGGGACACTGACCATCGCCGGGCAAAAATTTACTGTTTATCAAAATCACTATCAAGACAGTAGTGGCGGAGGTCAGTAGATTGATGGTCATTTCTACACAAAACAATGCCATAACAGTTCATCTATCCCATCTTGTGGGGTGATGAGAAATATAAGGAATTATAGGGGGATCTTGCCTTGAGCTTCCAGGGTTTACCCTCTTCACTTCCTGAAGAAAATTTGGGAAATGAAAAACAGCGC
>Ga0272412_1000576_pt1 | contig 11337 bp, 9 predicted proteins | sample WWTPWeurt_MetaT_FD_193540 | JGI IMG/M metagenome (GOLD analysis project Ga0272412, IMG submission 193540) | Metatranscriptome of activated sludge microbial communities from WWTP in Nijmegen, Gelderland, Netherland - WWTP Weurt (Metagenome... | ecosystem: Engineered > WWTP > Aerobic digester >...
AAAAAAAGAAAAATTATTATTTAAATAAGCATCCTTTCCTTATGCCATACTACTAATAATAACATATAGTGATTTTGTTAATAGTGATCTTGTTTGCACCACCTTTGAAATGCGCCTTAATGCCATGCAACAACGAGATTATTAAAGTTAGCGAGGAACGAGAATACATGCCCTGCGCTTTATCTGATGTAGATAATAACCAATAAAATGTTCTTTTGAGCAAATACGTTAACGTGGCTACCACAACTAAAATTACCTTTACAGCTTGGTTTTATACATTCTCATATAATTAAGCAGTAAATCAATACCACACAATTTTCTCGATAATGAGAAAGGAAACAACATTGAACCAATATATGAGAAATTATGCCTTAATGTATTATACAACAGCAAGTTATTACTACTTTTATTTGCACCAATGCATTACCGCCAATGGTGGGACTTGTGCGTGGAGAGTCATTATGAATAACTATGCATTAGGAACCTATAATAATTGGTTTAAAAATGGATGGGCCTTCATAGCGGGTGGAATAGATAATGTGGGTCATGTAATGTTTTTCTCTGTTTATCAACGTTATAATGGCGTAAGTTAGGGTGGTTCAACATAACTAAATTTTCAAGGTTAAACTGCATAAACAACTGTAACTTAATTCTTGAGCACAGAAATGTTAACTTGGGGAACCAACGTCCTTGGCAATGTGTAGACTACTTATAAAACTTAACCTGGATGCGGATACATCTATAATGTGCGCATTTATCCAAATCTTTATTACACATCAACTATTGATATGTATCTATTAAAGTAACAAGAAGCAGAAATCTAGGTTTATTATCCACTAAACAACCAAGGAACTACAACAGGAGGCTCAATTATTGATATATCTGAAAAAAAAAGCCATCTATTTCTATCAGGAGCATAGGCACCCAGCTGGGAACCGAATAGTGAAGGCCTTCGCTTTAAACCTGGAAAATTTCTTCAATTGAATCCCATAGACCTGAGTAAAGGAGAGTTTATCATATCTTTCTGGTATATGCAGACAGTCATAGGAGAATAGACAATATAAATACTGTAGCTTGTGCCTTAAAACACATTATTGACTACTCAATTTATAATAAGGTCATTTAAGTCAGGAAGCACATCTTAGATTATAATCAGATATGGGGCATAATAGATAAATCCATTTAATGCTGATCCTTATGCTTGGTATCATATTTTCATTAGTTGTTCCAATTATCAAGTGTTCACCACAACAACAGGAGTCCAATGCCATATAAGACTCCCAAGTAACACAATAGCTACTTACTATAATACATTTTATCAATAGCCTATTTTTTAGAAAACATTTTGGAATGTTCGAATAGGCGATTCCACTAACGCTGGACCAAACACCAATTTTATTATAAAAGAGCTCATCATTACCAACGGTGCAATGTTCAATAATCGAGACACAACAGTTAACATTAATTGTGTTTCAAACTGTAACATATATACATCAGACAAAAAATGTCTTTACTGTCTTGCCAGCTACCTATTAGAGTACTCCGGAAACTGTCAGACGACATTGAGCTGCGCAGATGATGCCATTGATCCAGCTATACCCAAGTGTAAATAAAGCATATAAAATTGCGCAGACCCATTGAGAGAGGCTCCTGCCTGTACAGCCTGTCAGGCAAACTATACTTTGATTTCTGGATCTTGTGTTGCCTGTCCATACAAGTGCAACACATGCGACTCTAGTTTGGTCTGCCTCAGCTGCGCATCCAATAGACAAAGCAATGCTCCTACCTGCTCTTGTCCAAACAACTACTACGATGACCTGATGCAACCATTCTGTATTTAGCAAGTGGCAAGTTTAGAACCACCACATATCCGATAACTTCCTGTTACCCTTACTTTATAAACGCCGGTCTGTCCAACAACCGGGTACACTGAAACAGGGGGACTCAAGTTTGACTATGCACAGATGGATGGTCCACTCATTTCTTTGAATAATTACAAAAAAGTATCCTTTTCCATCTGGTTCTAAGTGACCATTAACAAGCCATATATCGCTATCTTAATGTTAAGAAAGACTTCGCCTTACACAACAATAACCCAGACACTATTTCACCTGTTTACATATAATACTCCGTTCTCATTATACCTATAATCAAATATGGGAACTAATTATCAAGCGTTTGGAATAATCAATCAGGGTGTTTGGATTTGGGCTATGGTGAGCATTGATGTGGTGGCTCCACAATCAATATAGTTAAGTTACTATGCTTCAGACATCCAACGTTGGTACAACAATAATTTACCCAACACTTAGCTAACGACAACATTCGATTACAGTGATATGAAGCTTTTCCCAGGTACGATGGCCTATACTAATAATGGAAACTATTGCACTCTCAACGGCTACCTGCGATATCTGTTCATGTATTACGGAATTACTGCAAATCAGTTTATAAAAGACTTCCGCACTTTGAGATTATTGCAGCGCACTCCCGACACCCCATTTATCTAATACTCTATGACAACTGATGTGCAATAAGCTCCTAACGAGATAACAACAAACCCACTATTTACCATCACTAAGGGAACAGGTACAGCTGTGGAAGTGCTATCTGACCCATAGACTCATTGGTACAATGGCATGGTCTTTTTGGCTCAGAATTTAGCTAGAATCGATTCTCAAATGGTCACCAATGCTTAGTAGATTTAAGATTACGTTATCAGATTTTGGATTAGTAAAAAGCTGGCTGATGTGAGATTCATATCTTTTTCGCGCAAGAAAGCTGATACCACACCAGTCATCGTGTTGCAACACATCCCTAGGATAGCCAATAATGAATATTCTCTATAAATTTGCATTTTTGAGATCTGCTATATCCACCCAACAGTTATGAAGGCTCTTTAATGGAATTTTGTGGCACTATCTATCTTTGTTCAGTAATCATTAGAGGTTGAGTTCGAAGCATTTGTTAATCAATATCCTTTAATTAAGGAAGTGTATATTGGTATAGCTAATTCTATGACAACCAACACAGATGTATTTTATCTTGGAGATGCAACAAATCAAAATACTGTGGACCCATTCAATATCAAGGACTTTGCCATTGACTTGGGAGGAGCTATCAATAACTACTAGTATGCAGGATACGCCTTCTCATCTCCCATGCCAAAATGCCTGTTGAAGGAGATGAAAAATTATACAAATACTGTTTCTTTATCAAACGGAACCTGTATTATGTGTGAATGGGGTTATTATTTGAACACAGATGGTATGTGTGTATAAGGAAATAGATATTGTGATTTGGTGTGGGGTAACTGTGCTCCTGAATGCTCTGCGAGCAAATTCTCTGACAACACTGTATTCCAGTGCGTTGTAAATTGTTAAACCGAAGGTTACTTCCGTGACAGTCTTACAAAGCGTTGCACCAACGTTTGCTCTGGTGTCTAGTTCAAGAGTAATGATACTGGCAATTGTGAAGCAGCCTGTCCCAACGGCAAGCTGGCTGACCCAGTATCGGGGTACTGCGTGGTGCAATGCCCAGCAGGCTCTTATGGGCTTGTCGCACAAGGCAAGTGCTATGCCAATTGCCCTCTAGGAATTTTTGAAGAAGAGACACAACGACTTTGTGTGTGCCTTTGCCCATAAGGACAGTTCGGCGAGTCTGGTTCAAATAAATGTGTAAACTCCTGTCCTAACGGTAAATACGCTATGGTGTCCACGAGAATGTGTCAGACTACTTGCGATAATTTTTATATGGACAACACAACAAACTACTGTGTGTAAACTTGTCCGAACTACAATGCAACAGTTAGCTACTTTGGTGATACCATTGACCACTACTGCAAGCTTTCTTGTCCTTTGCCAAACCTGACTGATGTGAACACACGCCTTTGTACCGGTCTATGTACCAAAGGCACATATGCTGATTTATCCTCATATAATTGCACGGAGGTCTGCCCTTATGGATACTACCCAGATGACATTACACGAACATGTTCCAACAAATGCTACAGCGGATAATTCTGGTTAGCTTCTGTTTATCAATGCGTTCTGTACTGTCCAGTGCCATTCTTCGGCAACCGAGTTATAAACCAATGTGCAACAGACTGTAAGTCAGAGAAGGGTCTTTACGAGGATCCTTCAAAACGTGAATGTGTGACACGTTGCCCTGTTGGTACTTTTGCTGATTCACAGGTACAGAAATGCAGTACGACTTGCTCGAACAACCAGTATATGGATAACACCACCCTTTCTTGTGTTACAAAGTGCCCTGATAAGTACTTCGGTGACCCAGCATCTCTAACTTGTGGGACTGTCTGTTATGGGGAGCTTTACGCTGACCCGACAACCAGCATGTGCATGGAGGACTGCCCAGTAAAGTACAGGAAGTCAGCAGCTGGCAACCTTTGCTTGGGTGACTGTGAACCAGGATACTTCTACGACTCTGTTGCTGATGAATGCATAGATACTTGTCCTTAAGGAACATATGGTGACTTGGATACTATGTAATGCAGAAAGTATGATTATTCGTGCGTGACTCAGTACTGTCTAAACTCGAAGACTCATTTATGTTAAAAAATGACTGAAACCAGCACATACGTAGCAAGGCAAGAGGGTACATACACTTGTGCCAGAATCAATCAACAATAAGGTGTTGACCAATGCTTGGACACTCCTGATTATTGTATCTATGATGGACAACTGCCTTCTCAGTGCATAATCTTGTTAAACAATACTCGCACGTAGGGTCCTCTTACTGTAGGTTCAGACATCTGTGATTGTCCTGAATACTAGTGTATGGAAAGGAATTATACAACGTTAAATTATATGTGTGTCAACATCACAAATGATCAACGTTACCCCTATCGTGTTGGCCGTGAGATTAAGACAAAACTTTGCATCGGTAAGGATGATGGCGGTCTGGGCTACGGTGCCTAATTTTGCGCTGAAAAGTTCTGTATCGACCCTGTTTCTAAGGTTTGCACTCGCTACAATTCATCCAGCACCAAACGTTTCTTTGGCAGGGACACAGCTACTTAATAATGCATAACCTCAAATGACCCCTTACACAATGCCACTGACTGTGCAGCAGGAAAATATTGTCTGGACAAGTCAGTGTCTGATCATCTCCAATGCATTTTTGTGGATAATATGATGCCCGAATTAGAGACTACGGAAACTACTTTCTCTTAATTCTGCAGCGTACCAGCTACATAGTGCTTAGCCCCCTTAGATGCCATTAACTTCACTATAGTCAGCATTATCGATGATCGGGCAGACCCTACAAGGAAAGGTCGCGAAATTACTTCTATGCGTTGTCTGGACATCGACGTTTCAGGTACTTATGGTGCAGATCTATGTGCATATTAGCTCTGTGTGGACTGGACCAATGGTGGTGCTTGTAAGCCGCTTGATACAGGCATCCGACAAGGTAGAAACAAAAAGACACACAAATGTGTGGTTCTAAATGAGGCTGTAGGTGTGGACATGTGCACAAACAACTCAACTTATTGTATTGATACCTAGTCTGACCCTTCAAGATGCTCTGATCTTACATCTGAATACACGTGCTACATTGGTCGTGAGGCTGAAACTTAAGTGTGCATTTTTGAGTCAACGGAGGGTCCCAACAAAAAAGGTGCCGATTATTGTAAGACAGGCTATTGTATCTACAATTAAGAAGGAAAAAAGACCTGCGAAACTCTCCAGGATAAAGATGGTATGCGAGGAAAGAACACATCCACACATTGCACTGATTCAAATGTACCCAACATGTTAGAGTGTGCTAACCGATTCTGCATTGATTTGATAGATGGCTCCTGTCAACGTTTTTCCCGTACTCGCTAAGGCAAAGACTCTATTACACAATTATGCATTGCTGGGGGAGGTGCCTACGAAATTGAGGAGTGCGCAGAGGACTTCTGCAGAGTTAAGATAGGCGATTTATTCTACTGCAAGGAACTGACTGATGACTTGTACACAAGTAAAGAGAACAATACTCATAATTGTATGGAATCAGGTTAGACCACACAGTAAGGTATCTTGTAATGCTCCCCCTCCTACTGCATATTCGAGATATAACCGGGAGTTTTCACATGTTCCATGCAACAGACATTTACTGGCGGCGTGTTTACGAAACAGGAAATGAAGCCTGGTGCTAATTATAAGCGTTTACAGGCCTGCAAGGCTATAGATATCTCTGACTTCACTTTCGACGCCATCAACATGACTGGTGCAGCTATATTCGAGATCTACAACTCCCCTTCAGTGGTTATCAAGAACATTACCATAGCCAATACAAATATGAAAAACTTTTCCAAGATCATCAACATAGTTAATTCTCAGAGTGTGCGCTTGGAGGGAGAAATCAAGCTCGTTAACGTAACCATTTCAGAGCGTTCCACCTTTATTTATGTTGAAAATTCCATCATTGAATCACTTGGCACATAAATCTTTGAAAACGTCAACATCACGCAAAACTCCAAGTTAATTGATCTTCGTGATGTCAACAACATGACTATAGACCAGATCTCACTTACAAAAACAACCATAAATCGAGCCACTGTTTTTAACCTGGAATGCATCGCTGGTTAAATTACCATCGGAAATCAGTAGCTTATCTCTTCATCTATGTCTGACCAGTCATCCTTCCTCAAACTGACAGGATGCAACGAAGAGGATGCCAATTATGGGTTGCACTCAGATATCAAACTGTCTGACATGGAGTTCACTAATACATCCATAAGCTCATCCGTTGTGATGGATGTCACTGGGTTCCAGAATCTTAGTCTGTCTGATATACTTCTTACCAACATAGCCTTTTCTAACTCTAAATTGCTTTTCGCCTAGAACGGTCAGAATGTTACCACTGCCCGCATCAATATGACCAACGTGAGCAGCAGCTACTCTGCCCGCAAGTAACAATTCCCTCTTTACGATATCTATGGTGTAACGATCGTGAATGTGTAGACACTAACTTTGAACAATGCTTTATTCAATACTTATGCAATGGCTATGAGCGTTGAAGCGGTGGTTAATGTAGTATTCGACTAAATCTAAACGACCAATCTTGGCGTGGGTGTGATGGGGGCCTTCAAGTTCAACTTAGTGGATAGCCTTAAGATCTTGACTCTTCAGAACCTTGGGATTATTAATACCAATAGTTCGGGTGTCAACGCTTTTATAATCCAAAGTTGTGGATAGGTGCTTTTGGACAACATCGATCTACAAGACACCTCGGCAATAGCATCCATTTATGACTTCCGAGACACCACATACGTGCGATTTCGACTGCTAAACTACCGTCAATCACCTGGATTTGTGCCAGCTATTCCAGGATACCGTGTTATGGCAACAACTACCCCAGACTTCTCTAGCCAGCAGATTCCACTGGTTAGCTTTATGAACACCCTAGACGTAGATGTGATTGGTGGGATTGTGTTGGATCTCTCAAATTCACCATACCAAGGTGTCCTAATTTAGAATTGTCGAAACCTGTGGTTCTAGAATATTTAGATCACAGACCAAACTTATCTAAGTAAACATCCGATCTTTCAACTAAAAGAAATCAAAGAAAGCATCGTGATTCGAGATGTCACACTATAAAACCTAAAACTGATGAACGGTGCTCAGTTCTTGAATATCCTTAGCAGTAACCAGACCTTCCTTACAAACTTCTTTGCTGATAGCATAACTTTGCAAAATTATCTTATCCAATTAGACCGCATCGCTAGACTGGAAGTTAACATGTTCAACATGTCCAACTTTGACACGACATATATGACTTATAATGATGTGTACATCATTAGTGCTGAGGCAGCTTCCGAATAAGTTTATAACACGCTCAATTATACTAACGGATAGTTCGTTGGGCTGATCCGTACCCAAAATTTGCTAAATATGGTGGACTAGTCAATCTCTGATGAGTTTGATTCTTACTACAACTATAAATTTAAATGGGGAATTAATAGTGTCACACTTGCTAATATATTTGTAGATAAGCTTGTACTTAGAATTGGTTCCGCTCTCAATCTGTAGTCCAACGAAGTTTACCTCAGTTCCAGTTCCTTCCACAGAGTCCTATGTGCCTCCTGCAATGGTTCTGCTGTGTCAATTCACGATTCCCAGTTTGTACTAAAAGGAATTGAGTTTAATGAAAACCAAGCGTAGTCTGGCGGAGCATTCTTTGCACGGGATTGCCTCATTCGAGCAGAAATCAACAACTGTGCTTTCCTGGACAACCAAGCAATCTTATCTGGTGGGGCCATCTTCACTGATATGGTTAAGTTTGAAATTGCTAACAACACCATCTCTAACAACACTGCACTAATTGGAGGTGGTATTCGTTTTCTTGGCATCTTACCTAACTCTTTTCAAACTGCAGTAAACAGTACTCTTCGATTTCTGCAGTTCAGACCAGAGTTCAATAACTCTATATCTTTAAACAAGGCACTGATCTATGGCGACAACGTAGCTTCCTACATCGGAGGTATTTAGTTCAATACCTCGACTGGCTACGTGTAGAATGAGTTAAACGTAACTAACATACGTTCAGGGGATACACTCTCAAACTACTTCAATGTTACCATTCTCGACTCCTTTGGAGAAGTAGTTAAGATCTTCCGTGAAAATTATGATACCCTTCTTTACCTCACCCTTAATAACGATCCACCCTCTCTCCTAGTTAACGAGTTTTGGTTTACCAGCCTACAAATCTTCTTTGACGATCGCATGATTAAGCTTGAGGGTGATCTTTAGAAAGATTTCTAAGTCAACTATGACTACGACTCACTACAGTTCAAGTTTAACAAGATCAAATTCGTTGGCATGCCCAACGAGTGGCGCTAATTCTTTATCGCTGACCCCATGGTCATGCAACCAGATATAGTTACTGGAATTTATTCCTGGCAATCAGTCTCTCTCAAGGTCAACGTCTTCTTCCGTGATTGTATAGTTGGCGAAATATTCTAAAAGGCCTTTGATTTTTACGTGTGCTATCCTTGCCAAGAGGGACAATATTCCCTCGTTAAGCCCATTAAAGGAGACCTTACATAAATCTGCAATGAATGCCCATATCGCAAGGCTTCTTCCTGTTTCCAGTCCACCATCATCCTTAGACCAGGATATTGGCGTAAGCACAATATGACTGACGTCATCACTAATTGCGTCAACAGGGAAGAGAATTGTATTGGTGGAAGCGGCCCTCAAGAGACGTTATGCTACTAAGGCCATGTGGGAGCTCTCTGTGAAGAGTGTGATATCGAAACCAGGGTTTGGAAAGAAAAATATTCGCGCTCTGGGACATACAAATGCGCAACTTGCAACGACATGACTTACAACAACATATTGCTGGCGCTACAAACGATCTGGACCTTTGTGTCTTTGATTATCTCTATTAACATTGACATGCGTACTAGCAATGCTATTGAAGCAAACAGCAAGAGAGTGTTTGTGACAGCTGAATAGCTTAAAAGCGATCGTTCTACCGGTGCTATGATTATAACTGGAAATGGTTCCAGTACTAATAATGTCGGACCATAGAAGGTAGATGCAGTATCTCCATTGTTAAAGATTCTGATTAACTATCTCTAAATTGTAGGCTCCGTAGCTAGACTTGATATAACAATCCCATATGGTCTCATGACTATACCTGACCAGATAGGCAAGCCCATTCAGCAAGCAATGTACTCGACAGACTGCGGATTCGTTGGCAACACAGGCGGCATCCCTTTGATTTACTTCCGTGTGCTCCTATCCCTCGGCCTTGGATTTAGCTACTAGATATTATTCGCACTCGGTTATGTGTTATACTGCCTCATTTTCGGTAAAAAGATCAATTGCTACATCTTCATGACCTCATTCATGTTTTTCGTTCTATTCCTGCAACCGGAAGTGGTTTCTCAGATGCTCTCAATCGTTAGCTGCCGAACCATTGGGGAGACTTCTTATGTGCTTGGAAATGTTACTTTGGAGTGCTGGACAGAGTAGTTCCTATCTTATGCAGTCGGCTTTGTGCTACCCTTTATTCTATTGTGGGTTGTAGCCTTCCCCATGTTTATCTTGCTAGGGTTACGTGCCAACTCAGATAAACTCAACACTACGCAGGTGAAGCTCAAGTATGGTTTCATGTACCGAGAGTACAAGATAGAGTACTATTATTGGGAATTCATCAAAATGTATATGAAACTCCTTATAATGCTCATCCTGAATCAATATGCAATGGAGATCCGAGTTAAGGGTACACTCATCTGCTGGGTCATCTGCTTCTATGCAGTCATGCAATACAATCTAAGACCCTACATGGTGGCGGTAGTGGGGGACATGGACACCTTTAGCACAGTTGTATGTGCTATGTCCATGTTCTGTGGTGTGTTTATATACCGCAACGAGTTCAACCACTGGATAGGAATAGCCTTATTCTTGCTAGCAGTCATTAACATCATCTGCTTATTACGCATCCTTTTTGCCATTGTTGCTGAGTATAACTATAAATTCGACCTCTGGCTAGACAAGTACAAGCGCTCAATTCATTCTTGCTATCCTTTCACCAAAGAGTACATCCTTCTCAGTCGCCATTACCGCAACCAGTGTTTCTGGCAGAAACTCAAAGTTGGCCTGCTAAATGAACTTCGTAAGGACCGTAAACGCGAGTATCGTAAAGCAATCATTGCCCTCTCTGACCCCTCTAAAAATCCTTGGGACTCACCTAGTCCACGAAAGAGCAAACAAAATGGAGCAGAAACAAATGGCAAGCACCTCACAGTCAAGATCAACGCCTCCCCCAAACTCAAACAGAGAGAAAGCACCATGAAATATAACAACAAGTCCGAAACCGGTCGCAGTGATCGCAATCTACTCATCGAGGATGTTTAAGATAAGCAAATGAACCAGGATTTCGAATAATCGCCTAAACGGTTTAACGAAAATGATGCCTTCCGATTCAACGATGCTCTCACACATGTCTCGGAGCACTCCCCCACAATCAGAAAAAATAGCAACAGTGCAAGCAGAGATGAACAGAGTCAGCTTTTAAATAATAACTAATCAAGTCCTGAAAAAGTCATCTACCCTCAAACTGGAGATCAAAAATAATTATAGAAGATAGAAGAAGCATAATAGGATGAAAACAAGTCTCCAGAAAACTCCAACTTCAAAAGAAAGAGAACTAGGAACTTGACCAAAAATGAATGAGAAATAGACGAGTTTGATCCGCCAGAATTATTCACATTAAAATCGCTACATAATTTAATAATAATTATTTGTTAGAACATTGGTTTTTAATAAAAAGCCATTTTTTTTATTAAACAGTCTACAATTTTTTATTTTAATAATGACGCAC
>Ga0272412_1000577_pt1 | contig 11331 bp, 10 predicted proteins | sample WWTPWeurt_MetaT_FD_193540 | JGI IMG/M metagenome (GOLD analysis project Ga0272412, IMG submission 193540) | Metatranscriptome of activated sludge microbial communities from WWTP in Nijmegen, Gelderland, Netherland - WWTP Weurt (Metagenome... | ecosystem: Engineered > WWTP > Aerobic digester >...
CTGTCCAGTTGGTAAATACTTGCGACACACGGAGTCACCGCACTGCTTAAAGCAGGACCTGATACCTTCGCTATATTACTCATACGCTTGGCAGGGGCATACTCCGGTACGCCGCCCTCATCATGCGCATGCATGTGCGCCAACACTTCATTTGAAGATTCGAACCCAAACCCTGGCAGATTCAGAATATTTGCAAGAGCACGAATCACTTTCCATGCTGGCCTAGCCTCACCTAGAGGCTTGACCACTGCATAAAAACTCTGTAAACGCCCTTCAGCATTGACAAACGTACCAGGCGTCTCGGTAAATGGAGCGATAGGCAACAGCACATCGCTGAACGCCATATTCGCTTTGAAAGGACTCAACGTCACAACCATGTCGCACCGATTGAGGGCCTCAATCGAAGCAACACCAGCCTGCGAATCGAACTCAGGCTCGGTATTCAACAGCACAGCCGCCTTTAGAACGCCAGACAACATTTGTCCAGCATTCAAGCCTCCACCGCCCGGCATAGCATTTGCCAGCTGAGCTCCCACGGTATTTGCCGCTTCGGTTAGATAGCCAACAACCGCACCTGTCTGCGCTGCAATCCAGTTCGACAAAAACAACAAGTGAGATGCGTTCGGATGGTGCGCCGCTGCATTGCCCAATAAAACCGCCTTACGCTCCCCACTGAGCAATGACAAAGCGATGCTTCTAGCCGCATCACCCGGTTGGCCGGTCTGTGGAGCGGAAACGCCTTTTTCAACTGCGATAGCGCTGGCAATATCCGCCAGAGCCTGAACCCAATCCTGTGAATGCGCCACCCAGCCATTTCTAACTGGCATTGCCCAGTCCGACGCAATGTCATTTACTGAATTGACAGCGCATCCCAGACGCGCCGCTTGCCGGATACGCTGCGCAAACAACGGGTGATCCTTACGCAAATTGGAGCCAACGATCAACACGCGCTGCAGTTCCGATAAAGCCGAAATTGGCATACCCAAATACCGGACCCCGTTTCGCTCCACCTCAAACTCAGCATTTCGCAAACGGTAGTCAATGTTCTCACTACCCATTCCCCGAATCAATTCACCAGCCAGGTACAGTTCTTCCAGGGTACTGTGTGGGCTGACCAATGCACCGATAGACGCTGCACCATGTGCCGACTTGACTTCTTGCAAACCGTGCGCAACATACTCCAAGGCGGTCTTCCAATCCACACTCCTCCACTCGCCGCCCTGCTTAAGCATAGGCTCTGTCAGACGGTTATCACTGTTCAGTGCTTCATACGAAAAACGATCCCTATCGGCAATCCAGCATTCATTGACGGCGTCGTTTTCAAATGGAACCACACGCATAACCCGGTTGTTCTTCACCTGAATCACCAAATTGGCTCCGGTGGAGTCATGGGGACTGACCGATTTGCGGCGTGAAAGCTCCCAGGTTCGGGCGCTATAACGGAATGGCTTGCTGGTAAGTGCTCCAACTGGACAAATATCAATCATGTTGCCGGATAGCTCGGAATCTACGGAACGACCGACAAATGTTTCGATTTCTGCATGCTCACCCCGATTTGACATGCCGAGTTCCATAGATCCAGCAATCTCTTGGCCAAACCGAACACACCGTGTGCAATGAATACAGCGGCTCATTTCCTCCATGGAAATCAACGGCCCGATGTCTTTGTGAAAAACGACCCGCTTTTCTTCCTCGTAACGAGAAGAAGTTCCGCCATAACCGACAGCTAGATCCTGAAGTTGACACTCACCGCCCTGATCGCAGATTGGACAGTCCAGCGGATGGTTTATCAACAAGAACTCCATCACCGACTTCTGCGCCTTGACCGCTTTTTCGCTCTTGGTACGAACAATCATTCCCTGCGTGACCGGCGTTGCGCACGCGGGCATCGGCTTGGGCATTTTCTCCACGTCGACCAGACACATGCGGCAACTCGCTGCAATGCTGAGCTTCTTGTGGTAACAAAAATGAGGGATATAGGTGCCTGCTTTTTCGGCAGCGTGCATGATCGTGCTGCCTTCAACAATGTCCACCTTCTTGCCGTCGAGTTCAATTTCAATCATCTTGGGACTCGCTCAAACGTAAGCAGGGACCATGCAGGTCTTATGCTCAACGTGGTACTCAAATTCATGCCGGAAATGTTTGATCATGGCCCGCACTGGCATTGCAGCTGCATCGCCCAAGGCACATATGGTCCGCCCCTGGATGTCTTCCGCAACGCTATCCATCAGGTCCATATCAGCCGCTCGCCCGTGCCCATTTTCAATCCGGTCAACAACACGCCATAGCCAGCCTGTTCCTTCGCGACACGGTGTGCACTGGCCACAAGACTCATGCATGTAGAAGTAACTCAGGCGTTGCAAACTCTTGACCATGCAACGGCTGTCATCCATGACGATCACAGCACCTGAACCCAACATGGATCCTGCCTTTGCAATGGAGTCGTAATCCATTGTGCAATCCATCATGATCGAAGCCGGTAGAACCGGTGAAGAAGATCCCCCAGGAATGACTGCCTTCAACTTTCTCCCAGATCGAACTCCGCCAGCAAGCTCCAGCAACTTGGCGAATGGCGTTCCCATTGGGACTTCAAAATTTCCAGGCAACTCTACATCGCCACTAACCGAGTAAATCTTTGTTCCGCCATTATTGGGCTTGCCGCACTCGAGGTACGCTTGTCCACCGTTGCGAATAATCCATGGCACGGCAGCAAATGTTTCGGTGTTGTTGATCGTTGTGGGTTTGCCATACAGACCAAAACTCGCTGGAAACGGTGGTTTGAAGCGCGGCTGCCCTTTTTTGCCTTCAAGCGACTCCAGCAAGGCTGTTTCTTCACCGCAAATATAAGCACCGAACCCATGCGCGGCATGCAATTGGAAGCTGAAATTGCTGCCCAAAATATTGTTGCCAAGCAGTCCTGCCGCACGCGCCTCCTGTAGTGCCTCTTCAAACCGATCGTAAGTCGAAAAAATCTCGCCATGAATATAGTTGTAGCCAACCGAGATACCCATAGCGTACGCAGCGATGATCATCCCCTCAATCACAATGTGGGGATTGAACTCCATGATGTCTCGGTCCTTGCAAGTTCCGGGTTCACCTTCATCGGAATTGCAAACCAGGTACTTTTGACCTGGAAACTGCCGGGGCATGAAACTCCACTTCAGACCCGTTGGAAAACCCGCACCACCCCGTCCACGAAGGGCAGACTCCTTGACCGTCGCAATAACCTGATCCTGACTCATCGCCACGCCGTCCACACCCAGCACTTTGCGCAAAGCCTGGTACCCACCGCGCGATTCGTAATCCTTCAAGCGCCAATTTGTGCCATTTAGGCCTGCCAGGATTTGAGGACTGATGTGCCGGTCATGAAAACAAGTCTGCACACCTGTGGAACGAAACTGGGAAAGAATATGCTGCGCCGTCATCATTTATCTCCTGCCGCACGCAAGCCATCCACCAATTGATCCAATTTATCTGGCGTCATAAAACTGCACATAGAGCGATCATTCACCAACATCACGGGAGAATCCGCACAAGCGCCCAAGCATTCACTCTGCTGCAACGTAAACAATCCATCCGGCGTGGTCTCACCCATGGAAATACCGAGCTTCGCCTCGAGGTACTTCAACGTACTAACCCCATCTCTCAATTGGCACGGCAGATTTGTGCACACATTGAGCTTGTACTTCCCAACCGGCCGCTGGTTGTACATGTTGTAGAAAGTTGTGACCTCATGAACCGCCATAGGAGCCATGCCAAGGTACTCTGCGACCTGCGCCTCACTGTCTGCACTGACATAACCCAGTTCATGCTGGACGATTGCCAGGCAAGCCATGACTGCAGACTGCTTTTGCTCAGCAGGGTATTTGGCCACTTCTTTGGCAAAGCGGGCCTTTGTTGAATCAGAGATCATCGATCAATCTCTCCAAAAACGATGTCCAGGGTACCGATGATGGAAACTGCATCGGCAATCATGTGTCCTTTGGCCATTTCATTCAAGCCTGCCAGATGAACAAATCCAGGCGCACGAATCTTCATCCGGTACGGCTTGTTGGCGCCATCACTAATCATGTAGATGCCAAACTCTCCCTTCGGATGTTCAACAGCCGCATAAGCCTGCCCTTCCGGCACCCGAAACCCCTCAGAGAAAAGCTTAAAGTGGTGGATGAGCTCTTCCATGCTGGTCTTCATAGACTCACGGGAGGGAGGAGCGACTTTATGGTTATCCGTAATTACCGGACCGGGGTGACTGCGCAGCCATGTGACGCATTGCTTGATGATTTCATTGGACTGCTTCATTTCCTCCATACGGACGAGATAGCGGTCATAAACATCACCGGCACTTCCGACAGGAATGTCAAATTCCATCTGGTCGTACACATCATAAGGTCGCTGTTTGCGCAGATCCCACGCAACACCCGATGCACGCAACATGGCACCGGTAAAGCCCATGTTCAATGCACGCTCCGGGCCGATCGCTCCGATGCCAACGCAGCGCTGCTTCCAGATGCGATTCTCCGTCAACAACGTGTGATATTCCTCCAAGCATTTGGGAAAACGCTGCGTGAAATCATCGATATAGTCAAGCAACGAGCCCTGGCGATTGCGATTCAGCTCCTCGACAGCCTTCGCATTGCGAACCTTGCTTGCAGTGTGTTGCGGCATCGTTTCTGGCAAATCACGATACACGCCGCCCGGCCTGAAATACGCTGCATGCATTCGGGCGCCACTGACAGCCTCGTACATGTCGAAGAGATCCTCTCGCTCGCGAAAGGTGTAAATCAGAATTGTCGAACTTCCACAATCATTGCCGTGCGAGCCCAGATACATCAGGTGGTTAAGTAACCGGGTAATTTCTGCATACATGACACGGATGTACTGAGCACGAATGGGCACATCAATGCCAAGCAAACGCTCAACCGCCAAGCAATAGGCATGCTCACTGCACATCATGGACACGTAATCCAGTCGGTCCATGTACGGAAGGCATTGAATGAACGTCTTGCTCTCAGCAAGCTTTTCAGTCGCCCGGTGCAAATTCCCAATATGAGGGTCGGCCCGCTGAATGACCTCGCCATCAAGCTCCAGCACCAAACGCAGAACGCCGTGCGCAGCTGGATGCTGCGGACCGAAATTGAGGGTGTAGTTTTTTATTTCAGGCATGAATCAAACCGCTTACTGCAAGCCCCCATAGTTTTCCTCTCGAATGATCCGCGGCGTAATTTCGCGATTTTCGATGGTGACCGGTTGATAAACGACCCGCCCCTGCTCAGAGTCATATCGCATTTCAACGTGCCCGGTGGTTGGAAAATCCTTCCTAAATGGATGTCCAATGAATCCGTAATCCGTCAAAATTCGACGCAAATCCTGATGTCCGTCAAACATAATCCCAAACAGATCGAAGGCCTCACGCTCATACCAACTGGCAGAAATCCAAACATCGGTGAGCGATACCACCATCGGCATGACATCGTCATCCGCAAAGACTTTGAACCGGACGCGCTGATTCAGACTGACAGACAATAATTGACTGACCACACAAAACCGCTTGCCGTCAGAGGAACCCTGCTTGTATTCGGAATAGTCGACACCACACAGGTCAATCAGTTGCTCAAACTTGCAACCGGGCGCATCGCGCAAAATCAGAGCGGCCTGATGGTAATCCGATGATGCCACCACAACCTCGACTTCACCAAACGACACGGAACTGGATTTGACGAGGGTTCCCAGCGCGGAAACGACTGCTTGTTGGATTGCCTCAGGAGCAACGGAGAATGTTGTCATAAATGCCCTTCAGACCCGCGCAATCGTTTCGGTTCGCCGAATTTTGAGCTGCAATTGAATGATGCCGTAGATCAAGGCTTCTGCAGTTGGCGGACAGCCAGGCACATAGACATCAACCGGAACAATCCGGTCGCACCCCCTGACCACCGAATAGCTGTAGTGGTAATACCCACCCCCATTCGCGCAAGAGCCCATGCTGATCACACGGCGCGGCTCAGACATCTGATCGTAGACCTTGCGAAAAGCCGGCGCCATTTTGTTTGTCAAGGTACCCGCAACAATCATCAAGTCCGACTGACGCGGACTCGCACGAAAGACCTCCGCGCCAAACCGCGCAAGATCGTAACGCGCCGTTGCAGAGTGCATCATCTCGACAGCGCAGCATGCCAAACCAAAGGTCATTGGCCACACAGAACCCGTTCTGGCCCAGTTCATCACCGAGTCGTAACTGGTGGTGACAAACCCCTCTTTTAAAACGCCTTCAATCATTCGCTACTCCCAGTCCAGGGCACCCTTGCGCCACATGTACACAAAGCCAATGGTTAGCACACCCACGAACTCAACACCAATCAAGAATCCGAACATGCCAAGCTCTTTGAGTGCTACAGCCCACGGAAACAAGAAAGCCGTCTCAAGGTCGAAAAGAATGAACAAAATCGCAATCAGATAGTAGCGAACGTCAAACTTCATTCGCGCATCTTCAAATGCCTCAAAACCACATTCGTACGGGGAGTTTTTTGCTTTATCGGGCCGATTTGGACCCAATATGTAGCCAATGACTTGCGGCGCAACGCCGATACCAATTCCAACCAAGATGAACAAAAGTGCGGGAAGATATTGTTCGAGGTTCATCTTGCGATTCTCACCATCATTGCAGGCATCCCCAAACCATGGGTACGCCAAATTCCATTTGGTGCCGTCGGCGAGACTCGAACTCGCACAGCTCTCGCCACTACCCCCTCAAGATAGCGTGTCTACCAATTTCACCACGACGGCGGCTCTTTTTGTCTGAGTTGCGTGAGGCATCCAGAGGATTATTGCTTTTCAGACAAGCCTAGAGTTTACCCTGAATTTGCACCGGTTCTCGGACGTCAGGGGCATTTAAAGTGGTGATTATTTTGCCGGAATCTGACCAACGCCGGATGCTGGCAAGACCGGCGCTGAAGCAGCAACAGATTCAGAGACAGCAGGCGCCATAACCGAGGCACCCTCCAGAACGCTTCCCGAAGTTGCAGGGCGTAAATTGCCGAAGTAAGCCAGCGCCAAAGTACACACAAAGAACACAGTGGCCAACACCGCGGTTGTACGTGACAAAAAGTTGGCGCTTCCACTGGCACCAAATAGACTTCCTGAGCCGCCACTGCCAAAAGCTGCACCCATGTCAGCCCCCTTGCCATGCTGCACCAGAATCAATCCAATCATGGCCAACGCAGACAGCATTTGGACCGTCAAAACAATCGTCAAAACAATATTCATTCTCAACTCTCCTATCGAGGATCAACAAACAACACGCGCACAACAATCTCAATGTGCGGCTGCAATAATGGACAAAAAGTCAGGGGCTTTCAGTGCGGCTCCGCCCACCAGGCCGCCATCAATATCAGGCTGTGCCAACAGTTCAGCGGCGTTGGCTGCGTTCATGCTTCCTCCGTACAGAATGAGCATGCGGTCAGCATGCGCTGTTGCTGCACGCAACTGGGCACGCAACACGGCGTGAACTTCCTGCGCCTCCGATGGGCTGGCCGTCTTGCCAGTACCAATTGCCCAAACCGGCTCATAAGCGACAACAACTTCGCTTATGCAATGTCCGTTAGCATGAATCACGGCGGCCAGTTGACGCTTGACCACCTCTTCGGTTTTTCCGGCTTCACGCTCTGCCAGCGTTTCGCCGACACACACAATGGGGGTGATGCCAGCCGCAAGAGCGCGTTGAACCTTGACAGCCACTGCGACATCCGTTTCTCCGTGATACTGACGACGCTCGGAGTGACCCACCAGACAGTACCGCGTCGAAAAGTCACGCAGCATGCCTGCTGACACTTCGCCAGTGAATGCACCAGCCTCATGCTGGGAAACGTCCTGCGCACCGAGATCGATACCCGTGCCAACTAGCAGGTGCTGCACCTGCGAAAGGTAAGGTGCAGGTACGCACACGGCAATTTGACACTTTGCGTCCGCAATGCCTGCCACCAACAGCCCCAATAGAGATTTGTTGGCATCAAGCGAGCCATTCATTTTCCAATTTCCCGCTATCAACTGTTTTCTCATGATTTACTCCAATTCAAAACAATCTTGCCAACGTGCTGGTTGGACTCCATCAAGGCATGTGCACGGGAGGCGCCACTACCGGTGTGATGTGATGCATCCACGGCTGGAAAAACGCTATGAATAACCGGCTTGATACGCCCCTGTTCCAGTAACGGCCATACTTTTTGCAAACAGGCGCTGGCAATGCTTTCCTTAAATGCACCCGGACGCGCACGCAAGGTCGAGCCAGAAATGGTCAAGCGCCTGCGCAATACCATTCCCGCATTGATTTCACTCTGTACACCACCCTGCACGGCAATGATCACAAGTCGACCATCTTCCGCCAGGCATTGAACTTCCTTGGCGACATAGCTACCGGCCACCATGTCCAGGATGACATCAACACCGCGACCTTCCGTCAATCGCAAGGATTCAGCCTGGAAATCCTGTGTCTTGTAGTTGATTGCAAAGTCTGCACCCAGTGCCAGGCAGGCGTGGCACTTTTCTTCGCTGCCTGCCGTTGCGATAACACGCGCACCCATCGCCTTCGCCATCTGTATGGCAGTGACTCCAATGCCGCTGGAACCTCCTTGCACCAACAATGTCTCGCCTGACTTCAAACCGCCACGATCAAAAACATTGCTCCAGACCGTAAAAAAAGTCTCCGGCAGGGATGACGCCTCTACGTCGCTGAATCCAAAAGGCACTGGGAGACATTGCCCAATTGGTGCGACGCAGTACTCGGCATAGCCACCACCAGCCACCAGCGCACAAATACGACTTCCCACCGCCAGACCAGCCTTTGACATGGCCAGTTCATCTCCGCCGACAACCATACCTGCCACTTCAAGACCAGGAATGTCCGACGCACCCGCTGGTGGCGGGTACATCCCGCTGCGTTGCAATACATCGGGTCGATTGATGCCGCTGGCCCCCACGCGAATCAGCACCTCGCCAACTCCAGCAACGGGTACAGGGCGCTCGCCCCGGCGCAAAACGTCTGGACCACCAAATGATGCGATTTCGATTACGTTCATAGCGTTTTCAGCCAGTAGCCCTTGTAGCAACTACACAGATAGCTACTTTATTGATAGCAAACAGATATCAACCCTGATCTGACGACTGAGTAGGACGCTCCAGCAGTGCCTTCATGGACAGCTTGATACGACCTTTTTCGTCCGTCTCCATGACCTTGACCTTGATGATCTGTCCTTCGGTCAGGTAATCCGTAACTTTCTCGACGCGCTCGTGGGCGATCTGGCTGATGTGCAACAGCCCATCCTTGCCAGGCAACAGATTCACCAAGGCACCAAAATCCAGAATCTTGGTAATAGGACCTTCGTAAACCTTGCCAATTTCAACTTCGGCAGTGATCTGCTCGATGCGACGCCGTGCCTCGTCCGCCTTGGCACCATCGGTTGCAGCGATGGTAATCGTGCCATCTTCCTCGATGTTGATCTGGCAGCCAGTCTCTTCTGTCAGTGCACGGATCACAGCGCCACCCTTGCCGATCACATCGCGAATCTTCTCCGGGTTGATCTTGAACGTGTAGAGCTTAGGTGCGAAGTTGGACACTTCCGTCTTGGCCTCGCCCATTGCATCCTGCATCTTGCCAAGAATGTGCATCCGAGCTTCCTTGGCCTGAGCCAATGCCACTTGCATGATTTCCTTGGTAATGCCCTGAATCTTGATGTCCATCTGCAGCGCAGTAATACCGTTGGTGGTACCAGCGACCTTGAAGTCCATGTCACCCAGGTGGTCCTCATCACCCAGAATGTCGGTCAACACAGCGAAACGGTTGTCTTCCTTGATCAGACCCATCGCGATGCCTGCGACGTGCGCCTTCAGTGGCACGCCCGCATCCATCAAGGACAGGCAGCCGCCACAAACCGACGCCATGGACGACGAGCCATTGGACTCGGTGATCTCCGATACGACACGCATGGTGTAAGGAAAATCTTCCTTGTTCGGCAACACGGCGACCAATGCGCGTTTGGCCAAGCGACCGTGGCCAATTTCGCGACGTTTTGGTGTACCCACGCGCCCGGTTTCACCCGTCGCAAATGGAGGCATGTTGTAGTGCAACATGAAGCGGTCTTCGTAATCACCGCTCAACGCGTCAATACGCTGTGCATCGCGCTCTGTGCCAAGCGTCGTAACGACCAAAGCCTGGGTTTCTCCGCGGGTGAACAGGGCAGAACCGTGGGTACGGGGCAGCACGCTGTTGCGAATTTCAATAGCGCGCACGGTGCGCGTGTCACGACCATCAATACGAGGCTCACCAGCCAGGATCTGGCCACGAACGATCTTTGCCTCGATTTCGAACAGCAAACCTTCGATGGCGACGGAATCGAACGCGGCGCCATCTGCCTTCAAGGCAGCCATGACTTCGGAATAGGCAGTGCGGCACGCTTGTGTACGGGCTTGCTTGTTGCGGATTTGATAAGCGGCCTCAAGCTTGGCTTTGGCCAGCCCATCGATCTTGGCGATCAGCGCTTCGTCCTTGGCAGCGGGCTTCCAGTCCCAGACAGGCTTCCCGGCATCACGCACCAGTTCGTGGATGGCGTTGATCGCGATGTTGCCCTGCTCGTGGCCATAAACCACGGCACCCAGCATGATCTCTTCGGACAATTGCTGTGCCTCGGACTCGACCATCAAAACAGCCGTTTCCGTACCTGCAACCACCAGATCCAGAATCGAGTCTTTGCGCGCAGTCTGTCCCGGGTTCAGCACATATTCCCCGTTGACATAACCCACACGTGCCGCGCCTATCGGGCCATTGAACGGTACGCCACTGATGGACAGCGCAGCACTGACAGCGATCAGGGAAGCAATATCAGCGTCTACTTCGGGGTTCAACGAAACAGTGTGCACCACCACGTGCACTTCGTTGAAGAAGCCTTCAGGAAACAGCGGACGAATAGGACGGTCGATCAGACGGCTGGTCAGGGTCTCGAATTCGCTTGGGCGACCTTCGCGCTTGAAGAAACTGCCAGGGATTTTGCCTGCCGCGTAGGCTTTTTCCAGGTAGTCAACGGTCAGGGGGAAGAAGTCCTGGCCGGCTTTGCCTTCGGTCTTGGCAACCACGGTCGCCAGCACGACGGTGCCATCCATGTCCAGCAGAACGGCGCCAGTGGACTGGCGCGCGATCTCGCCGGTTTCCATCGTGACGGTGTGTTGACCCCATTGGAAGGTCTTGGTAACTTTGTTGAAAATGCTCATTGTTTTATCTCCTGATAGTGCGGGAATCCGCTGGCAGGTAAAGGCCACCTGCCAAGCCCGGAGGCAACAACTCAGAAC
>Ga0272412_1000578_pt1 | contig 11329 bp, 9 predicted proteins | sample WWTPWeurt_MetaT_FD_193540 | JGI IMG/M metagenome (GOLD analysis project Ga0272412, IMG submission 193540) | Metatranscriptome of activated sludge microbial communities from WWTP in Nijmegen, Gelderland, Netherland - WWTP Weurt (Metagenome... | ecosystem: Engineered > WWTP > Aerobic digester >...
CGAACAGCCACTTTGCAGGAGTCGTCCCGAACAAAGAGAGAAGCAAGGCCTCGGCGGGTAGCCAGATCAGATACAACACGACACTGGCGATGATTGGATTTTCAATTGCCTTTGCGAAGTCCGCCGCCTGCTCTGGCATCGTCGCGCTGAAAGCAAATATCAAGAGAAGGAACAGTGCGAATCCCGCAGTGCAGATGTCAACCGTGCGCGCAAACAACCGCCTCCACGGGTGATGCTGCCCTCCAAGAAAGGTCTTGCTTTGATCGACGGGCGAGGTTGATTGTTGGGCGTAGCCGCTGGTGGCAGGCGACGGGGCGTTGGGGTCTTCGTAGGCCATTGGCTGTTCCTGTTCTTCTTATCGAATCACGATGCTGCTCTTCAATCGGTTGTGCGCCGCCGTTGCCTGCGGATCGCCCTCAATGTACGAAAGCGTGATCAGGGCTTTCACAGCGCCCAGCGGCACATGGTATTGAGTCACCCGCATCGTCTCTGCCGAGTTGGCCGACGATGTGCGTCCGTAGCGAATGATCAGGGCGGTCTGGCCTCCAATTGGTTCGACGGCAAAGCTCGGGCGTCCAACTTCCTTCATGCCGTACTTCGCCATGCCCGCCCACATCGTTGGGGACTCCTCGCGCCACACGTCCGCCAAGTCCTTGAGCACCTGCTGCTTGTTGGCCAGAACCTCCTGCCGGACATCCGCTTGAGTAAGCGGCGGCTCCATCGGGATGAACGACACCCGGACAAAGACCCGCGATGGTGCTGGATAGGACTGCGCCGAAAGCGATGCCACATGCTCAGTGGCAACCCCGGTGACCTTCTCCGCAAACTCCTTGACGCGCCTGCGCTGTTCCGCATCGCTGATCGTCCAGTCGCTCGGAACCTCAAGCTGGACTCGGCCTTTGACGTTGAGCTTGGTGTAACCGGCCGACTGCGCGGCAACCGACAAGGCGACCGAAGCCAACAAGCAGAAGCACAGGGCGGAGAATATTGTTCTTACTTTGTTCATCATCAGTTCTCGGTGAGGAGGCTGTTCAGCAGCTCCTGCTGGACAGCTTGCAACTGACCACGGCTCTGCGGCGAGCCGGTACCTTCGTAAACATTGATCGAGAGCGGGAGGGAGTTCAGGAGCGTGATCCCGCTGATCCCCGTGACCGGTCGGCTGGTTTCCCCAACGCTCATGTTCATCCGCATGGAAAAATAGACCGCGTTCCCGTCCCGCCCAATCGGCTCAAACTTCATATCAGACAGGCTGATGTCGCTGTTCTCGAACGACGCTTTCAACCGTCGATTGAGTTCGGCTGCGTTCACCCGCGGACTCGACTTGGAAAGACTGGAAAGGAATGCCTCTCGTGGCATTTCGATTCGCTGGAAATTCCCCTTCGGGCCGATGAGCTGGATCTGCAGCCAGTGATCCAGCATTTCCCTCCGGCCCTCGCGGTAGTCCTCCAGCTCGGTACAGCGGACTGCCGCATGCACGAGGCGGGAACCTTCTCCGAGGGAGCGTCGTGCCAAGTCCATCAGATCCACTTCGCGCGCCGATTTTCCTGGCGTGCAGTAGCCACTCGGATTTGAGAACACGATCTGCTGGCCGAGCACGTTCACGGATTCCGTGGCTGCGTTCCGGTGGCTGAATGCCTCCGGAGCAGGCTGCTGTCTCGGTGTGACTGGCACAGCAGTCGGCGGTGGATAGGCGGCGACAGCCGTGGTGGGTGCTTGCGCAACCGGAGCCATCGTCGAAGGGGTGGACTCGTTCTTGGTCGCGTTGACGAAGATGATGAGCAGAAGCCCGATTCCCAACCCGATGCCGACCATCCACTTGCCGGTGGTCACATCGGAAGAAGTGTCGCCCTTTCCCGTTGGCGGCTGAGGCGTGGCGGAAGCAGCCGGGCTTGCCTCGGCCCGCACGGGAGGAGGCTCTGGAGGTGGTGGGGCGCTCGGCGGCGGGGCGACTTCCGGAACAGGTTTGCTGGCAGGACGATCCTCTTCTACATCCGAGACGAGTGTCGAGAGGCCCGAGAAGCCCGTGGCGTTTCCTTTTTGTTTGTCGTCAGCAGCAGCCACGGCTCCTCATCTCCATCTCATAGCCGCAGCTTGGTGTAGACGCCTTCGACCATGCAGTCGTCGCCATCCTCAAACCGCAGCCTTCCGAAACCGGAAGGCGAAATCGTCAGGTATGCCTCCTCGCCGAGCGCGAGGGACAGGCAACTCGATGTCTTGATGTACGAGTTCGTCCCGAATACCTCATACCAGTCATCGTCCTCGTGACTGACCGTCACCACGTATTTCCCTGGCTCCTGCTTCGACAGGCCAAAGACCGCCTTCACATCGCACTTGTCCTTGCTGTCGAAGAAGATGACCTCGCCGCCATAGCCTGACGTCTTGAGGATGGCCTCCTCGGAGTAGGCGTAGACATAGCAGTAGCGCGTCTGGATGATGATGTCCTTGCCATCGATCTTGTAGACGTTGCTGCCCTTGCGGGTCAGGTTCACCTCGTAGTTCTCGGCCAGAGCAGGCGCTGCCTGAAGGCTCATCAATGTGGCGAGCGTCGCCAGAAGTGACTTCTTCATCGGCACCACCTATTGGGATTGGATGCTCGACAAGCGGCTCTTCACGAGGTCGAGCTTGGCCTTGTGGGCCAACGGCCTGTTGAAGACACGGTTCTGGATTTGGTCCGACACCTTGCTGATGGCGATGTACGCCATGCTCAGGCCCGACTCGCGCTCGGACGCCTTCTTCTCGATGAAGTCGTAAGGGAAGTTCTCGCAGAACTTGTGGAAGCCGGAGAACTGGGCGACTTCCTTCGTGAACCGGAAGCCGTCCGGGCTGAGGCGCGAGCGCCGGGGATGGTAGAGGTCGACGAACAGGATGAACCACTCGGCTCCGTTGAACGACACGGCCTCGAACACGTCCACCGTGCCGATGGCTCCGAGGCGGTGGAAGAGGATGCGCTGGCCGGACTGGGTTTCGAGTCTGGACAGATACGCCAGTTGGCCGATTGGCCCGTTGACGGGGATGGGATTGGTTTCGGTGAAGCCGAACGGGCCGGTGCCGTTCGGGTCTCTGTCGTAGGCCGGAGCGGACTCCAGCATCGCCTTCATTGCCGGATGCACGAGTTCCAGTTGAAACGTCTCGTCATCGAGGATGCGGTGGATGTGGCCCAACGCCTCGCGCAGCGCCTTGTCCTCCTTGTTTCCTCCGAATAGGTTGGAAAGAAATCCCATATCGCTGCTCCGATGAATTCTTGGACTAAATCACTGCAACAAATCGCTCAAACGGCGCATTCCCGGCTTCTTGAAGGCCATGCGAATTGCTTGCTCCAGAATGTGGGTGTTCGCCCCGTGGATGTAGGAAATACCGGCATTTACCTTCTTGTCGTCCTTGGCCCCGATGCAGAACGAGCCATCCGCGCTCCACACATGGACTTGCCCCCATGAGCAGCGCACCTTCTCGTTCGAGCCGAGGAACTTGCGTTTCACAAGCGTGATGCCGTCGTCGTGCAGGAGCGCATCGCCGAAGTGCAGGTCGCGCCCTTCTTTCAGGGCTTCGAGCATCTCGCTGAGCAGGCGCACGCAGACTGCCCGCCAGAGCTTGTCAATGAACGTGGAGTAGATGTCCTGCTTCTTCAGTTCCACGACTGCCTCGGAACTCCGGTTGCCGAACGCAATCGTGTAGGTCGTCCCCGTGGGAATGCCGTTGACGGAATGGCTAACGCCTCCCCAGCGAACCCGCGTGATCGAATCCAGTGGGAAGTCCTGACCTTTCCACGAAACGCCTTGGGGCGAGATGCTCAAGGTGTCCTTGAACATCACGCCAATCTCGGCACGGTAGGTGATTTCGCGTTCCCACTCGCCATGACGCGCTGCTGCCTGCTTGCGCTGCTGGAAGATGTCCGCGAGCGCGTCCGCGTCTTCCTCGGCTCGATCCGAGATTTCCGGCACTTCAGAGAAAAGCTCCTGAATCAACCCGGTCAGTCGCTGCGACTGGGCGAGCATGTCGTGCTTGTTGAAGAGGTCGATGGCAAGGCCGCGAATCTCATAGGCCAAGTCGCGGCTCGCTTCGTGGTCGATGCCGCGCGCCTTCGAACTGAGTTGAATGGGCTGCGCGATCTTGTCCCAATTGCGTGCAACCGCATCGAGCTTATCCACGTAGGGCTTGACGGCGGTCTCACCGGAACCGGCATGGTCTCTGGCCGCCTTGATGAGCTTGTGGACGTTCTCGGCCTCCTTTTGCAGGATGCCGTGGGTTTCCACCTCGTAGCTGTCAACGAGATCGTCGACCAGCCCAGGTGCGTGATCCTCACCACCCGACGTCACTCCATCCACCGTCTCGGTCATCACTTGAATGAGCGTCATCGGCGGCAGCCTGTCGAGCGCATCCTTGATGGCTCCACGGTAATACCGCTTGCGCTCCGCCAGTTCGGTTTCGATCTGATCGAGCGCTCGCACCTCAGGAAAATGGGAAACGGCGCGATCCTCATTGATGTCCCGCAGAACCTCCTCGGGGTTCAGATCTTCGGCGAGGTAGGCGATCTCCTGAATGAAGCCGGCAAAGTCGTCTGCATCGTGATCGCCATCCACGGCTTCGAACGCGGCAGCCAGCAGATTCAGATGGGCGAGCGTGGGCAGGCCCGATTCTTCCCGCACCGCCATCGGGTTGTTGAGCAGGCTCTCGACCAACTGAGTCGCTTTGCGCGGAGAGACGCCGGGAAGCCAAGCGATCTCAGCGCTCAAGCGGGTGCGGGGATTGGTCAGGTCGGAACGGGCCTTCTGGCAAATGTCGTGATCCAGTTCCAGGGACTTCTCTTCCGCCAACTCAACGATGCGCCTGCGGTCGTCGCGGGCCGTTGCCCCCAGGACCGCGAATGCCGATTGATGCAGCGCGGTCGTGGTGAGGCGGGGTTCCGGCTTGGTCGGCGGTGACGGCGGAACAACATGCTGCGGGGCTGCCGGAGGAACAGGCGGAGGCTGCCGTGTCGCTGCAGGTGCCGAGGGTGCCGGAGCAGGGGCTGCCGTTTGAGCACCGAGCATCGCCAGAAGCTGCGGGTCTTTCAGCGCATCAAGCGCCTGCACGATTGCTTCGCGCGGCACGGACAACTTCTTGCCGTTGCGCAACTCGTGGCTGTACTGTGCAAGTTGTTCTTTGGACGACAGGTGATCGGACAGGGCGAGCGAAACGGCGTACTCGCTGTTCGCGCGCGGAGCAGCATTACAGCTCCGGCAGGCAACCAGTGCGCCGGATTTCGCGGAACCGCATTTGAAGCAGATTGCCATGCCCATATCTTTGCTCGCTCACTCACCGTAGCCTTGCCAACTGCTGAGACAGGCATCTGTTGTATGCCGCTGGCCCATTGACATATTTGTCCGTTGAACAGGCAGACTCGATTGACCTTCTATCTGCCGTCGAAAGCCGGGACAAGTCCGGCCCGCCTCCTTGTTGATCTAGCGCGGCAAGTTGAGTATTGAGGCATCTGTTATATGCAGCGGGGCCATTTACATACTTGTCGGTCGAGCACGCGGCTTCGATAGATTGCCGCTCAGAAGTGGAGAGTCGGGAAAGATCAGGTCTCCTGCTCCCTTGTCCTGACATGGCTGCCAGTTGGCGCGATAGGCATTGGTTGTATGCTGCTGGCCCATTGACATACTTGTCCGTCGAACAAGCGGCCTCAATGGACTGCTGCTCGGCGGAAGACAAAGCATTGAGGTTGGGCCTCCGCACACCTGCCGCCAAAGCTGCCTTTTGGCGCTCCACACACGCACGATACGCGGCAGGGCCATTGACGTACTTGTCCGTTGAGCACGCCGCCTCTAACGAAGCCGATTCTGCGGATGACAACTGAACTGAAGTGCTGGCGGGACGGCTATCTACCGATGGAGTTGACGTGAGGGCGGGAGCACGCTGTAGCTGGAGCAGCAACGCTTGATCCGCCACGCCAGTAGCGGCCAAGCCTCTGTCCTGCTGGAAGGCGATGATTGCCGAACGAGTACCCCTTCCCATCAAGCCGTCAGCGGAGCCAGCTTCGTAACCGAGTTCGTTGAGCTTGCGCTGGATCGCTTGCACCGTCGCATCTGGGGCAGGACGTGCAGGCGCTGGGGCGGATAACGAGCCAGTGGAGGGGCTGCGGGCAAATCTGCTCCTGCCCTCAGTCTGAAGTTGACTCCGGTACGGCTCCACATCCCGCCGCGCACTCTCCAACGCGCCACTGCGATAGCGGAAACTGCCGCAGCGGCTGTTGTAGTCGGCCACCATCGCGTTGAACCGGTCCACATCGGAGTCGATGTAGTTATCGACCGCAGACTTCGCGCCGTCCATGCGGATGTCTTCAGCCAGGCAGTATCGAATCTGCGCCGTCGAGAAGACGAGGTCTTGCCCGACAGGTGGCTTTGATTCCTGCGGGCGCGACGGTACTTGTGGTTGCGCTGGTGGCGAATAACTCGGCGCGGTGCTTTGCGCGGGCGGGGCGTAGGCGGGAGCCGGGGACGTTGTGTTCTTGTTGGACTGGCCGATCAGCCAGAGCACGCCGATGACGGCGGCGATGCCCAACACCCACTTGCCGCCGGATGAGCCAGAGGACGGCTGCGCAGGCTCCTGATACGTTTGACGCTGACTCGGCTGTGGCTGCGGTTGAGCAGGCTGCGAAGCAGGACGCCCGGCGCTCGGCGCAGCGGCAGGAGGCTCTTTCTTGGCGGCAGGGGGCGGCGTCGTGTCCACATCGGACACGAGCGATGAAAGACCAGCGAAGCCTTTGCCTTCTCCCTTCTTCTGTTCTTCTTCTCCCGCCACAACTGCCTCCCCTTAAATGAATCCGATGCGCCGTTTGGTTTCCCCGCCCTCACGTTCCCGCGCCGGTGACGAATGCAGTGCGGCCAACAGGCTGGCCTGATCCAGCCGGTCCTTGCCGGAGCGCGCCGCCAGTCTCGCTCCTTCGCGCACCACGAACGAAACGTCGGACAGCGGTCGGCCCGCCAGCTCCTTCGCCAGCGGCTTGGAATCCACGTCCGATTCCTTCGGCAAGGAGGACAACAGCTTGTCCAGCAGCGCCTGCACTTCGACTTCGCTGGCGAAGTCCACCTTGATGACGTGATCAAACCGTCCCCGGCGCTGAATGGCCGGGTCGATCATCTCGATGCGGTTCGTCATGGCGATGATCAGCACATCGTTCTTCACCGCCTCCGGAATGCGGCGCAGGAACTCCGCCACTTCCTCGACGCGGTGATGGCCCGACCCCATCTCGCGGTCGGCAAGGAATGCTTCCATCTCGTCGATCACGAGAACGGATGGCGAGTTTTCCATCGCCTTGTCGAACACCTGCGCGACCTTCTTGCTGGTCTCGTGGATGTAGGGACTGGCCACGCTGGAGGCGTCGATCTGAAAACTCGGCCAGCCGAGAAAATCCACCAGCCGGTCGACCGCGAAGGTCTTGCCGCAGCCCGGCGGGCCGTGCAGGATCACCGCCGACGGGAATTCGATGCCCAGCGCCTTGTAGCGGTCGCGGTGCAGGATGATGTCGACGATGTGCTCGTTGAAGAAGGCCGCCAGTCCGGGACGCCCGGCCAGCTCGAACACCTTGTTCGGCTCTGGCGCGGTGCGCTTTGCTTCGATCTCTTCTTCGGCGGGTGCTGCCTCGGTCTTCTCGGACGGCTTTTCCGGCTTGCGTGCGAGCGGAATGACCTCGCTGACCTCGAAGCCCGCCGCCTGCACGACATCTTTCAAGTGGCCCGCTCCGAGCCAGCTCATGGTCTGGCGCAAGCGGCGGAAAGAGGTAACCGGAATGCTGGCACCTCCCGTGAGCCAATAGCCGAGCACGACGTCATCGCCGGTTCTGGAACTGATGCTGTAGGTGGGCAGCAGCCGGGTGATCTTCTCGATGTAGAGGGCGTCTTGTAGCGGGGAGTCCGCATCGATGTCACGCGTCGCCTTCAGCGCCAAAGCGAACGAAAGCGCCTCGGCCTTGTTGTCGGGAGACTTCGCCTCGCTGACCGGGCAAAGCGTCTGACTCGGCCCACACGAGATCGAACGAAGCTGTCGGTCGCCGAACTGAGAGGCACTGAACGTCCCTTCCTCAATCAGTCCTGCGTCCAGCCAATGCTGCGCCAGCGTGTCCAACACGACCAGCGCACGCCCGCCACCCACCGTTTCGTAGATCTGCCAATCCGTGCCCTCGAACAGCGCAGCGCGAACTTTCGCGCCGTCAGGCAGCTTGAATCCGATGGGAAGCCACGCGTCGAGGGCCATGAGGATCAACTCCGCACGATATTGGCACCGGCCATCATGTCGTCGTCGCCCACAGAGCCGATTCGGATCGAGTCGAGGTTGACGACCACTGCGCGCAACTTGTCGATGTCGTTGGCCTTCAACGCCTCGACCCCAATCGCCACCAGCTGCGCGTGCTCTCTGGCATCGGGGAAGAGGTAGACGTCCTGCGCCAGCCACTTGAAGCGTTCGATCACGAACCAGTCCTGCCTCCACAGGATCATGAAGTTGCGTCCGCGCAGATCGTCCAAATGCGACTCGAAGTCGCTGCTGTTGTTTTCAATCGCGCGCTGCGCCGTTTTCACCAAGTTGTCGAACGACGTAGCCTCAGTGGGACGGGCATGCTGGCGCACGGTCTTCTCGAAGAAATCGACCGCTCTGTCCAGTTCGAGTTGGCGGATGTCCTTCAAGTGCTCCTTGCGAGTCAGCGCCAGCAGGCGCTTGGCCTCCTGCACGTTGTCCATCGCCTGTTTGGCTGTTTCCGGATCGGCCTCGTCCGACTTGATGGTGCCTGCCTGTTCCAGTTTCTCGCGGGCTTGCTCCAATCGCGGGTCGTCCACCTTGGAAGCCATCTCTTCGAGACGCTCCAATGTGTGCTCCGACTGCTCCTGAATGTTCTTGGCCTGATTGGAGTAGTCGATCTTGCCTTCCTGGCTGGAGTAGTAGTTGCGCCCGCTCTTGAACGAGCCGCTGATGGACGGCACCGAGACTTCCAACTGAATGTTGCCGGAGTCGAGCACTTCATACTCACAGACCAGCTCCGCGCCAGCGGCGATGACGCCGTCGTCGAAGTCCGAACCCCTGATCTCGAACATGCCGATGAAGCGGTTGTCATTGATGGGATCGGATACTTCACCTTCCCACAGCTTGAACTTGATGGAACCGGCGCTTCCGGATTTGAGGGACTCGCCCGCCTTGAAGGTCTTTTTGCCCTTCTTGGGGAGCTGGTCGCCTTCGCGCACGAGGTAGTCCAGCACCAAGCGGCCACCAACCTTGTCGCGGGCCTCGACGCCGATGGAGTGCGATGCCGGAATCGCATCTATGCTGGCGGCAGTGCGGGCGATGACGATCTTGTCCTCGCGCAAGGCGACGGGCGCGCCGTTCGAGTCGAACACGAACACCTTGAAGATGTTGTCGCCGGGCTTGGTCAGGCTGAGTTCGACACTTGCACCATCCTTCAGCGTAACGCGGCCGGACGACCAACCGGTGTCCAGGCTGTCGATCTGAAACTCGATGCCCGCGGGCGCGCGGCCGCCGAACTTGGCGACGATCTTGGCTCTCGGTTCCGGCGTGCGCGCGATGTAGTTGAATGAGAGATCGATCCCGCCCCCGGCACTGAGCGCGCCACGGGCGCTCTTGCGCCCACGGCTCTGCGAGGCCCAATCGATGGACTCGGCGAACACCGCTGCTCCTTCGGCAACCGCCGTCATCGGGTTCACGTCGGTGGAGGGCGCGATGCCAAGCTCGAAGGCAACCTTGTCGCGCAGCGGCTTGTAGTGGGTCGGGCCACCGACAAACACAACGCGCTCGACATCGTGCGGACTCAATCCGGCCTTTTCGAGCGTTTCACGGGCGGACTGGATGGACTCTTCCACCTTCGGCGCGATCAGCGCGTCGTAGCGTTTGCGATCAATGGCGATGTCGATGTAGATCTCCTCGCCAGCCTGATCGCGGACGCCCAGCTCAGTTTCAGGAAGGCTGACGACGGCGTCTTCCTTCTGCGACAACTCGATCTTGGCCTTCTCGGCAGCCCACGTAGCCATGCGCAGCAGGGATTTGAACTGCGGGTTGGCGGCCAGGTCTTCAGGAAGATCGAAGTTCTCCAGTAGCCACGGTTTGACGACGTTGTCGAACAGGATGCGGTCGAAGTCGCGCCCGCCGCACATGGCAATGCCGCCGTGAGCGAGCAGGTTCACCCGACCCGCGATGCTTTCTGCGATGGCAATGTCGAGCGTGCCGCCACCGAGGTCATAGACGACAAACACACCGTCGTTCTTCCGCTGCCGCATCACGCTCATCACGGCAGCGACCGGCTCCTGCATCAAGGCGACGCGCCCGAGGCCCGCTGCATCGGCGGCGGACATCGTCGAGTCCTTCTGCATCTGGTTAAACGCAGCTGGAACCGTGATGACGGTGCCGGTGTCGCCGTCGCCACGGATTTCTTCAGGCAAGTAGCCGAACAGGGTACGCAGCACCTCGGCGGAGCACTCCTCCGGCGTCATGGTGAGGTTGACTGCGGGCAGCTTCACTGGCGTGCTCGTGCCCATGAGGCGCTTGAACAGCACAGCAGCGTTGTCGGGATTGCGCGCGGCGTTGTTATATGCGCGCGAGCCGACGTACTTGTTTCCGCGCCGGTCGATGAAGATGGCGGATGGAGTGACGTCGTGCTGCTCCGGACTCTTGAAGAGCTGAATCTTTTCTCCGTCGAAAGAGGAGATGGCACTGTTGGTCGTGCCGAGATCGATTCCGACGTATTTCATGCCCCCACCTTCCTCAGCATTACCGTGCCTTGTTTGCGCAGGCCGTTCGGCCCCATGATGATCGGTTCCACCATCTGATCGACGAGGAGCACGTCGTCAGGGCCGAAGTCGCCCACGTTCAAGGCGGAAGCCGCCATGCCTGGGTCGAAAGGTTGCCCCTCGACGTTGACCAGCTTCAGGCCGTTCGACTCGAGGCTTTCCTCGACCTTCTTCTGGAAGTAGCGGAGCTGGTTGGCATAGCGGCCCGACTCGCCCGCATCGAGCTTGCTGACGACCTTTCCGAACAGACGCGAGAAGCGCCAACTCTCGACAGCGATGTCGATCAGCGACTGTTCCATCTGCTCATTGCTTTCGGTCTGCTGAGTCATCAAGCCCTCCTGTGGTTACGTCTTGTCTGCTTTCCCGCCCTTTGACTGCTGCTGAATCCATTCAGTGATCTCCGCCTTGGAGAACCGCCATGTCCCACCAACCTTGAACGCGGGGATCTTCTTGGCCGCGGCCAGCCTGTAGATCGTCCGCTCCGTGACCTTCAGGAACTCTGCGACCTGCTTGAGGGTGAGGATCTCGCCCTCGCTGGTACTTGTAGGCATGGTGATGGC